>Ga0256838_1000499_pt1 | contig 23798 bp, 28 predicted proteins | sample 4571419metaG_FD_185978 | JGI IMG/M metagenome (GOLD analysis project Ga0256838, IMG submission 185978) | Hydrothermal vent microbial communities from Guaymas Basin, Mexico - 4571-419 | ecosystem: Environmental > Aquatic > Marine > Hydrothermal vents | place: Mexico: Guaymas Basin | collected...
TACAAAAATAAATAAAGGAATTTTATTATGAGAATCAAAGCAAAATTAAAAAACGGCGTTATTAAAGTTAAAGCAATGGCTAAGCATCCTATGATGACTTACAACCAAGCAGAGAAAAAATTAGGTGATAGAGAGAAAGCTAACTTTATTACTCATATTTCTGGAACTATTAATGGTGAAACTGTTATAGATATGTCAACAAGTCAATTTTTATCTAAAAATCCAATCTTTAAATTTAAAGTTAAAGGTGAGGGATTTGCTAAAAAAGATAAGCTTATCATGACTTGGATAGACCGTTCAGGTAAATCAAAAACTTCAAAGTCAAAAATTAAATAATTTTAGTGCTTTTGGATATGTTGATATTTTATATCAGCATATCTTAGGTCTCTTGCTTAAATCCTTTATAAAAAAAACATATTGCTTTCTTTATAAAAGATTTATAAAAATATAGGAAAAACAGTGTCTACAAATGGAAATGTAATAAAACTCTTTGTCTCAGTAAAAAATAAAGATAGAGAATCTAAAGAACAGCTAGAACTTGATGAAAATGGAGTTATTAGCGATAAATTTTATGCTAAAAATACACAAAGAGCAATTCTTTTGACATCAATAGATAGTTATAAAATAGCAGAAGAAAATGGTATCAAAGCAGAGTTTAGTTCTTTAGGTGAAAATATTCTAATGGATTTAAATCCATACCATTTGACCATTGGTGATATTATAACTATAGGTGAAGTTATTTTAGAGATAACTCATAACTGTACACTATGTAAATCATTAGCTAAAGTAGATGCAAAACTTCCAGAAATATTGAAAAATGATAGAGGAATTTTTGCAAAAACTTTAAAAAATGGTACAATTAAAATTAATGATAAAATAATTATCAAAGATAAAGGGAAAAAATGAGAAAAATATATACATTTACAATAGCAACATTAGTTGCTTTTTTTATGTTTGGATGTAATGCTTCAGAGGTTAAACCTTTTAAACCAAATAAACCACAAGATATTCAAATCTATAGTGCATCAAATACTGATGGTTCAATAACTAAAGATACTGTAGAATCAGCATTTAAGAAAGCAGGTTTTTCAATAGATGGTAACAATAATATGAACACACCATTTAAACAAAGATTTAAGGCTGGTGAAGATTTTAAAACTTACCGTTTAATGTTTGTTCATAACCCTAAATTAGTTGCTACTTTAGCAAAAGATTATCCAAGTATTGGTCTTATTTCACCACTTAGTACATCAGTTTATTCTAAAGATGGTAAAGTTATGAATATATCTACTCTAACATTAACAGGTATGTCTAAAATAACTAATATTCCTACAACAAATAAAACTTTAATTGCTATCTATGAGAATATGAATAAAGCTTTAAAATCAGCACTTCCAAATGGAAAGTTTAAAGAGCTAGATTATAAGATTAAAGAACCAAAAGGTTCACTTGTAACAACTTTTAGTGCAACTATTGAAGGTGATGATTTAGAAGAGGAAAAAGAGGGTTTTCAAGAGGAGCTAGAAGGCGAGATAGAACCTGTTGGTTTCATCGTAGCTGGATTTGTAAATCTTAATGATGAGTTTAAAGAAAATGGTTTAGATATATATGACTTTTATGATGCTTATTCTATCTGTAAATTAGAAGTAATTTATCCTGTTCATATTACACATCCAGAAGTTGGTGCATTTGCTCCATGTACTTTGTATATGTATAAAAAGAAGGATGAAGAAGAAACTCATATGGGATTTCCATCAGTTCAAAACTGGATAAGTTCTACTGATATTGAAGATGATAAATCTTTAAAACCTCTTTTAGAAGCACAAAATTTACTAGAAACTATTATTACAGAAATTTCTGAATAATTTTTATTTTAGGTTTTTTAAAACCTAAAATAAACTCAACTTATCATTCATTTTAAATTATTTTATAATACCAAACTTTCTTATACATATAAAACACATTTTTTTTATCTAATATAAATTAAATTTTATTTTTTAAACATTATTTAGATAAAATGGTGCTAATTATTTAATAAAGAAGGTTTTGCAATGTTTATAGATAGTGTAAGTGCGATAGAAGTAATGGATTCTCGTGGTAATCCTACAGTTAAATCTACAGTTATTTTAAGTGATGGCACTACTGCTAGTGCGATAGTACCATCGGGTGCAAGTACTGGTAAAAGAGAAGCTCTTGAACTTCGTGATGGTGGGAATCGTTACATGGGAAAAGGTGTTTTAAAAGCTGTTGAAAATGTAAACTCTCAAATTTCTGATGCTTTAATCGGTCATTCACCTTTTAATCAAGCTATGATTGATGCAACTATGAAAGAACTTGACGGTACTGAGAACTATGGTAATCTTGGTGCAAATGCTGTTCTTGGTGTATCTATGGCTGTAGCTCGTGCAGCATCAAAAAGTTTAAATATACCACTTTATCGTTATTTAGGTGGTGCAAATGCTATGGTTATACCAACTCCTATGTTAAACATTATCAATGGTGGTAGCCATGCTGATAATAGTGTTGATTTTCAAGAGTATATGATTATGCCAGTTGGTTTTGAAGATTTTGCAGAGGGGCTTCGTGCATCTGCTGAAGTTTACCATAACTTAAAAGCTATCTTAAAAGCTAAAAAACACAATACTGCACTAGGTGATGAGGGTGGTTTTGCACCAGATTTATCTTCAAATGAAGAGCCTATCCAAATCATAATGGAAGCGATAGAAAAAGCTGGTTACAAAGCTGGTGAGCAAATCGCTATCGCTTTAGATGTAGCTGCATCTGAGATAGTTGCTGATGGTGGTTATAGATTAGAGTCTGAAAACCGTACAGTTAGTTCTTCTGAGTTAGTTGATTATTATGCTGATCTATGTGCTAAATACCCTATTGTTTCTATTGAAGATGGTTTAAGTGAAGATGATTGGGATGGTTTTAAACTTATGACTGAAAAACTTGGTGATAAAGTTCAAATCGTTGGAGATGACCTTTTTGTTACAAATGTAAATATCCTAAATGAGGGTATCTCTAAAGGTATCGCAAACTCAATCCTAATCAAACCAAATCAGATAGGTTCAGTAAGTGAAACTATGCTTACAGTTCGTCTTGCTCAAAGAAATGGTTATACTTGTGTTATGAGTCACCGTTCAGGTGAGAGTGAAGATGCTTTTATAGCTGATTTTGCTGTTGCACTTAACTGTGGTCAGATTAAAACTGGTTCAACTGCTCGTGGTGAAAGAACTGCCAAATATAACCGTCTTCTAGAGATAGAAAATGAAGTTATGTATGGTGAGTACCTAGGTTCATCAATCTTTAACTAAGAGTTTTAAATGAATACAGAAGAACTTTTTGAAGATATAGATACCTCTCAAGATATAACAGAGAGGTATTTAGGATTATCTTTAGGAAAGTTCTTAGTGCTATTTTTTATAATACTTGTTGCTGGTATATATATAGGTATATTGCTATATGGAACTAACTCTTTTGAAGTATTACTTGAACTTCAAGATTATGAAAACTATCTTCAAAGTGATGTAAATAGATTAAAAACTGAAAATGCATCACTCCAAAAAGAATTTTTTGAATTAAAAGAGATTAGTGCTAAATAAGTTTTACCCCAAATTATAGAAAATTTAATAGGATTTTTAAATGACTAAAGTAATAATTTTAATGGTTTTATTTTTTTATGCTTTACAAGCTAGAGAAAACCCTTTTTTCTTTGAATCAAATCTAAAACAATTACCATATACATCAAATGCAGATAAAAATTTACCACCTTTAAAGAGGGCTGCTATTACCCTACCTTCTAATGCAAGAACAATTGAGAAAGTTATCGTTTCTTATAAAACATTGGATGGTTCTGTTGAAGAAAAAAGTATAATTTTAGGTAATTCTATAGATTGGCATCTTCCTGTATTTATCTCTCAAAATTATGTTATTTCTGAAATAAAGCAAAACAAAACAAAACAAAAACAAGAAAAGTATATCACACATACTAAGTCTAAAGAAACTAAATCCATAAAAATAGCTCAAAGATCATATATCAAATTTTTATCTCTTAATAAAAAACTAGAATTAATCACTAAAAGTATAAAGATTAGAGACTTTTTATTGGTTAAACCACATCGAATAGTTGTTGATTTTAAGAAGAAATCAGATGTTAAAAATTATGTACAAAAAGTACCAAATAATATTTTTAAAGTGATTACAATTGGAAATCATGATGGTTACTATAGAGTTGTTATAGAGTTAGATGGATACTATCAGTATAGTATGCAAAAATCTGCAAATGGATATATTATAACTCTAAAATAATCTACTAACCTGAGTTCGACAATAGAATGCCCAAAGATAGGGTAAATAAATGGTGAGATTTTAAAAAATATACTAAAAAACCTAGCCGTAGCTAAGTTGAGAGGATAATTTTTAAAAGATTGCCGTTTAGTTGCCCTGTCTTTGGGTGTTTTTATTGTCGAACTCAGGTTACTAACCTATGGTTAAACCAAAATTTTTCCATTATGAATTTCAACATATCTATCTACAAAATCAAGCTCAAAAAACAAAGGGTCATGAGTGGCTACAACTATGGTTTTATTTAATGCTTTTAACTCTTTTAAAATCTCTATAAAGTGTAAAGATAGTTTCTCATCAAGATTGGCAGTTGGTTCATCTGCTATGATGATTTTAGGGTCATTTACATTTGCTCGTGCTATGGCTACTCTTTGTTGTTCACCACCTGAAAGGTTACGAACAATGACATCTACTTTATGTGAGATGTTAAACCTTTTTGTAACTACATCTAGTTTGGCTTTTACATCTTGTGCTATTGGGTTTAAAGGGACAAGTGGGAGAATGATGTTTTCTTTTACACTAAGAGATGGTATAAGGTTATACTTTTGAAATATAAAACCTATGTTATCTCTTCTATAAACAGATGCAAAGTTATCTGGTAGTTTTGAGATTCTTTTTTCATCAACTATAACCTCCCCACTACTAGGTTTACTAAGAGATGCAATTAACGACAATATGGTACTCTTTCCACTACCACTTGCACCCTTTAGCACAACTAATTCCCCCTCTTTTATCTTTAGATTTATATCTTGCAGTGCTATAACTTTGTTGTTTTTGTTTACTTCATAAACTTTAGTTATATTTTTTAACTCTATCATCTTATAACCTCATCAGCTTCTAATGTTGCAACTCTCCAAGATGGGATTATAGTAGCACCTATATATGTAGGTACACTAAGAAAAAACACCAAGAACAGAGTTTGTATGTCAAACACAAAAGGAAGTGTAAAACTAGTCTTTAGTTGCGAGTAACCTGTAAATATATTTTGCAATAACGGTGCATTTAGTATATATACATAACCAAGAGCTATACCAACCCCAACCATATAAGAGAAAAATGAGATGATAAAACTCTCATAAAACTTCTCCTGCAAGACATCATCAACTCTCCAACCTATAGCTTTTAGTATCCCTATCTCTTTTTTCTCTTCGCTACTTAGTCCACTTGATTTGTCATAAATTATGATAAAAAAAGTAAAAAGCACAACCACAAAAAGAGCTAAAAAGATGCCACCTTTGTAGTCAAATATATTTTGATAACTAACTTTTAAATCATCTGTTGTTACCACCCGTGTATCTGGATATAGGAGTTTTATCTTTGATGCTATCATTGCTATCTCTTTTGGATTTTGGATTTTGACTACTATATCTGTAGCTTTAGTTTCATCCATATCAAATATCTCTTTTGCTGTATCTTTTGAGAGGACTATCACATCGTTTGATTCTAGTTCAGTATCTGCATCAAAGACACCTGCAAAGGTTACTTTTTTTAAAGTTCCATCAGGTTTTACAAAGTTAAAATACTCCTTATAGTAGCTATCGTTCATAACCTTTTTAACACCACTACCAACCACCATAAAACTTCCACTATCTTTTTCTAGTTCAACTTTTTTTACAATCTTATCAAAACTATTTTTGTACTGATTTTCATACTCATCTAAACCAACCACACTAAAGTTTACCCCTGCATTTACAAAGTAGTAGTAACCCCAAACACGAGATAAAGCATCCTCTACTCCATCTATCTCAAGCAAAGTATCTACCACACTCTCATCTATATCGTAGTGTCTTCCAGCTTTAATCTTTTGCACAATGATTTGGGGTAAACTCTCTAGTGTAGCATCTAACTCATACCTTAAAGAGTTTGTTATAAAGAAAACAGATGTAAGTAAAAAAGTTAAAAAGGTAAAAACAAAAACTGTAAAAAAGCTTTTTACTTTTTGTCTTAGTATTGAGTTTATTGCATACTCTATGAGGTAGGTATTTATTTTATTTTTCATGGTTGCTCTTGTATGTGTGAGTAAGATATAGCATAGCTAGATGGGAAATACTCCCTTAGGGTTGGGTCATCTTTGTAGATGGAAAAAACTGTACTTAAACTTCTGTTTCTAATGTAAGTAGCTTCTGTAGATATAGCCAAATCAGCCAACCCAACTAACGATACAAAACTGTTTCTCTTCTCTTTCATATCTTTAGACATACTCTTAGTTCTAACAAGATAGATACTTTCCATACCAATCAAACCGATTAGAAATACAAATACATAAGAAAGATAAAGAGTTTTTTTATTCATCTAGTTTATAAACTTCATCTTCTAAAATATCACTAAACTTTATAACTTTTATACCTCTATGATCCATATAAAAGTTTTTTGCTTTTGCTTCACTATCAAATGGTATAAGTTCATCCCCCATGGGTCCATAAACATCACTACCTATAACAAAGTAAGCATCTCTAGCATCTATAGCTTTTTGTGAATAGTAGTCAGTTACAAGCATCTTAGTGATAAACTTTTTTTGAAAGTGCGAATAATCTCCAAATGCATTAGCATCAAAGTAAAACTTCATCATATCTTTTACACCATCAAAAGAGTGATGATATTCATTGGCATTGTCTTTATAAAAAATCTGAGTTGCCCATCTAGGGTATTTGTATGTAAACATCCCACAAACTGGACATTTTTCATCTTCTTTTAAAATTATCTTCTCTTCTACTTTTTTAGCATCTCCAAACCTTTTTACTTCCCAAAGGTACAAAGATAATGCTTGAAACTGTTTTTTCCTTAGTGATTTACAAAGTTCTTTGTTTTTTATATCTTCAGTTAGTTCATCTATATCTGTATATTTAGCTAAGTTTATATCTTGTTTGCATCTTTTAGCAAAGATTTTTTTACCCATAGGGTAGATTTTTTTTATTTTTATTTTTTTTGATATAGCCATAGTAGAATTTTCTGCATACAAAAATGAAAAATGAAAAAGCAATAGTAATATTATAATAATAATTTTTTTAATTGTCATATGTTTAACCTAAAGTTTAGTTAAAAATATTTTAGCTTAAGAACTATTAAAAACTCTTGATTTATATCATTTAAAACAGCAATACTTTTATGTATAATATCATTAACCTAAGTTCGACAATAGAATACCCTATCTTTGGGCATTCTATTGTCGAACTTAGGTTATTAGATTTTTTGCATAGGTACTTATAAAAGGTTATGCAAGAACTCTATCAATTTAATTATGGATAATTTTTATGAATAAAATAATATTTACACTCTTAATAGTTGTCATCTCTTTGTATTCAGCAGATATAAAAATGAAAAACCAAGAGTTCCCAGTTTCTGAAATAGCATCACAAAACAAAAAAATCTTAAAGATGGTTGTAAAAGAGATTTCAAGTACCCTTCCACAAACTGTAGATAAATATACAAAATTGGTAGATGTTAAAGCCAAAAATACAACGATGCTTTACTATTTTGAGATAAATACAGGTTCAAAAAGTGATGAAAGTATTAAAAAAGAGGATCATCAAAGGATGCAAAAAGCAGTTACTAAAGGTCTATGTCAATCATCAAAACGCTTTTTGGATGCACAGATAAATATCTCTTATATATACAGCAGTGAAAAGACAAAAGTACAACTATTTAGATTTGATATATCACAAAAAGATTGTATAGGGATATAAAATTGTCCATAAAAAAGACAATAGCATCTATAGATTTTTTTGCCTCCTTAAACGAAGAAGATATAGAGTTGCTTAGTTCTATCTCTACTATCCATAATTATACTAAGAACTATATAGTCCATTATGAAAAAAAAAGTAATTCTAATCTGCTTTTTTTAACTCATGGATTAGCAAAATCTTATAAAATAGATAAGCATAACAATGAGGTTTTCCTCTACCATATATACAAAAATTCTTTACTATCAGAGATTTCAAATATAAACTCTAAAGTGTTAGTTTCTTTTTCAAACATAGAGATTTTAGAGGATGCTACTGTACTGAGCATAAATTATCAAAAATTTTATGATTATTTTTTAAATAAAAATCTTTTATGTTTAGAGTTTGCAAACGAGGTCGTAAAACATTCCAAACATCTACAAAATCTTGTAAATAGAGAGTTTATATTTGATTCTGTAGCAAAGGTTGCCATGATGATAGCATCTGATTTGGATATGTTTAACAAACTAAAAAGACATGATATATCACTTATCTTACACATACAACCAGCTACACTCTCAAGAGTTTTGACAAGACTAAAACGGAACAACATTATCGATATATTACAAGGGAAAATCAAGATAATAGATTATATCGCATTAGAAGCAATATATAAGGATTTATAATGACTAACATAAAAATAGCAGGTGCATTTGTTTTTCTACTTTCAATCTTATTGGCATTTTTATTTAACAATATTACTAAACAAAACAATCTAAACAACGAAAGATTAAACAGTATAAATCAACAAAAGATTTTTATACAAGAGATTTCAAAAAATATTTTTTCTGCTTATAAAGATAAAAATATTTCAAACTCTAAACTTGATAATTCTATAAACAGGCTTTTTTCAAATATAGAAAAAATAAAAAATAAAAACGATAACACATCATCTTTATACAGTGATTTTTATCTAAAGATACAAGAGTTTAAAAACCTAAATAAAACTACAACTTCATACTCTAGTATCATTATAGAAAAACTTGTAAATAACATCTATAAGATAAATTTAGAGCTTACAATAGAACTTGACAAACTTATCTATATGTATCAAAAAGAATTACAAAATAAACTAAATATATATAAAAATATTGAATACACCTTTTTCTTTTTACTAATAACACTTCTCATCTACCTTTTTACTCAGATAAAAAAGATACTTATTTTTATACAAAAGTTTTTATTAATCTCAAAAAAAATGATTAAAAACTCTAGTATAAAAAACTTAGAACCCTTAGAAGAAAACAGCATCTCTACAAATGTCAGTTTATATGATGCGACAACTAATTTTAACCATTTTATTCATAAAGCTAATGCTTCTATAGAATACTCCATAAAGTCTATGGAACACTCTTGTAAATCTTTAGAAGTGGTAGAGAGTAATTTAGAAAATTTACTAAAATTTCTTTATACAATGAAAAATAAAGACAATAGCGATTTAACAAAAAAAGAGGATGTGATTATCCAATCTTTAGAAGAGTTAATAACTTCAACTCAAAATCTAAAAAATCTAAAAAATGATTTAAATGAACTTATCTCTCAAAAAAGTAACACTCATTCTTAAAAAATAAAATTAATTATATAATTTGACCTTAGTCAAATTATCACTTTGTTTAATATTATAAAATTATAAATGGTTTGAGTATTTTTTATATTCAAATAAAGATTAAGGAGAATAGATGAGCAAAACATTTAGTAAGCTTACTTCACTTGTTTTAGGTACTACACTTGCTGCAACAGTTGCATCTGCTGCTGGTGGTGAATTACAAAAAATAATGAAGGCAAGAGGCTTAACAGAAAATGATGTTATTCGTGCTGCAAAAACTTATCTACCAACTGGTGGTAGAGATGAGTATGTTGTATTTAGTTCTGGTGGTCAAAGTGGACAAATGATTGTCTATGGTGTTCCATCTATGAAGATTTTAAAATATATCGCTGTATTTACACCTGAGCCTTGGCAAGGGTATGGGTATGACGAAGATAGTAAAAAAGTCTTAAGACAAGGTAATATCCGTGGTCGTGAGATAAACTGGGGAGATACACATCACCCTGCACTTTCTGAAAAAGATGGTAAATATGATGGTAAATGGCTAGTTATAAATGATAAAGCCAATCCTAGAATTGCTGTTATTGATTTATTAGATTTTGAAACTAAACAAATAGTTGTAAATCCTATTCTTAAATCAGATCATGGTGGAGCATTTTTTACACAAAATTCTGATTATATTTTAGAAGCTTGTCAATATGCTGCACCTTATGATAATAACTATCACCCAATAGAAGAATATAAAGAGACTTATAGAGGTGGAGTTACTGTTTGGAGTTTTGATAATAAAGAGGGACGAATACATCCTGAGAAATCATTTACAATTGAAATGCCTCCATATATGCAAGATTTATCAGATTCTGGTAAAGGTGCAAGTGATGGTTGGGGATTTACAAACTCATTTAATACAGAGATGTACACAGGTGGTATAGAAGTTGGTATGCCTCCTTTTGAAGCTGGTTGTTCAAGAAACGATACCGACTTTATGCATGTATATAATTGGGAAAAGCTAGCAAAACTTGCTAAAGATAAGAAAAATTATAAAAAAGTTAATGGTATGAAAATTATACCTATAAGTGTTGCTGTTGCAAACCATGCACTTTTTTTAATTCCTGAACCAAAATCTCCTCATGGTATTGATGTTTCTCCAGATGGTGAATACATTACAGTTTGTGGTAAACTAGATACTCATGCTTCAGTTTATAAATGGAGCAAGATTCAAAAACTTATCAAAAGTAAAGATTATGCAGGTAAAGATCCTTATGGAATCCCTATCTTAGACATGAAAAAATCATTACATGGTCAAGTTGAATTGGGTCTTGGGCCATTACATAATCAATATTCAAATGTTGATGGTGAGATATATACTTCACTATATGTTGATTCACAAATCGTAAAATGGAACTATAAAACACTTAAAGTTTTAGATAAAGAAAATGTTCATTATAATGTTGGACACCTTTGTGGTATGGAGGGTAAATCTGCAGATCCTCAAGGTAAATACATTATCTCTTTAAATAAACTTGCAATTGATAGATTCCAAAATGTTGGTCCATTACACCCACAAAATCATCAATTAATTGATATTAGTGGTAAAACTATGGATCTTCTTTATGATATGCCAATCCCTTTAGGTGAACCTCACCAAGCTGTTGCTATCAGAGCTAGTAAACTTCACCCTGAAGTTAGATATAAAATGGGTACAAATACTAAAACTGGTAAAATGCATAAAGGTAAAACTTTAGCTGGACAAGAGAGAATTGTAAGAAAAGGTAATAAAGTATTTGTATATGGTACTATGGTTAGATCTCACATAAATCCTGAAAGAGTTACAGTAAATAAAGGTGATGAAGTAACATTTTATCTAACAAACTTGGAAAGAGCTGAAGATGAAACTCATGGTTTTACAGTTGATCACTTTAATATTCATGGTTCATTAGAACCAGGTGAAACTATTGAACTTAAATTCAAAGCTGATATTGAGGGTGTATTCCCTTACTACTGTACAGAGTTCTGTTCAGCACTTCACTTAGAAATGATGGGTTACTTAATGGTTAAAGATCCGAACAAAAAATATGTTTCGGCTCAAAAACTTAAAATGAAAACTATGTCTATAGAAGAGCTAAAAGCTGAATATGACAAAACTGTTGCTGTAAATGCTGCTACAGATACTGTTATACAAAGTGTTGTTAAGTTCCTAAAAGCAAATCATTTTGAGAAACATGCTGTTGTTAAAGACCTTGTAACAGATGCACTTGACCAATACGGTAAAATTCCTGCACAGAAAAAACTATCAGACAAAGCTGTAAAAGCGAAAGACTATGAAAAAGCTATTTTATTTGAAAATATGATTTGGCAATATATGGTTAAGACTGCTGATGTTGGAATTAGAGCAAAAGATGCTCTTGTAAGATTAGTTGCTACTAAACAATCATCTGCTGCTCAAAGAGGTGAAAGAGCATTTGGAGAAGGTGGATGTGGTGGTTGTCATGTTATTGGTAAAGTATCATCTGGTCCAGATTTAACAGGTGTTCTACAAAGACATGAAAACGCTGAAAAATGGGTAAAAGATTTTATTATGAATCCTGCTTCTAAATATAAAGAACCTTATGTTAAAAGTATGATTGATTACTTCAATCTTAAAATGCCTAACCAGCATATGAATGCTGAAGAAGCTAAAGATATTATTGAATACCTAAAATGGGTAGACAAAAATGCTAATTTATTCTAAGAATAAATAAAATTTCTTTACGGAGGGGATTACCCCTCCTAGCATCTTGTTTAATTATTAAATATTGATATATATCATATGATAATATATATGATTTTAGATATAATAAGTAAAATTTATTATTATTTTAATAAAAATTTATTAAACTCTTCTGCATAAAATTCTTTTTATAAAGATTTAAGCAAAAAGTTGATTTTAATAATAATAAATTTTTTGATTTTAAGGAGTAGATATGCACCCAAGTCTAATAAAAGCTAGAGTTTTTGCAACATTAGCTTTAATTATTTTAACATTTTCTTTTACACTACCTATGATAGGTTTTCATGGAACACTAAATAAAATTAGTGAAGATAGAGTTGACGAGATAACACCACTAAATAAATCTATTTGGAACTTGTACAATCAAGGTAGATACAAAAGTGTAGCTACAGATAAAGAAGCACACAATAATCTTGACAAGATGATAGAAGAAGGAGCAGAGATTGGTGTTGCTTCATTACCTATTTGGGCAGTTTCATTAGAAGCACCAAACTACCCAAAAGAGGCTTTTCCTGAGGGTATTCCTGTTTTCTTTCACTTTGATGGCTATAGTGGTGAAGTTCATGAGATGAATACAATCAATCATTATGTTGGTATGGATCCTATGTGGGTAGGTGGTCATTTTGAAAGAGCTATTGGTATATATGCACTTCTTGCTTTATCTCTTGGGATGATTTATTTTATAGCATACAACAACAAGTTGCTTAACTACATTATGCTAATCCCTGTTTCATTACCTATTCTTTTTATAGCTGATTATTCTTACTGGCTCTATTGGTTTGGACACAACCTTCATGATTGGGGAGCCTTTAAGATAAAACCTTTTATGCCAACGGTTTTTGGAGATGGTAAGATTGCACAGTTTACAACTCATTCTTACCCTACTATTGGGTTTTATATGATTTTGGCTATAAGCTTACTAAGTCTTCTCGCATTTTTTGCAAAACAAAAAGCGATGAGAGAGATGCGATTATAAAAACTTTTAGGGTTAAATATGTTTAAAATATTTTTTTATCTTTTTTTATCTACTTTTTTAAGTGCAAATATACTTCAAGAAGCTATAGATAATGCACCAATAGGGTCAATTTTGAAATTACCTACTGGTGTATATAAAGGTAAAATTACTATAGATAAGCCTATCACTATAATTGGTAAAGATGATGGTGTTATCATAGATGGAGAGGGGAAGGGTACTGTTATAACTATAAAGGGTTCTTATGTAACTCTAAAGAATTTAAAAATCATAAATAGTGGAGACCAACATCAGACACTAGATGCAGCGATAAAGATGGATACTGGTAAACAGTGTGAAATTAGTCACTGCATCATAGATGATTGTCTTTTTGGAATCGATATGCAGATGATAAGTAATTCTATAATCTCAAATAATATTATTACATCAAAAGCAGTAGGTCTTGGGTTAAGAGGTGATGGATTAAGACTTTGGTATTCAAATGATAATATCATAAAAGAAAATTCACTTATAAAATCAAGAGATATGGTTGTGTGGTATTCTCACGGAAATCTTATAGAAGAAAATTATGGAGAACATAATCGATATTCACTTCATTTTATGTATGCAGGAAAAAACATAGTAAAAAACAACACTTATAAATTTAACTCTGTTGGCATATTTTTTATGTATTCTCAAGACACTATAGCTATTGGAAATGTTGTTCAAAGTTCATTAGGTGCGACTGGTATGGGGATAGGGCTTAAAGATGTAAGTAACTTTACTATAAAAAATAACACCATATTGTATTGTGCTCAAGGTCTTTATATAGATAGATCACCATTTGAGCCAGATACACATAACTGGCTTATAGGTAATAAAGTTTTATACAATGCAGAAGCTATGCATTTTCATTCATTAAGTGAAAACAACATTGTAAAAGAAAATGTAATTATGGGAAATATTGAAGATATTGTAAACGATAGTAGAGGTAGTAAAACTAATGAAAATGAGATAGTAAATAATTACTGGGACAACTATACAGGGTTTGATAGAGATAACGATAATATAGGTGATACTCCTCACCGTGTTTATCAATATGCAGACCAACTTTGGGTATATAACCCAAATGTAAAGTTTTTTTATGGTTCTCCTGTAATCTCATTACTAAATTTTCTAGCAAAACTAGCTCCATTTACAAAACCGATTTTCTTACTTGAAGATCAAAAGCCTAAAGTTAGGATAGAAGGATAAATATGGCAAAAGTACAAACAGATAGAAGGGAATTTATAAAATACTCAACACTTGGAGTTCTTGGACTTGTTCTTGGTGGTGGTATGGTCTTTAGTCCATACATCTTAAAAGCAGAAAACAGATTGAGACCACCAGGTGCTGTTGATGAAAATAGATTTTTAGGATTGTGTATAAAATGTGGGCAATGTCTTCAAGTATGTCCATACCACTCTATAGAGTTAGCCAATATGGCAACTGGTTATGGAGAGGGTACACCATTTATAGATGCAAATGTTAGAGCTTGTTATGCTTGTGAAGCTGTACCATGTGTTCTTGCTTGTCCTAGTGGAGCATTAGACCATAGTTGTGAAAAAGCAGAAGATATACATATGGGTATAGCAGTTCTTGAACATCCAGATAGTTGTCTTGCTATGACCAACACACCTATACCTGCTTCATACAATACTAAGATGCACAGTTTTGTAGATGGTGTTGTAAATACAAATGAGTATGAACAAAATGTTTTAGAAAAGTTTGATACATTTGAGGGTAAGCAATGTAGCCTTTGTGTAGATATGTGTCCCATACCAAACCCAATGAGTGCCATCTCTATGGTTAGGGATGCAGGTGGTGGAAGTAAACCAGAAATCTATGATGGTTGTATAGGTTGTGGAGTTTGTCAAGAGGTTTGTCCAACATCAGTAGCATCAATAGTAGTTAAACCAAGAGTTACTTATGATGAATATTACAATAAAAGTTAGGAGAAAAAATGAGATTTAACAAAAAACTAAACACTTTTGCATTGGCCTCATCTTTTTTACTTGTTACTATATTTAGTGGTTGTAGTGATGATAAAAACAAAGTAGATGAAAAGAAAAGTGTTGAAGCTAAAACAGCTACACCAAAAATAGAAATCGTACAAAACAAAAATATCCATGAGATTAAAGTAGAAGAAAAAAAAGTAGATAAATCACAAAGTAAATCATATTACTACGACTACAATATAAATAGTGAATATGATGAAAAAGCTCAACCGGCAAACAAAGATGCTTCTGTACGAGTTAAACCACGAACAATGATAGATGCAAATATGAATATAAGAAGTCCTTACGAAAAAGTTAAAGTATCACTTCTTGTTAAAAGATTAAGTAAAAAATTTATACTAAAATGTTCTGCTTGTCATAATGATTATGCAAATGGAATTATTGGACCATCATTACTTGGTAGAGATTCAGATTATATTTTTAATAAAATAGCAGATTTTAAAAGTGGTAAAAAATCAAATCCACTTATGAATGACCTTATTAATATGATGAGTGAAGATGAGATAAAACAATTGGCTGATGAGATATATAGCTTTAACAAAGAGATCAAAAAAATGAGGAATAAATAATGAAAAATATAATCGTAGGTTTTTTTACAGTTTTAGTGTTAGGACTAATGGGTTGGGTAGCTTCTATAGGTGGAGCATATAATGGTGGAGAACAAGGTAAAGTTATAGAAGATATTGGAAATAGAAAAGCCTCAAATGCTAAAGCTAGCACTTTAAAAGAGAAGTCTGATAGAGAAAAAGAAGATGAGGCACTTAATGCACTTAGAGAAAAAGCAGGAAATGTTGGTGGCTTTAAAGTAAGTGATGAGTACAAAAGTAAGTGTTCATCTTGTCATGGTGTAAATGGTTCAGGTATGCAATATGGTAAAAAACTGATGGGACCTAAAATCTTTGGTCAAAGTGAAGCTGAACTTTACAAAAAACTTTCAGATTTTAAAGCTGGTAGAAAAGAGAACATGATTATGAAAGGTTTACTAATCAAACTTAATGATGATGACCTTAAACGATTTGCAAAAGAGATTGGTGAGTTTAAAGCAAAAGCTGAGGCATTAAAAGGCAAATAATATGGACAAATATAACAGTAGAGAAACCATAAATAAAACAACTTTTTTCTCAACCTTTTTTAGTAAAACAAAAGAGGGTAAATCAGGACTTAGTTATAGAGCTAAAAGATGGATAGTAGTTATATCTATACATCTTTTGTTTTTTCTATCTTTTTTTATAGATTTACAAGTTTTAGAGGGTACTTTAAATGGTTCAAGATTTTTAGGTTTTCACATGATAGACCCTTTTACTACTATAGAGGTTTTTTTAGCAACTTATCATATACCTGTAAACATCATCATAGGTGTAACAACCATCACTTTTTTATACCTTTTAGTTGGTGGTAGAACTTATTGTGCTTGGGTTTGTCCCTATGGCATCATAAGTGAAGTGGGTGAAAAGCTACACAACACACTTGTAAAGAAAAAAGTGATAAAAGAGAGAAAATTTGACCATAGAATTAGACATATATTTTGGGCTATATTTTTAATCTTGTCTTTTAGTAGTGGGTATCTTGTTTTTGAAACTTTCAATGTTGTGGGCATCTTAAGCCGTGCTATAGCTTATGGTTGGAGTGTTGCTCTTATCTGGGTAGTTGTTGTTTTTGCTATGGAGGTTTTCTTTTCTCGTCGTGCATGGTGTACTTACATCTGCCCTATAGGTACAACTTATGGTTACATTGGTAAAGTCTCAGCTCTTAGAATAGAATGGAATGATAACTGTGACCATTGTATGGTTTGTAGTGATGTATGTTTTGAAAACCAAGTTTTAGAGATAACAAAAGCAAAATACGACAAACAAAGAGAAGAAAAAAATATAACTCATGAGTATATAACTGGTGCAGATTGTACTCTATGTGGCAGATGTGTAGATGTATGTCATGCAGATGCATTAAAATTTGACTTTAGATTAAAAGGTTTGGTGTAGGTTATGATAGAAGTCTCAAACCTAACTAAAAAATTTGGTTCTCATGTATCGTTAGATGATGTAACCTGTAATTTTAATGAGGGTGAAAGCATAGCTCTTATGGGTGCAAATGGAGCTGGGAAAACTACTCTTATCCGTTCAATACTTGGCTACTATCACCCAACAAGTGGTGGTGTTTTAGTAAAAGGTCAAAATCCCATAACAAACAGAGTTGAAGTGTTGGAACATATAAGTTTTGTTCCCCAACTTCCACCACCTATAAAACTAAGCATAAAAGAACTTTTACAATACATCTCCATAAGTTCAAATATTGATAGTGAGCTTATAAAGCACTATGCAAATGAGATGAAACTAGATGTAAAATCAAACCTAAACAAGTCATTTTTCAAGTTAAGTGGTGGTATGAAACAAAAGATGCTTATAGCTATATCTTTAGCTAAAAAGAGTGATATTATTATCTATGATGAACCAACAGCAAACCTTGACCCAAAAGCTAGAGATGATTTTTACAGATTATTAAAACAAAACGGAGAGGAAAAAGTTTTACTTTTTGTAACTCACCGTCTTGAAGAGGTAAAAGATTTGGTAAATAGACAGATATATATGGATTTAGGGAAAGTGGTATCGGATGAAAAGATTTAATTTTTTACAAGCTACATTTTATCTACTGATTGTAGTGTTGTTTGTATCTTGTAACTCATCTAGCGAACAAAAAGATGCTATAAAAATCTGCCCTCAGTGCAATATGAGTTTACCTAAATCAGATATAAATACAGCTATTATAAAAAACAACGATAAGTATTATTTTGATGATGTTGGTTGTATGGTTTTGTATGCTAAAGATAACCATATAGAATTTAAAAAGATAGATGCAAAAGTTTTTTCAAACGATACACACAAGTATATAGATGCTAAAAAAGCATACTACACTATAAATGAAGAAACTCCTATGCACTATGGATTTGGTGCTTATGAAAACAAAGTAAAAGATTCTATAGATTTTGATGAGTTGATTTTAAGAATGTTACGGGGTGAAAATATGGCAAATCCAAAAATAAGAAAACAGATACTAGGATATTGATGAAAAATTTATACTTAATCGCATATTTAGATTTAAAAGAGTCTATTAGGGCTAAATGGTTTGTAATCTATTCACTTGTTTTTGGTGGGCTTATCGCTTTGTTTTTTATAGCTGGAGTTACAGAATCTCAGGTTATGGGCTTTAGTGGTTTAAGTAGGCTTTTACTTATGTATATTCAAATCACTATAGTAATTTTACCTATTTTTATACTTATAACAACTGTTAGGTCAATATCTGGTGATAGGGATAGCCATGTTTTAGAATATATGCTTTCTTTTCCTATATCTTTAAATCAGTATTATTGGGGTAAAATCATAGGTCGCTTTATAACTGTGTATCTTCCTGTTATATTTGCTATGGTTATCGCAATAGTTTATGGTTCAGTTAAAGGTGCAGATATTCCGTGGAATATTTTCTTTTTATATACAGGGCTTTTGTTTGCTATGAGTAGTGCTTTTTTAGGTATAGCTTTTTTCATATCATCTTTTGTAAAGTCTAGTGAAGTAGCTTTAGGAATTGCATTTTTTATATGGATATTTTTACTAGCTTTTATAGATATAGCACTTATATCACTAATGATGCAGCAAAGAATTAATGAGGAGCTTATCATCTTTATAGCGATGATAAACCCTATGGAGATTTTTCGTGTTGCTGCTATCTCGTTGTTTGACCCTGAACTAACAGTTATGGGTCCTGTTGCATTTTATATACTTGATTCTATGAGTCAGAGTGTATTTGTTTTACTCTCTATTGGTTACCCTTTGATGCTAGGTTTAGGTTTTGCATTTTTGGGTTACAAGATATTTAAGAAAAAAGATTTAGTTTAAGGATTTTAGATGAAAAAGATAGTTTTAGGAATCATTTTAGCATCAAGTTTATTGTTCTCATATACAATGGATTTTGACAAAAAAACAACTTGTTTAGTAAGACATTTAAAAGTTTATGAAAACCCTCAATGGGTATCAAAGATAGAACTTAACAATGGGAAAAAAGTTTTTTTCTCCTCTCCAAAGTCGATGTTTGAGTTTTACTTTAGACCAGGTAAATGGTTTGATGTTGGTGTAAAAAATGAGCATGATTTTAAAGATATTCTTGTTACTGACTTTAAAACTTTAAAACCCATAAATGCAAAAGGTGCTTTTTACATCTACGGTGCAAATGAAACTTCACCAGCAGGTGATGACCTAATCCCTTTTGATTCTTATGCAGATGCAGAGGAGTTTTCAAAAACACACAATGGAAAAAGAATACTAAGTTTTAAAGAAGTAAGCGATGCACTCATAAGACTTATAAATGGGAGAATATAACCATGACTAAACCAACACCAAAAGATGAAGAGATACAATTAGACCCTAAAAGATACATAGTTAGTGAAACAGATGAAAAGGGTAAAATCACCTTTGCAAACGACTATTTTATGGAAGTATCAGGCTACAACCAAGAGGAACTAATAGGTAAAAATCACAATATAGTAAGACATCCAGATATGCCAAAAGTGGTTTTTAAACTACTATGGCAAACTATAAAATCAGGTAAAAATATAAATGCTGTTGTAAAAAACTTAGCAAAAGATGGCAGATACTACTGGATATTTACAGAGTTTGAGATAAGAAAAGACACCGATACTGGTGCTATCATAGGCTACCATGCTTCAAGAAAAACTATATCTAAACATGTTATAGAGATTATTGCAGAACTTTATAAAGAACTTTTGGAGATAGAAAAAAAGAACAGTGTTGATGCAAGTGAAAAATATCTTGTTAGATTTTTAAAAGAAAAAGGTGATGAGATAGAGTTTGCAAATATTATGGAAGAGATTCATAAGTTTTACTAAAAACTAAAAGTAAGTAGATGAGATTTTTAATATTAACTTTTTTTATTTTTCTCTCTTTTACTTCTGCAAACCCTCTTCAAGATGCTATAGATAGATCGAACCCTTACTCAACCATCAAACTATCTTCAGGTATATACAAAGGCAATATAACTATAGACAAGCCATTAACCATAGTTGGTGATGATGCAGTAGTTATAAAGGGTGATTTAGATGGTAGTGTAGTAAAGATAAAAAGTTCAAATGTAGTTTTAAAAAACCTAACCATTACAGATAGTGGTAAAAGAATGGATAAGATAGACTCTGCCATATCTATGCAAAAAGTAAAAAACTGCATCATACAAAACTGTAAACTTTTAAACTCTTTATACGGTATAGATATGGTTATGGTTCAAAACTCTACCATTGAAGATAACTACATAACCTCTAAAGATTTAGATTTAAGTCTAAGAGGTGATGCTTTAAAAATCTACTATTCACATCATAATCTTTTTAAAAACAACACCATAAAAAACTCAAGAGATGTAACCCTAAACTACTCTCATAACAATACATTTGAGGCAAATAAATTTACAAACAACAGGTTTGCTACACATATAAGTCTAAGCAATAGCAATAAATTTGTAGCTAACACCTACCTTTATAACTCCGTTTCTATCATGGTTATGGGTGCAAAAGATACAGAAATAGTAGGTAATGTTATACAAAGTTCAAAAGGTGCGTCAGGGATAGGTGTAGTTATCTCAGGTGTATCAAATTTCCATCTAACAAAGAACAAGATAAGATTTAATGCAAAAGGTATATATATAGATTCTAAAGAGAAAGCTAAAGGGATGAAAAGGTATATAGAGTACAATGAAATCTCATACAACAAAGAGGCGATACACTTTCATGTAGCTATTAAAGATAACACCATAACTCACAATAAGATTTTTGGCAATATTGATGATGTTGTAAAAGATATAGCTGGTACTTTTTCAAAATCAAACATAGTAAAATACAACTATTGGGATAGATATGTTGGGTTTGACACAGATAATAATGGAGTGGGAGATACTCCACACCAAGTTTATCAATACTCTTCACAACTTTGGCAATATAATCATAAAGTAAAGTTCTTTTATGCAAGTCCAATTATGACACTTTTAGATTTTATGACCCAACTAGCACCATTTATAGAACCAAACCTTTTGTTAGAAGATAAACACCCTATTTACCAATCTTTCTAACTCTCTTTACAACTTCATCAAAGTTTATAATCTCTTCACCCTTTTTAATCTTATCTTTTGTTTTATGAGCTGAAAAACCATAAGCCATAGGTGTAATGTTGTTTGTATCATAGTAAGCTGTTCTTGCATCTATCCATTTTGCAGTATCTACATCTGTTATCCAGATAATGGCTTTATCACTCCAACTTATCTGCTCATCATCAAACCATAAGACCATACAACCTATGTCATCAAACATATATACTTTACCATTTTCTGGGTTTATAGCTTGTGTTGTGTTGTGTCTATCACTAACCACCATAACACACCTAGCACACATATCTCTGTCCCAATGAACTTTTCTAACCTCAGTTGAAGATTTTTTTTCACAACCTAAAAAATTAAGAGTTAAAAAAATCATAATTACAAACTTAAAATATTTCAAAATAGTTCCTTTTTCATAACCAAACACCATTTTTTACATAAAAAACGATAGGGTATAAGCTAAGTAAGATAACATAAAAAAGATTAAACATCAAAGATATTTTATAATCTTTAGTTATGTCTTCTTGTGATTTTTCTATAAACCCTATCATAACACCATGAAAAGTTCCTATAAAAAGGGTTGTATATATAAGATAACCTACAAAATAATAATCACTTTGTAAAAAACAAAAAGGGCAATGATGCGTAGGTAACTCATATATATATGTCCCAAAAAAGACTATAAGGGAGATAAGAGAGATGACGATAAATGAGATGTTAGCCATAGCAAAAAAGTACTTTTTCTTTAAAAAGTAAAAAATAGTTATAAGTAAAAAGTTTCCATAAAAAAGAGTTAAAAGTGTAGCTGTATCTATGTCAAAGATAGATGCCATAGCAGAGGTTGAAGCAGATGAGTATAGAGTTCCACAACAGCTTACCATCTTATCTACATCTATAGCCAAGAACATTAACCACTCAAGTACAACTTCAGCAATAAAGATAAAAAAAGCAACTATAAAAACACTAAATTTTAACTTTGTAAATGGTTGGTTTTCATGTTTAATATCTTCGTTATGCAAAACTAACCAGTACCCAAAAAGGTACAAGTTTATAATCTTTAACACAAAAAGGTATGTTCCATAAGCAGTAGCATCTACCACACCAGCTGCACACATAGCCCCAGTTATCACATTTGAAATCTTGTCAAGGGTAAAGATAAAAAAGAGAAATAAAGGTACTTTTATACTAAATATATACTTTATAATAGTAGCAGTTAAAAAACTTTGTTTCTCTAAAATATACTGTTTTTGATTAACACTATTAATATCCCATCCAACAAATATTTTGACACTCAGGACAAAAGCTATAGTTGCAAAAAAAACAAATATAATATCTAAGATAAAGATAGCTAAAACTTCTGGTGTTAATATCATTTATGTTCTTTATATGGCTTTAATTTTAGATAGTAATTATATCTAAAAATCTGGGTTTTTCTCTTTTAACCTGAGTTCGACAATAAAAATACCCAAATATAGGGCATTCTATTGTCGAACTCAGGTTAAAAAGATATGTAATTGAGATTAGTAAGGATGATTAAAGCTACCTAGGTTTTTACAACCCAGCAGCTTCAACTATTTTAGCTTGATGATCAGCTATAAGTGGTTCAACTACTTCATCAAGTAGTCCACCATTCATAATCTCATTTAGTCTATAAAGAGTAAGATTGATTCTATGGTCACTCATACGGTTTTGAGGGTAGTTATATGTTCTAATTCTACCACTTCTGTCACCTGTTCCTACTTGTGCTGCTCTCTCAGCTGCATTTTCAGACTGTTGAGCATGCATCTCTAAGTCATAAAGTCTAGCTTTTAGAACTTTCATAGCTTTATCTTTGTTTTTATGTTGAGATTTTTGATCTTGATTTGTTACAACGATGCCACTTGGTAGGTGGGTGATGCGAACAGCTGAATCTGTAGTATTTACACTCTGCCCTCCACAACCTGAAGACCTCATAACATCTATCTTTAAATCTTTATCTTCAATCTTAACTTCAACATCATCTACCTCAGGCATTATAGCTACTGTGATAGCTGATGTATGAACACGACCTTGAGATTCTGTAGCTGGAACTCTTTGAACACGGTGAGTTCCACCCTCATACTTCAACCTACTATAAACTTGTTCACCCTTGATAAGTGCAGTTACCTCTTTAAATCCACCAGCTTCTGATGGGCTTGTTGAGATAATCTCTATCTTCCACTCTCTCAAATCTGCATAACGAGTATATGCATCAAACAAATCACCAACAAAAATAGCAGCTTCA
>Ga0256838_1000500_pt1 | contig 23733 bp, 23 predicted proteins | sample 4571419metaG_FD_185978 | JGI IMG/M metagenome (GOLD analysis project Ga0256838, IMG submission 185978) | Hydrothermal vent microbial communities from Guaymas Basin, Mexico - 4571-419 | ecosystem: Environmental > Aquatic > Marine > Hydrothermal vents | place: Mexico: Guaymas Basin | collected...
ACTGGCAAGGCTTTTTATAAAAGAGGTAAAAATCTTCAATGATAAGGTAGATATAGAATTTCTTGAATTTCCAGAACTTGCCCATCAGGACCCTGTCCATATTTTGAAAGAGCCGTCAATTAGGGGACTAATAGGAGCTCTATAACCCTCATAAACGCTTTCTAAAGGCTCCACTTATAGCTAATAGAGGGACAAATTCTTCCCAAAATTAAAATCAGTAATTTTTCTGTGCCTATTATAGGTAATAGCGGTAAAAGTAAACTTAACCCGTAACTGGTAAAGCTACTAAGGTGATAAAGATTGCCTTAATCATTTTTCTCTACAGAGCTTTCCTTTTCATAGTTCTCTCCATACCCCTCTCCCAGCGCTTCAATGCTTTCCTCTTCTTGCCCACCACCTTCTTCATCGTCACTTAAAATACCAAGTATTAAGAAGGTAAACCATATACAATAGTGTTGTTAGCCATAACTATTCCCGCAGTGTACAAAATTTTATTGATCGGAGCTCCACTGTCTCCTCCACTTCCAGCTAATTTCTCAAAATTTTCTTTCCGCAGTCGGATTATTTTCCCTATCTAAAGGATCAATGTAAGCTTTGTAAATCTTAAAAGCAACTTCTTTAGGAACCCCACATTTAGCACAACTTCCACTCCAGCATTCCATCAAAGCCCAGCGTATACCTTCTTTAAACTTATTTTTAAAAGTTTCTACAAACATCTCCCCAAGAGCTTCTGCTAGTTTTTTCTCTTCTTGCCTTGCAAGCCTAGTTATTATTCTTTGCTCTTTTTCTTCTTCTTTCCTTTTCTTCTTGACGTTTCTTCTTAAGCTGCCTCACATCCCTTACCTCGTACAGTTCCTTCTCCTGCTTTTCTAAAAACTCTTTCAGGGTTTTCACATCCTCTTCCTCTAAATCCCTCGCCACAAATATCTCTTCATACTTCCTTACAAATCCAGTTTGCTCATCAACTTGAGGAACATATAGTCTGAAAGCAGCTCCTCCTGCTAGAGTTTTAGGATCAAGCTTCAAAAAGTTAACTACATCGTTAAAACTATTTATTTGAGACAGGCCCGGTAATTCTTGAACAAGTTGTTGCATTTTAGAAAAATCTACCTTACTAGAAAACTGAAGTAGTTTAAAGAACTCCTGCAAACTTTGCTTTCCAACTTTTTTGAACACAGTCTCAAACTTCCTAAAGAACACGTCCACAACGCTGGCCGGCACTGGATTTGGAAGGAAGTATATGAAGTGAAAACCCTTCTTTCCACTTTTGGTCATTACGTGCGGCATTGGAACTTCGCAGTCGTCAAACACGTTTTCCAAGTAACTCTTTACCTCCGACATTAATAAATACTCAAGATCTATTTCTTTTATTTTCTTCAACACTTCTTCCTTTTTTTGCTCAACTTCTGTTTTTAGCTCTTCCCCTCTAAGTTTCGGTTTTGCTCAATTATTTTTTCTTCTACCCTTTTAACATCTACATCTAGATCAAAGTGGTATAGTAATCCCTACCACCAGCAAAAAATTCAGAAGGTAGTTCCTCTGCATTTGTTATTAAGAAGCGCTTTATCTCAACCACACTGTCTGCATTCAATACTTCCTCTAACTCTTCTGAAGTGTATGCCGTGTGAACTAAAAAAAGTTTTACTGATGTGGGTGTATCATTAGAATTTAAATACATTTCCCGTATAAGTCGTTTTATTCCTGTTTTTGTTGCAAGAAATCTAACAGAATAAATTGGAAATTTGGGGACTTTTCCACTGTGTTCTTGATAGTGTTTAAAATCCCTTAAATACTTGTATATGTCAAGATTTACAATCTCATTTCTAAAGAACTCCATTGTTTCTTCATCAGCAGTATTATGTTTTAAAGGTTCTGGAGGTAAATGAATTTTCCCCGGATTTTTCTTTTCTTCCCATTTGCTTATTTCTCTAATTTCTGGCTCTTCAAGATACGGATCTATAAAAATTTTCCGCATTCTATCAGGCATTCGAGAATTAAACAAAATAAAAATTTTTAAAAACTTCATCCCGGACATGAACAACTTCTCAACATTTTCTTCAAAAAACTCGCATTCCAACGATTTTACCTTCTTATACCCTTCCATTTTTACCGCACCTCTTTACATCTTAAGTAACCTTCTATTACACATCCTGCCAATAACCCTAGAGCTAACTCCGGAGTAATTACAAAACGATTAATCCTGTTTACGTACACAACTTGCTTCTTCTCTTGGGTATAAGCTTCAAAAAACCTTTTGTACCATCTCTTTGAGAAGCTGTTCTGGAATTCTAATTTGGTATCGGTTGCATCTATTATTTACTAGTTATATTTTTTAAACAATTCTTATTAGTGGAGAAATGTATGTACTAAAACATAAAATGAGCAAACATGCAATAAAAGTCCGATAAAAAAAAAAAAAAAAAAAAAAAAAAAAAAAAAAAAAAAAAAAAAAAAAAAAAAAAAAAAAAAAAAAAACGTGTGACAATGCCAAGCAGCTATAAAATCCTAGATTTTTACTAAGTTCTTCAAATAAAAGTTTCTAATACACTCGAAAGATTATTATTTTTTTAAAAAAATTCTAGTATAATCGAAGGTGTTATGCGAAATCAAAATAAAAGAGAAAAAGAGGTGCTTTTTAGATGCACAATTTAATTCCAAGAAAACACTATCTTGAAAAGCTGAAGAAGTGGACAAACAAAAGAGTTGTAAAAGTTGTATCCGGAATGCGAAGAACGGGAAAGAGTTCTCTTTTAAAGCTTTTCATCAATGAGTTGAAAAAAAACGGAATTGAAGAGAAAAACATCATCTACATTAACAAGGAGCTGTTTGAATTTGATGAGTTAAAAACTTACAGGGACTTGTACGAGTTTGTCCTTCAAAGGGTAAAATCCTGCACTACTTCAATCAGCTCAAACTCCTTTGAGCGTTTTCTGGGCTATTTTATAATCATAGATGAAGTTCAAGAGATAAAAGAATGGGAACGAGCTGTTGCATCCTTTCTAGCAGAAGGTGCAGACGTTACAATCGCAGGTTCAAATTCCAAACTTTTAGGGAGTGACCTAAGCCACCTTCTAAGTGGAAGGTATGTAGAAATTAATGTCTATCCGTTGACTTTCTCTGAGTTTCTGGACTTCAGAAAAAAACTTGGAAAGGAAAAGGTAAATTCTCCTGAGGAAGCTTTTAAACAATATTTAAAATATGGAGGACTACCAGCCATACACATTCTTCCATTTGAAGGCGAAGTTATTTTCCAATATCTAGCCTCAGTGTTAGACACCATTCTTTACAAAGATGTCATCGGACGGCACAAAATAAAAAATGTCGCCGTTTTTGATAGGGTTGTAAGATACCTTTTCGACAATATAGGCAATATTACCAGTGCTAAGAAAATATCCGATTTTTTGAAAAGCCAGAACCTGAAAACAAGCGTAGATACGGTTATCTCATACATGAAAGCCTTGCAGGATGCGCATATTATTCATCAAGTTGAGAGATTTAATATCAAGGGAAAAAGACAACTTGAACTCTACCATAAGATTTACATAACAGATGTCGGCCTGCGAAATAGCTTATTGGGATATCGCTATCAAGATTTATCAGGTATTTTAGAAAACATCGTGTATATGGAACTCCTGTCAAGAGGCTACAAGGTGTGGATTGGGAAAGTTGACAACTTGGAAGTAGATTTTGTGGTGCGCTCTGTTACGCAACCCGACGAGATAAAATACATTCAGGTTTGCTATTTGCTCGCAGACGAGGCTGTTGTTGAAAGAGAGTTCAAGAGTCTTCTGAAGATAAAAGATAACTACGAAAAAGTGGTTATGTCCCTAGACAAGTTCTTTCCCTCTCAAATTGAAGGAGTAAAGCATGTGTATCTGTTGGATTTTTTATCAAAGACCATTAATTAAAAAAATGTCGAAAAAGAATTAAAAATTCCTCTTCATTGTAAATTTACCTTCTACACAACTTAAGAAGCGTAATTATAGCCTTTTCCTGATACTTTAAAAGAAAACTGTCCTTGCATCCCAGGTTTTTCATTACAAATCTCTGTAATGGCATTACAAAACTTGCGATGTGGATTTTTCTCGATATTTTCGCAAATTTTAAACAATACATCACACGCATCACAAAACTGAAAATCTTTTTGTAAGGCAGGAGACGCTTACAGACTGTAAGGCTTTCTGGCATCGCATTACACATTACACGTCATATCACACATATATATACGAGGGGGTAAAATTTTTTTGTACAAAAAAATTTTGCTCTCATATATATTAATTATTATTTTTTATGTAATGTGTAATGTATGTTGTGATTTGTGTGTTGTCCGTAGGGATCTCTTGCATTACAAACGCATTACAAAAGTGTATACTTTTGTTAATACTTTTGTAATGTTTTCGGTATACACATGATTTTGGTTTTGTGATGCATATTTTGTCACATCTATTACTATCTTGAGCTACTCTTGCTCTCCTCTTTGTTGATAATTTTGTTTGATTGGCACACTAACGGGTAGCAAGCAAGGCTTCTTTTCACAAATTTCTCTGTGCTTTAGCCATAGGTAACAGTACGTGTATTAAAGGTGTTCAGATCGTGATATAACATTTTTTAACACCACGCTGGTTTTATGGGGTAAAAATATGAAAAAAATATGAAAAAAGTTGAATAACTTCTCTCCTCCCTATTTGGAATTTTAATTTTGACTATTAGCAACAGCTTCAGCAAAAACAATGTAGATCAGTAATGTTTATACGGGACCAGAGCCAGTCACATCCAGTGTAAGAGTCTTCTCCTGAGAGAATCTTACCTCCATCGTACCAACATTAGGTATTTTGAAAAACATTTATAAAACATACAAAATATATACTAAACATATGCAATCTATTTTGATTACTGTTGATTTTTCTTCTTTGTTTGACCTTCTCCTCCTGACTTTTTTTCTACTGTATTTTTCTTCTCGTTTTTATCTACCTCGTTTCTCTCTTTCTCCTTCCTCCTTTCCGCTTCCTTTTTTCTGCTACCACTGTCACCGTCCTTGGTGTCGTCTTCTTTTTTTCTTTCATCATCATCTTCTTCTCTTTTCCTGCCTTCATCCTTAACCCTTTCTAAATTCTTTCTTTCCGTATTCACCTCATCTTGATCCTTCTTGAATAAAATTGAAAAAGACATTGAGAAAGATTGAGCAACAGCTTTGAAAATTATTTTCAACATAATTACAACAAGAACAGGTATCAGCCAAATAATTATAATTACAGTAACAAACCAGGACAACAGGTTCCCAGCCCCCATGGGAACCCCAATTTTGGGCAGAATTTTTGACAGTAAGAAATCTCCAGAATCATGTATTTTTACTGCAGTTTTCTTTACACTTACAAGTAGTCCTTCTCCTTGTCCTTCTCCTTCTGCCCTTGCGGATTTTACTTCTTTACCTAAATAACTCCTAACAGCTTGTTCTATATTCTCCAAACTCATGTCTTTACCACTATACTTTTCCGCAAACCAGTTTAAGAAATCAAATGCTTCTTTAGTAGAATAATCTCGTTTCTCTGTGTCAAAAGTTTTTAAAGCAAAAATAAATTTTACTACATTGTTTGGGTGCAAATGTGTTCCTCCATTTTTGATATTCCACTTTTTAAGAAGCACTAAAATTTGAGGATTTGTACCAAATATCAATTCACGATGCACCTTTTTCTTTTCAGCAGAGTCAACATTAAAAAGGCCAAATTTCCCTTCTACAAGTATAGCTTTTAATATATTAAGAATATCCTCTCTTGATAGTAGACTGCCTTCACTTCCCCTGAAACTGTTTAGCAAACCTACCCATTCACCAAATAAAGTTTCAACTCTATAATTGCAATTTTTTATTTCATTCCCCCATTTTTCCCTAAATTCCTTTATCACTTTAAACAACCCCACCAGCTTTCCAGTTTTTTCACTCCATATTCTCTCTGCTTCATAGTTCAAAGTTTTCCTTATACCGTTAAGCCACTCCTCCTTTTGAATAGAAAGAAATTGACGCACAGTTTCAGATAAAAACTGTGGAAATTTAGATTGTATTCCTTCAATAATCTTATCAGGAACCTTATACAGCTCATACGCAAGCATAACAGTAGAAGCCGCACTTACAATGGAAAGAATTGCTCCTCCCCAAAAGATAACCACTCTCCTTGCTACTGTGCGCAACAGATTATTCATTAAAGTTCTAGTTAAGCGTTTACCAATAATTTTTTCCATAAGGCGTTTCCCTGCCAAACTACTCCAAAATTTTCTCGCAACCCAAGCACTTCCCCCTGCCATTCCCGCACTCACCACAACACCTGTTGCAACCCAGCTTCCTTTAATGTTAGGCGAATAATCAAATTTATTAGGAAGAAACGAAGTATCAGCCACTTTTCCCCCTTTTTCTGTAAAAGAACTGTGTATAAACTTATCTAGGTCAAAATCAACAAACTTTTTAAAGTGCTCAACTATACATTCATAACTCTTTTCTTCCAGTTTCTCGTATGCGTCCTTCATATCCATCTTTATCATTCCCTTTACTTCTTTCTCAAAGAACTTCTCGGTTATCTCATTTAGGAATGAAAGAAACTCTTCTCCTTCTAAAAACCTCTCTGCTGTTTCGTTTGCAAACTCTTGTTGTATTTCTTGAGAGAACCTAAGCTTTGTTTTTTGCAATAAACCCCATTTTCCCAATACTTCCGAAGCTGCATTTTTTAAAGCCTCTTTCAGTATTCTAATCCTTTTACTATTCCGTGAGATCTCTCTATCTACAAAAACAGGAATCACATCCTCTAGGTCCCTTCTAATTTTTGTAATAGTTTTTAGAATTATCAACGGAACTTCCTTTTCAAAGTTTCTCTTAGCACTTTGAAAAACAGAATAATCAGAAGCGGAAATTGCGTTCATAGCAATAAAAAGATCAAGGATTATAAAAAACATAACAGCTTTTCTCAAATTCATTAAAATCCCTCCTTTCTTCAAAAAACAAAAATCTCTGTCCAACCTTTTCCCTAAACTAAACTAAGCTCTCAATAAACCTAACTAATTTATCCCCTTGAAATATCCCCCATAATGATAAAAGATAGGAAAATTCCACGCAAAAAGCACCCAGTGCTGATTTGAAAATTTTTTCTAACTTTCGCTTGCTCCAAGATTTTAGTAGAAATTTCATTGCTTTCCTGAAAAGAAACGTAATAATTGCTGCAACAAAAGTAGCTGCAAAAATACCACGCCAAATATTCCTTGTAAACAATCTTAACAACCATCCCTTTCTTTTCCTTAGAAAATTCGCCCCCCACTTAAAAAGTATTGGACGTGTGTATAGGGAAATTTCATCGTACATTTCTCTACCTGTAGTAACACAAGCTAAAATTTTTTCAACCTTATACAAAAGCTTTTGCCATCCCCAGAAACGCCTAATAAGGTAAAAAAATATAGGCTCGTCACAAAACACCACAACGCAAACTTAACTAAACTTATGTTTACACCTGCGGTAATGTACAGCAGGTACTTTTTTAATAAAATTTCAAGAATCCAAAATATCATCCATATAATACCGAATCTCACAGCCTCTTGGGTAAAAACTTCATCTACAATAGTTTCAGAGATTTTAGTTCCTATACTTTTAACCAATTTCAACATCTCTCCGTATTTAAAACAAATCTGTAAAATGTAGATCAAAACGAGTGAAAAAATAAAGCCTTTCGTATAGAATACCCCAACTTTGAGTAGAAATGTTGAGGTTAAGTGTGTATAAAACACTATTCGCCCTCCTTTGGTATCTATTGATTCGTTAATGTATATCATAGTTCCGTGTATACGATCTACAGCCCTTGCTAAACTTTATCTTTACCTATCTTGATGTTTGTTTAAATTTATTTAAATTTTAGCATAGGTCTCTTTAGCCTTTTGCATTTCAGTGATACTGAATACTCAGTATATGCGATGAATAGCAGACTGAAAGGTAAGACTGTTCATAAATTGGTTAGTTTGTTGTTTTATTATAACAGCATTATAATATAAATAGAATATACAATTTTATCGTAAAGGAGGTATTATGAATGGCAGAAGAGCGGAACGACAACTTGGATTTTAACAACAACCTTGAAAGTGTAGAAACTCCTAAAAAATTCAGAAAAAAGACAACTTCTTTTACTTTGGATGAGGAAGCACTTGGCATACTTGATGGGTTAGCAAAAAGATATAAGCTTTCCCGTTCACATCTTCTTAACGTTTTTATAAAAAGGGCAAGGAAACAGTTGGAGGAAATTGCTCTTAGGATATACGAAAATTTTTCTGTGTGGAAATAGTAGTCTGCATTTAAAATCGTGTAAATTATTTGTAATTTATTTGTGTTTTAAGTGTAGATTGTGTTTATATTGTATTTGTTTTTGTTTATGCAACTTTTGTCACATTTTCAGTTGAATTTACCTCTCTAAAAGTGAAAAGGTAACAGACTTCTTAGAGGTAGATATCAAATGCTGTTCGCGGCGATGCAGTTGAATAATTGTAACCTTTGAAAAGTCTTACTCCTGATGTATTGATGAAAATTACGAGGGGGTGGTTAAGATGGGGTATGGAAAAGATAATGAGGATAGGTTCCTAGGAATTTTGGAGGGGATAAAGGGAGTAGTGATATTGGTAGAAGTGGCTTATATATTCTACAAGACAATTATACAACTGTTTATGGTAATTATAGGAGTTTAGGCTGGATCAATAGTGTTAATCGGAAGTGTGGTTATCATGTGTTTGAAATACAACTCCCAGCAGTCATAATTGGAGGATGTGTAATTGTACTTTGTTATAATTCCTAATGAAATTATATTTTACTAAAGAGAAAAAAATGTTTTTTGGTTGTTGTTTATATGGTATTGATATTACATTACCATCATATTGTTTTGGTATTATTTTGGTATTGGTTGAAGTGGAAAATATATTATTTTAATTTTCAATAATATTATTTATTTTTCCATTGGAGCAAAAAGGCGCGGCGTGATTTTTAAAACACTGAAAACACCGAAAATTTTAAGATAAAAAATATTAGCCGGCTAATATTTTTTGAAGTTGTTTTCCATCCAAAATAATATTTTTTGGAACTGTTTTCCGGTATTTTAATGATATTATATTAGCAATATAATTAAATTTGGAGTAATTTTCTGATAACTTTTTAGCGTTGATTATGAGTGGTTTTTTAAAGAGTGTGATTTTATCGGAATAAATTATATGTTAATATAGTGTTAATATAATACCAAAATATTACGATTATACTGTATTTTAGAAAGGTTTTCTATAGAAAATAATTCAAAATCCTAATATTGTTATAGTAGTAATATAACATTATCGATAAAATATTACCAAACCAACAACGGAACAGCACCACAAAATCAGTTTATTAGTTATTCTAATTAACTCTACAAGCTTTTAATATACTTAGAGATCGAAAATAGTTTATAATTTTTCCAAGGAGGTAAGATAGTAAAATGCCTGCTAAAACTAAAAAAACAAAAGCTGTCCCCTCACTTTTTCTAAAAGAAGATGCAAACTTTTTAGAATACCCGACATGGGTAATCTCTGCTCCTTTTCGTGAATCAAAAGAGCTGGTAATCAAACGAGAAAATGGGAAATTTGTCCTCAGAACGACAGCAGATAGACTTCCTACCAAGGAGGATAGAAAAGTCGTCCTCTGTCTGATAGCACTCTTTTTTCAGCAAATCACGCAATTTAAGCTTGCATCTGTGGTTCCAGTCTATACATTTGCAGTTCAGACGACTACACGAGAGTTATCTAAGCAAGTATTCGGCTACTACAAGCGTGACTACAGTGATAAGAGATTGGAAGCGATCCTAGAAAGACTTGCTTCTACAACAATCATATTTGACGGTGTATTTTACGAAAATGGGCGCTATGTGAGAAAAGTATTCCACTATCTTTCTGGATATGAACTTGAAAAAGAAACAGGGGAACTTACAGTTTACCTTGATGAACAACTTGTAAAAAACTTGGTGAGAACGAGTTACTTCCGCTTCCTCAACTACAAAGAGCTTCAAAAGCTTACAAGCGGAGTTGCTCTACGACTGTTTGAGGTACTGTGCAAAGCTTTTCTTTACCGGAATCAGTGGAAAATAGGCTTTTCAAAGCTTGCTCAAAAGCTTACAGTCTCCACTGAGCATTTTTCTCACTTTATCAGAGAGATCAAGAAGGCAGTCAAAGAAATAAACAAGAAAACAAGCTTGAAAATTGATCTTCAAATTAACATGCTTGATGGGATTTTTACCTTTAGAAAGTTGGCAGATAGTAGTGAAACTGAAAAACTCGTTCTTGACACAGACAAGGCTTTATGTGATTTAGAGGCAATGGAGTTTATTGGTACTTGGCAAGATTCAAAGGGACGCGAAATCATTGTTACTCACATTAGCACTGGCGTGTGGGCATTCCTGCCGCACGGCGCTATGAAATTGGAAAGCAAGGGACTTGAGTGGTTTAAGGAAAAAGTAAAATCAGGAGAGTTTGTGAAGGTTTAGGGGCTTTTCCTAAAAAAGTAAGAGAAGTTTTGAATGATAGTAGGGAACAGCGATGGCATCCTTATTGATGCAGGAGGGTTTAATATGCCCAGAAAAATAGAAAGCGATAAGATTGAATTGAAGGAACTTTTTGAGAAATTTTGGTTTGTAGTCCCAGAATATCAAAGACCATATGTTTGGAAAGAGGAAAATGTTGAAGAACTTTTAGATGATTTGTGGTTTGCATATGAAAATAACTGTGAAGATGAATATTTTTGTGGAACACTTGTTTTGAGAAAAACGGGGGAAAAAGAATTTAAGGAGTTTGAAATTTTGGATGGACAACAACGATTAACAACTTTTGCTCTTATATTTGCCGTTATCAGGAATATTACCTCTGATGAAGAATTAAAAGATACGATGCGCGACTGTTTGTTTCAAAGAGGAAGCAGATTTAAAAAAAATTCCTGAAAGACCGCGTATTATCTTTAAAATCAGGGGAAATACTAATGAATTTTTCAAATGGGTCGTGTTTAAAGAAAAAGAAAGGGATTTTGTAAAGAGAGACGATAAATCAATTGAAAATATGGAAAAGGTCTTAAAAGTGATAAAGTCCTTTTTGATTCAAAAAGAAAATGTAGGAAGCTTTGCAGAATTTATCCTAAACAATGTCGTATTCATCTATGTAGCTACCGATACAAGAGAAGATGCTTTTAGGCTGTTTACTATTCTAAACAATCGTGGAGTTCCGCTTACAAATGCGGATATCCTAAAGGCCGTGAATATAGGAGAAATTGAAAAAGCGGAAGGGGAAAGAAAAGCTGAAGAGTATGCTCAAAAGTGGGAGGAAATCCAAGCCTCTATGGGAGAAGAATTTGATCATCTTTTAGAATTCATACGGACGATCCTAGTAAAAGACAAGCAGCGTAAAAATTTGGCAGATGAATTTGAGGAAAAAATTTATTCTTCGGGTCTGTTGAAGAAGGGGAAAGAAACCATTGGTTTGATAGAAAAATATTACCAAATCTACTGTAAAATTATTGACTTTTCAGCTGGAGAAAGAGTAATTGAGGATGAGATTGAAAACAACGAGTATAAGAATCTAATTACTGTTACGAAAACAGGTTTCCCCAAAAAATTGAAAGTGTGGATACCAGCACTTCTGTACTTCTATTACAAGTTTGGAAATGAGAAGCTCTTTGATTTTTTGAAAAAATTGGAGTTAAAAGTGAGTAGTGATTGGATTCTAAAAGCAGGTGCAAAGATTTACACAAATATTTATCGTATTCTACGCCAAATTGAAAGAGCCAATATCCCCGATGAAGTTGTAAACTCTCATGAGATTTTTGAAATTGATCTAGAGGAACTAAAACGAGTTCTTTTGAAAGACGTATACGGGAAAAGTTTTTGTCTGTATGTTTTACTGAAATATGAGTATCTTATAAGGGAAAATACCCAGTATATCGGAGATTATTCTATCTTAAGTGTTGAACATATCCTTCCTCAAAATCCTCCCGCAAACAGTATGTGGAGGAGGTGGTTTACAGACCAAGAAATAGAGGAGTATAGACACAAGTTGGGAAACCTCGTGTTGCTGAATAGGAGAAAAAACGCATCCCTTTCCAATCTTGATTTTGAAGAAAAGAAATTGAAATATTTTGCTGCGGATAAACAGTCTCCATTTACAGGGATAAACTGGATCATGCAGAAAAAGGAGTGGAGAAAGGAGAATATAGAGGAGAGAACGAAGGCGATAGTGTCAAAAATAATCGGTGTAGATAAGAATACTAGGGAATCCAATTTGGGGTTATTTTAATTGTTATTTATATGTAGAATACATCCAAAAGGCATGTTAAGTAGATATCTTTATCCGTTACGTCTTCCTCTCGTAAAAGGCACGCTTTAGATTTTGTTTGAAATGCCTCTATAGTTAGACGGACATACTGAGAAAAGTTTAGAGAAAAGTTTATAACAGCCTGCTGTGCTTCTTTACAGGAAGATTTGGAAATGATTTTTAAGATTTCGCGGGGGCTGCCTGACGGTGCTAAAGTTTTGGGTTTCATTGGTTAAATGTCCTCAAAGGTAGTTGATTTCCTAATTTTACTTGACTTTTGGTAGATAGGAGGGATGTGGGTGTTTTAGACGGTTATGTAAATGCGTTTTGTATTTATTATGAATGTTTTATACATGCTTTAAACCTAAAATAATTGTTCCAGGGTAAGTGCTAGAATAAGTTAAAAAAATGCATTCGCCATGCTGATTTTATGTGATGGGTAGAGCTTAAAAAAGGAGCTGATAAAGCTGGAAAGCCGTACAGCGGTTGGAATTGTTGGAAATATTGATAAAAACTACGATGGTGTACATCAGCATTTTCTGCTTTTTGGGTAGAAAACGGGAGATGTGCTTGGGGAATAATAAATGTTCATGACAGGATCAGCCCCTGCATTTTTATGAGAAGATCAAGAGATGAGAAGGAAAAAGAGAGAAAGTGTCTGGTGAATCAAACCTGAAGAGTATTTTGGAAGGTGTGCTGCTTGTTGAAGCTGCATTGGTTGGGCGGAATGGGAAAATGGTTGAGCTGATAAGAAGGTTCGACATAAGATTCTTACACGAGGATTATGTGACACTTTTCAAAGCGTTCAGTAGAAAAGAGCTTGATAAAATCTTTACAGCCCTTCACGATGTAGACTGGAGCGGAGTAAAATTTCCGTTGAGCGTGTTTAAGGATTGCAGTTTGAGGCACCTGGAGGGGTTAAAAAATAACAAGGATTTAGCATGGGAGATAGGAATTCCAGTAATGTGAAAAGATGTGAGCCTGTTTACTGGTCGGGTAGAGTGGAGAGTTGATTCAGGACAGGAGCTTATAATAAAAGCGGGGGTTGAATGGAGGGGATGAAACAACTGAATGGGAAGAGCAAAGTGTTGAGAAAACAAATTGAGGAAGGGTTAGATGAGCAAGAGTGATTCTACAAGTTTTGCAGTAAGTATTGCTGGAGAAAGAGTAGTAGCAGCCCATCAAAGAAACTAGGAGATTATTCGGTCCTATACCAAAGCACCTACAAATGCAGACCTAGAAGTTCGGAAAGGGAGTAGGAAACTGCTAGTTCAAGTAAGATCTACTGTTTATCCCCGAAAGCCTAGGAGTCTTTTTCAGGGAGAAGAAGAGACAATAAAATCCAGAGCAAGTAAAATGGGAACAGAAGCGTGAGCAATAAAAGTTCTTTTTATTTTCTGTAATAATGAATTTAAAAAATTAAATGGCGCCGGATAGGGTGAATTGGAGTGTGTATGAACTCGGTATTTGGTAGAAAAATTTGAGGTTTAATTGTTTTAGATGTAAAAAAGTTTACATAATACATATTATCGGAAGCTGTTGGTAGTAAAAGTAGTAGGAAACTTTCAACCGGTAGTAAAAAATTACTACCGGCTAAAGTTTTGGTAAATTCAAAATTTGTTAGTCAAAGAAGGAATTTCAGTATAAAAACAAAGCCCCGCCGGGTGGCGGTGCTGAGAAAGGTGAAACGGTGAGTTTTTCTTAAGTCAAATCATTATCGGTGAGGTTAAAGTTAATGTCCAACTGATAGGATTTTAACCCTATTTTGACTTTATTGTTAAGCTTAAGGTCTGGATCTTTTTTTATGAGTCCAACTTTTACGCTTTTATAAGAAGCAACAAAAAGAGGTGTTGTATATTCTTTGTTTTTAGAAGCTTTGGTCGCTTTCTGCCTTCTTAAGCCATCTTTTGACTATCTCTACAACCACTTCATTCATAGCGCAACTCCTTCTTGTACTTCAAAAGATATGGTGTTAACGATATTCTTTTCCTTTTCATAATCTGCAAGAGATTTCAAGATAATATCAAAAGAAACTTCCGAGTACTTTTTGTGTAAGGCAAGGTAGATTTTCTTCCACAAATTTTTGGGTTTGCGCGGGATGAACTCTTCTTTAACTGCCACAAGTAAACCCTCGTTTCTTTCCAAATTGTGAGTGACACGGCTACGAGGGCCCAAAAGGGTAAGTTTTTCAAGTACCTAATCGTTTGATTTTAGGATGCTTTGAATTATCCGTTTAATGTGGATTTGGTCTATTATTTGCCTGTGCTAGGAAGACTTTTTTGGGTCCCGCACTTCAAGCTTCTTTTCGTAAACTGCCCTTCCTCATTTACAAATCACACTCTCTGACCCTAAGAGAACCATTGCTTTTTTAACTTCTTTTTCAAAAATGCTATTTTATCTTTTATTCTACTTCACCTCTTTTGTTGGATATCAATTTTAAAAATTCCCGATATTCCTTCCACTTTTTTATATGTTGATGTTGAACCTCTTCTGAGTGACATTTTATACATAACACACGTAGGTTTTCTTCCCTGTTGTCATTCCTATCCCCGTTTATGTGATGTACGTGTATAAATTTCTTTTCTTTTTCATTTGAAGGTTTAAAGCCACACTTTTCACAAGTGTAGCCTCTCTTTTCTTTTATTTCTTCAGCTATTCTATTCCAGTCAGGTGGGTAAACGTTAGGATAAAGATGCTCTCCTGCTATTCTAAGTTTTGATATTCTTCTGGTATTTATAAGGAGTAGCTTATTTGAACTCTCGGAGTAATTAAAAAATTGAAATTTTCTGTCAAATTCTTCAAGGTTAAATTCCTCTGGAGATAACTCTCCCGATATAGGGATTCCATTTTTTCTACAAAGTTTTACATACATTTTTAAACAGTGTTTACATATGAGCAGTTTTTCGTTTTCCCTTTGTGCAATAACTTTTCCACTGCTTAAAACATAACGATAGTAAAAAGTCCCATTGTTACGGGTGTTTATTCGGTATTTTTCAAACCTACCACTGGTGGCCATTTGTTTAAGGGTTTCACACATGAAAATGTGGTATTTATGTAAAGGCTGTAAGTACTCCTCCAGTTCCTCTTTTGATAGTCTTTGGAAAAACCTTTCGCCGAAATCTAAAATTTTTTCTTGGATGTAGAGATTTACTCTTACATGCGAACCATCCGGCAATTTGTAAAATAAAATGTTATTCTCATCCGTTACAAGATTGTCTTTTTTAAAATCTACGATACATTTTCCTTCATTTGCTAATTTATTCAAGATTTTTTTAATTTCAGGATTTATTTTGACTTCTACTTTTTTTCCTGTAATTTGCTCTATTGCAGATCTTAATTTAATAAAATTTGAGAAAAACATTTCTATTTCAACACTTCCAAAATCTCATAAATTTTTCTTCTCGTTTTCAATTGTACCCTAAATTCAACTCTTCTTGAGCGCCTGTAGTCTATAATTCTTCTTTTTTTGTCCTTAAATTTTAACTTTGCAAAAGCCATTCCATTGGCGCGTAAGTGTATCTCTAACCATTTTCTATTTCTTACGATTGTTGGGTGATTTAGAGTATAGCAATACCTAAGAACACTAAAAGCTCTTTCTTGAGATAACCTCATGTTATTCAGATAAATTTCTTCAGGAGTTCTTGCAGAAATCCATGTATTGGTGGTATGCCCTTCTATTCTCACTTCATCTATCTCATCCTTGTATTTTTCAGAAGTCAGAATTGCTATATACCGAGGAAAGAAATCCGAAAGGATAATCTCAAATTTTTTCTTCAACTCACTCTTTCCGCTTTCAAAAAGGACCTCCGGAGCCTTGAAAATGACAGTATTATCGTTTGTAATTTCGGCATTCCATCTTTCCAAATCCTTGTCAAATTCCCGATGTAAGTCCCTGTTAAGTTCTTCTTCGTAAGTATGCAGGGAACCAGCTATGGATATTATTTTCTTTTTAAAATTTAACAACTGTTGCTTTAAAAAATTTATTTTGTTCTGCATCATCTCAAGTTGTTTTTTTAAAAAGATAATTTTATCTTTTACTGCTTTTTTGTCTTCATTAACTTGTAACATGAAGCTAACAGCCACAAAAAGAAAGAGTAACATCAATCCTGACATTAAATCCGATATACTCATCCATTCATTTGATTTTTGCTTTCTCATCGTTTTGCTCCTTTATCTCCTAGCAATTTTTCTAAACCCTCGAACAAAACCTTTATTTTTTTAAGATAGGCTTTATAATCTTCTCCAAATTTGTGTGTTAACTCACCTAAGCTGTTATCTAAATAGCTTAAGGATTCCCTTAAAGCAGCAATAATGTTTTTCTTCGTTTTATCAGTTTCTGACATAATCTTCTCTACAGCATTTCTGGTTTCTTCAAAATGTTGAGATATTACTCTAACGTTCTTTGATATTTTTTCAAAATTATCTAAAACATTTTCTACATCATCTTTCACATCAGAGTAGTTTTGAAGTATTTCTTCGTAAGCTTTCATTTCATTTCCGAGCCTTTCATTTTGATCTGCCAGCATTTCCATGCTAATCCTGCTATCCCTTATGTATTCATTCAACTGTTGTAGTATCTGATCAAGGTCTTGGGTCAAAGAATGTATCTTTTCCAATACTTCTGCGGAGTCTTTTAAGTTTTTAAAAATACTTTCATTTGCCTTTTCTGTTTCTGTCGCGATTTTTTCTACAGAATTTCTTGTGTCTTCAAAATTTTGAGCAAGCACTTCTGCATTTTCTGCCACTTTTTCTAAATTATCTAAAACACTTTCTACATCATCTTTCAGATCAGAGTAGTTTGGGAGTATTTCTTCGTAAGCTTTTGCTCCATCTACAAGTTCTTTGCTCTGTTGCATTAACACTTCCACACTCTGCCTCACTTCCTTGGCTCCTTCTTTTAATTCATGTACCATTGAATAAAAATCTCGAGTAAAGGTGAACATTTTTTCCAACATTTTTGTTAAATTTTTTACTTCATTAGAATGTCTTTCCAATTCTTCTATATGATTTTGCTGCCATTTCACTAAGTTTTGGGTGGACTCTCCTAAAATTCTAAAACTTTCTCCTAACTGGCCTTGAATCTGTGTGTTTAAATCCTCCAAAACTTCTTTTAAAGCGCTTATAATCTCTTCCGTTGCGTACTTAGAAAGCTTTTCTAGGGACTTATCAAGGCTATGATCTATCTGTTCCAGTTTATTCAACACCTCCACTTTCATATCAGAAAAGTTGACCAGTATTTTTTCAAGTAACGTACACATCCTTTCATTAGTTTCAACATTTTTTTCTAAAACATTTAAAATATCGTCCTCTTCTTTAGAAGCTCCTCTTGCTGTTATCTTGTCCAGCAGCGATAAAAATATTGATAAAGCCATTCCAACAATTGATGTAAAAAAAGCTGTTTTTAAACCTTCCAAAATGGTTGGGATACTTTTCTTAATATTGGAAACATCAAAATCCGAAAGTCCTACAAATATTCCCACAAACGTACCTAATACTCCTATACTGACTATCTGAGCTCTGAAATCTTTATTAGAAAATAAGCTCAACACAGTAAGTACTATCATTACCACAGCAAAGTAAAAGTTTAAAGATTGAGAAAGTGATTGCAAAAATAGAATGCGGATTTTATCTACTTTTTCCAAAACAAATACAATGATTATCAAAAATATTACCGTTAATAGGATTCTTAGAAAATAAATTTTAAATCTCACTGAGTTTTCCTCCCTATTTTCGTATTACAATACTTCTATAACGTCCAGATATAAACATCAAATAATACAATTTATTACTTTAAGAAAATCTTACTCTTGTTTTTTCAAATAAGAGTAGTTTCTTTTTCTCAAAGTATTCCCTCTCTTTTAAGAAGCATTCTAACAAGGGTAGAAACTGAAATCCCCTGTTCTTGGGCGTATTGGTTCACTTTTTCTTTTTCTTCTCTGGAGAGGTATACTGCAAGGTACGTTTCGCTTCTTTTTCTTCTCGCTCTTTTAGTTGAAGCATTCTTTTTAAGGTCTGCTTCTTTTAAAAAGTCAGCAGCTTTTTCAAGCTCTTCAACTTTCTTAAATATGCCCATACCGAGGCACCCCCCGTTCTATTTAACTGTTTGTGTTTTATGTGCTGAATGTATGTAAATTATATGTTTTTCTATATGTATATCATATGTGCTTTGATTTTACTTTATATTTAACTCTTTAATCTCCCTAACAAGCCTTTTTATCTCATTACAAGCTTTTGAACCTGCATTGTATTCGCACACAGAAAGGCCGTGCTGATATGCTCTTCTATAGTCCACGCGCCTGAAAAGCTGCGTCTTCAAAAGTTTAAACGAATCAAGCCCCTCTATGAACTTTTTTAAACTAATAATCTCTGTCGTACTCCTTGCATCCGCATTGTTTATGAGAACGTACACTTTAAGCTCTGGATTGTATTTCCTTGCTCTATCTACAATCGTTGCAAACTTTTGAAGCCCAAAAATTTCTATCTGACTTGGGGAAACTGGAGTGATAACCACGTCGGATGCTACAAGAGCAAAACGATTCAAATCGTTATCGTAACCGCCACTGTCTATGATTACATCGCTTTCTTCTAATTCCGCCAAAATCCTCTTAATTTCGTCCAAATCCTCCGGGGTAAACACAGCTAAAGTTTTACCGTGATCCTGCTTTCTAATCAGCGAAAAAAGATAGCACGAGTGCTGACTGTCAAGATCAATAACCGGAAGCTGCATCTCAACTGCTAAGTTAACGACAACCGTTGATTTGCCAACGCCTCCCTTTTGATGCGCAACTGTGATTATCATAACAGCCCCCCTAAAAGATGGTTGAAATGATTTTAAAGTATGTTTATAAAACATATATAAAACATCTATAATATTTGTCAAGTATATATAAAACATCTTTTGGGCAAAATTGTTTGGTATAAAATTGTTAAGGGGGTCTTAAGTTGAAAGGATTATACTTTGGTTATTGGTTTCAAACAGAAGAGAATAGAATACTAGCAAGCATTAAGTTTGAGGCAACAGTGAAAACCAAACTCATAGAGAATAAAAAAGTTAATGATCTATTGAGAAACCTTGGTTTAATTGCATCTTCTCAAATAAAAGTCATCAAGAGCCAAATTTCAGCTAGAACAATAAAAATCCTCTTTGAAGACAGAAGTAAAGATCCATACAAGGTTTTAAAACTTATCCTAGAATTCCAAAAGGAGCTGTATAAAATTTTGCTTGAAGGATAAGGAAATACCAATTCCAGCTTTGTTACAGATCGATCACTAAACGTTTGATTTTTCTTTGGGCTTTCCATTGTTTACTAAACTTCCAATAAGAGATTGTATAAACTTATTTTACGCTTGTGTTTGAGTTTTTATACGTTTTCTATGTACTTTCGGCTTTAACAGGTTAGGTTTGTAAAATAGAGAGGGGAGCCATTTTGATGGCTGTTTCAAACTCATTCAAAGTGTCCTTCCGACTTGTCCGCACAAGGAAGAAAGCAGGGAAAATAAAACTCTCTCTTTCTCCTATTCTGGATTGATGATAATGAAGCCCCCCGCCCTGAAAAGGAAAAATTTTTTGAAAAATGGACTTGACTTTTTGTTTTCTTTTGCTATATATTATTATGTGATGTTAAACGATGATAAACTATGGTATATTAAAAAGGAGTTAAAACCATGATGGAAGGGTTTGGAGAAATAATGACCCTTGAGGAGACCGCAAAATATTTAAAAATAGGAAAATCTACTCTTTATAAGATGGCAAGGGAAGGAAAAATCCCTGCCGTGAAAACATTTTAAGGAGACAAGGTGGCTTTGAAAGAAATTATTATAGAACAATTAAAAAGTATCTGGTCAGAAAACAAAGCAAAAGGACTTCTTGCTCAAGTTAAATTTCAGCAATTTCTGGTGCGTGGAGAGTTAACAGGATTACATAAGAAATATTATTCAGGTGGGTGGATTCTGGCTCCAAAAGATAACGCTTATTTTAAATACAGATATGCCTTTTTTATACATGGCGAAATTATACCTAATATCAATAACTTATGTGAATTAGAAGAAGTTATGGATGAAGCATCTGCAAACAATTTTAAACGTATTGCCGGTTATCTCAATAAAGCAGGAATAGGAGTAATGTATGCGATTCCTCTAGGGAATGGAATTAAAAATATAGAAAATATAGAATGGAATATATACAACTACAACTTGGAAGAAGAAAGATTGCAACAAATAGATTCAGAAAATTTTTTCTCAAATTGGGGAAACAGAGGGAGACCCTCTCGCTCACGGGGTTGGTCCAGAGAGACAGAAGGTTCTTATCTCTCTTTGGATGAAGATATTTTATTGGCGCTTTACTTAAACGAGCACTTCTATACGGAATACCTTAAAAGAAAGCTACATATTCCAATTTCTGATCCTTATGATGTTGATGGATTTTTTATAGTCCACACATCGGGCAAAGTTATCCCCATAGAAATTAAAGAAAAATTCCCTGCAGGTGAAAACCAAAATAAATTTTTTGGTATAGATGCCGGTAGAGTTTTAATGTTATTAAGATTATGCTTACCCAATGATTCAAACGCTCTTTATATTATCAGAGAAGTTGATGATTCCCCCCAAAGGCGATTTGTGGCATGGAAATACATTTCATTATCGGACATCATAATGACTTCAGGATGGAATTTACAGAGAGGTGGAACCGGAATGGGAGGTCAAGAAACACAAACTATAAGATTGCCTTATGATGAATTTAAGGCTCTTACCAAAGAAGTTCTTAAGGATAGCTACCTTGACAAAATAGGAGACCTTCCTAAAGAGATCAAAGACAAGGTTCAACAATTCCTATCAGACAGAATATCAAAGTTTGGATGGTAATCATGCGAACTTTATACACATTTGTTGATTTTTTTGGAGCCCCTGGCGGACTTTCACTTGGCTTTGAAATGGCTGGATTTAAGGGAATAGGAGCTTTAGATATTTTCGAAGCAGGTATGGAAACTTATGCTTTCAACTTTCCGGAGTCAAAGGTAATTGTAGAGGATATAAAGAAAATTTCTGTGAATGATTTAAAAAAGGAACTGGGTATAACATCCCATGAAATAGATGTGGTAATAGGCGGTCCTCCCTGTCAGGGATTTTCCACAATAGGTCGGGTAAAAATAGCTTCTCTTGCAAGAAATGGCACTTGGAAATTGAACAACCATCATCCACGCTTTATCGATGACCCGCGGAATGAACTGTATAAAGAATTTGTCAGAATGGTTGATGGTCTTAAGCCTAAAATTGTAGTTATGGAAAACGTGCCTGGAATGATGAGTTATCGAAATGGTGAAATTGTGCGTGAGATTATAGAAGATTTTGATAGTGTTGGATATATAGCTCAGGCTAGAATACTTAATGCGGTGGAGTATGGAGTTCCTCAGGTGCGTAAGAGGATATTTTTTATTGCTGTAAGAAAAGACCTAAAAATCCCGATACTGTGGCCTAAACCAACTCATACTTATTTTAACGGCATGCCTTCTGCAGGACTTCTTTTTGAGGAAAAGAAACTGAAGCCTGCTGTTACAGTATGGGAAGCTATCGGTGATTTACCTTCTCCCGTTTTGGGGAGACCAAAGATTGCAGATGTTCCTTTGAATTATGATAAAGAGGCTTTCAGCGAATATCAAAAATGGGCCAGACAAGATTCTAAAGCAGTGCACAATCATGTAACCAGACAGCATAATGAACGTGATATAAAGGTTTTTTCGCTTATGAAGGAAGGGGACAAATGGAAAGATTTACCCGAGGAGATAAGAAAAAGTTATGGTTATAGAGATGATATTTTCAACGACAAGTTTAAGAAATTAAAACGAAATGAACCATCCTGGACGGTTGTAGCCCATCTTTACAAAGATGGATATATGTATATTCACCCTGTGGAACCAAGGAGTATAACGGTTAGAGAAGCTGCAAGACTACAGAGTTTTCCGGACACTTTTATTTTCAAAGGTTCAAGGACTGACCAGTTTAAACAGGTTGGAAACGCAGTTCCACCTTTGCTTGCAAAGGCGGTGGCTCTGTCGGTGAAAAAAATGCTTGAAAATATAAAATGAACACAGAAATTTTTCTTTACATTCAAGATAACCTGCGCAGATTTTATGAAAAAGAAGGTAGAGATTTTCCATGGAGACATACTTCCGATCCTTATGCGGTGATGATAGCAGAGTTTATGTTGCAACGAACCAAAGCAGAACAGGTTGTCTCGGTATATAAAGAATTTATGAAAAAATACCCCGATATAAACTCCCTTTCACAAGCTTCTTTATCTGAAATAAGGGAAATCCTTTATTCATTGGGGCTACACTGGCGAGCTGCCCATTTCTTAGAGTCTGCCAGATATATTATTAACCATTTTAAAGGAAAATTTCCTACAAAAAGAGAAGAACTTTTAAAGATCCCCGGAGTGGGAGATTATGTTGCCGGAGCAATACTGGTGGTCGCGTATAAAAAAAGAGAATATGTGGTTGATAGCAATATAGCAAGATTTTTGAACAGATTTTTTGGTTTGCAGTTGTCAGGAGAAATAAGGAGGAATTCTGTCATCAAAAAGCTGGCTAAAAACCTCTTTTGTCATCAAGATCCGGAAAAGATACTATTTTCGGTATTAGACTTTACAGCGGCTATATGTATTCCTCAAAAACCACAATGTAAAATCTGCTTTTTAAAAAATAAATGCAAATACTATACTTTTAAAGAAGCGGCGGAGAAGCCCGCATCTTCATAAATACCAAAAAGTTTCCAGCCCTCAAACTTTCGGCTTTAAGATGGAAAGAAAGCAACAAGGAAAGATGAAATTATTTTCCTTTGTTAATAAGAGCTTCTTTATTTCTTACCTTCTTCCACCACTCATCAATTTCATCTTTTCTAAATCTCCATTGATTAGCAATTTTCACGGCAGGGATTTTGCCTTCCCTTGCCATTTTATAAAGAGTAGATTTTCCTATTTTTAAATATTTTGCGGTCTCCTCAAGGGTCATTATTTCTCCAAAACCCTCCATCATAGTTTTAACTCCTTTTGTGCCTGCCAAAGTTTATCATCATTTAACATCACATAATAATATATAGCAAAAGAAAACAAAAAGTCAAGTCTATTTTCAAAAAATTTTTCCTTTTCAGGGCGGGGGGCTTCATTATCATCAATCCAGAATAGGAGAAAGAGAGAGTTTTATTTTCCCTGCTTTCTTCCTTGTGCGGACAAGTCGGAAGGACACTTTGAATGAGTTTGAAACAGCCATCAAAATGGCTCCCCTAATTGACGGCTCTTTCAAAATATGGACAGGGTCCTGATGGGCAAGTTCTGGAAATTCAAGAAATTCTATATCTACCTTATCATTGAAGATTTTTACCTCTTTTATAAAAAGCCTTGCCAGT
>Ga0256838_1000501_pt1 | contig 23724 bp, 29 predicted proteins | sample 4571419metaG_FD_185978 | JGI IMG/M metagenome (GOLD analysis project Ga0256838, IMG submission 185978) | Hydrothermal vent microbial communities from Guaymas Basin, Mexico - 4571-419 | ecosystem: Environmental > Aquatic > Marine > Hydrothermal vents | place: Mexico: Guaymas Basin | collected...
TTTTATAGCGTACTTCATTTTTTATGATTTCTTCTAATGCTTCAATTGTCTTTTTATTTAGGTCTGTTATATATCTCATTTTGTATTATACTATTTTTGATGATTTATTTTGGTTAGGTACTTACCTCTTTCAAATCAAGTGGCACGGTAATATCTTTTTTGGTTGAAAAATTAAGATACGTAAGGGAACGATAAATATCATAGAGTTGTTTGGTGCTAATAGAGATATTTTTCATGGTTTTTGTATTACACTCTTTTTGTTTGAGAGCTTGTTTTGTAGACATAAAAAGCGAGGTAATAGGCGTATTAAGCTCATGGGTAATATCGTTGATAAAGTGTTCTATCTGTGCCACTCTTTGTCTCACAGGTCGCATAAAAAACTTTGAAAGCATCCATGCCACAATGACGATAAAAAAAGAAGCAATCGTCATAAGAAGAAGTACCCCATTTTTCAAGTTTGTGAGTTTGACAGTGAGTGTATTGCTTTGTACCACAACATAGGCAATATTCAAATGCTCTCTTGGGGCATCTGAGATAAAGATATTATATCCTTGTGATTGGAAATACCCTACTTTTTGTTTGAGAGTAGGCTCTATAAGAGTGCCTTCTACTACTGCTCTTTGGGTATCAATGAGTGCTAGGCTCACCTCTTTAGGAATAGAAGAGTGTTTTAGGACTTTATTGTTCATGTGTGCCATGATGATTTCTCCTGATTTCACATCAGCTATATGCTGTAGAGTATAATAGGTTTCATTTTCCAAAGCACTTTTTTGTGCCTTGTAGTACCAATAGGCTATCGCCATAGTAAAAAGCAAAGAAGAGAGGATATAGAGACTCAAAAAGGAATAAAAAGATTTTTTTTCTAGCTCATTCATAGCGATACCCCATGCCTCTTTGGGTCACAATCTTCTCAGAGCCAATGACTTCTCGTAGTTTGCGAATATAAGAACGAAGTGTCGCATCACTAGGTAAGGTATCAAATTCCCAAATATTTTGTACCAACTCTTCTTGGCTAATCAGCCTATAGGGGTGGGCGATAAAATAGTTGAGCAATGCTACTTCTTTGGGGCGTAAAGTCATCTCTTTGAAGCCGTCACTAACAAAGTTTTTGCGTGGATAATAGGTCAAAGTATCAGATATTTTAAGTGGAGTATCTTGTTCAATATGAAAGAGTACACGGCTTTTTTCTATCCTAAGTTTAAGTTCTTCTAATTCAAAAGGTTTACGAATATAATCATGCGCTCCTGCTTCAAAGCTTGTTTTGAGATGCTTGGTATCGTTATATGCTGTGATGATAATGGCAGGAGTGGTATCATTAAAAGAGCGTAACTCTTCTAGCAGTTCTATGCCTGATTTTCTAGGGACATTAATATCAAAGATAAACAAGTCATAACGCCCCTCATCAATAAATTCTTGTGCCTCTTGAGAATCAAAGGCTCTGTCTATTTCATAAAATTCTTGTAGGTAGTCGTGAATAATATCGCCTAATACTGGGTCATCTTCCATGAGTAATAATTTCATTTTTTTCATTTTTGTCTATGGATATAGAATAATAAAAAAATACTGTGTAGATACTGTGTAGTTTATTGGCACATAGCATACACACAAGGGTACTATAATTCACTTGTCACTAGGGTGTCTGACACTCTAGAAATTTATACAATTAGGATAATATAATGAAAACATTAATCATAGCAAGTCTTCTTGCATTCGGTTCAGTAGCAGTATATGCCAACCAAGCTTCAGTAGAGCTAGAACACGCCAACAAAATAGCTAGCAGTGCTGAGGGTGTAGCAGGAGACATGTCTGCAATGAAAGCAGCAGGAAAATGTAATGCTGACCAAGCAACAAAGAAAAATGTACCAAAACATGCTGAAAAAGCCAAAACTAAAGCTGAATTAGAATTAGAACATGCTAACAAAACAGCAAGTAGTGCAGATGGGATAGCTGGAGATATGGGGAATATGAAAGCCCAAGGTAAATGTGGAGCTAAATAATTTTTTTAACTCCTTGACTTAGCAGATATTTTTTCTGCTAAGTATTGCATTCATGCTATAGCTAATATGTATATATTTCATAGACATATTAACTATAGTGTTATAGGTACTATTATATACGAAACTGTTTTATTTAATTTTGTTATTTACAATCACTCCCTACCTCTAACACACCTCACATAGCACCTTTTGTTCTTGTTGACAACATTGTCAAAGCCCTCATTAAAATAGATACCCCATGCACCCGAACCATTGAAGGCATCAGTCGTTGAAGACCAATAAAAATTAGACAATTGATGTGTTAATTTATACTTATGGTTATTTTTATATAATTGCCTTAATTCTTCTTTTTTGGGTAGTTTCCAATTATTAGCGTTATCTAGTGTCAAATCATGGCAATAGTCTATCGCTTCTCTCCATTTTTTCTTTTTCATATTTACATGGTCTTCCCAAATATATGTTCCTATCAATTTTGATTGTGTAGAAAATATACGTTTTATATTTTTATTAAAATAATGTGATATATAAAACTTACGATTTTCGACCCATATAAAAAAGTCAAATATATTTTTACCTTTGGCTTTGCCATAGAGGGTTGTGGTTTTTTCTTTGGAAAATATTTTTCTAGCAATCTCTCTTTTCATAGGGATAATAAAACTTTTATTGGTATCGACCTGTGAATCAATATATGTTTCAAAACCTTTATTAAGCACTAACGTATAAGAGAGTTCTTCTTTGTCTGCATCATACGTAGACATGCTTAATGTACCTATATTTAGAGGAGCTATACTCTTTATAAAATTTATTTTTCTTGTGTCATACTCTTGAGTACTTTCAAAAGTATCTTTGTTTTCTATCGTATTTAGTTTCTTTTTTAATGATTCTATAGAGATGGGTGTTTGTTGTTTTTCACTATTGCTATGCTTAAAAGGAGATACTTTTGTAAATGTTTGGCTTAGAGATACTCCCATGAGTACAAGAAGTCCAGTAATAAACAAAATCAAAAATAATCCCAAAAATAGTTCATCCCTTTTAAGTGTAGTATCTTCAAGATATTCTCCACATTCTGCACAAAATAACGCCTTTTTTTCGTTTTGGTATTTACATTTTTGACATTGTATACGCATTAAAAATTCCTATACTTTTTTAGTTTGGCATAAGAAAAGTTGATGAGTTTTAGCTTTTCTTGTGCAAAGGCGATAAGCTCTTTAGGGAGTTCTTTGCCTTGTAATATATCAGCATGATACTCTTTTGCCATATTTCTATAGTTCTTTTTTAAGGTTGCATTGTCTGTATTTTTGGAGGTGTGGAGTATGTCATAACATTCATCTATGGTTAAATACCCTTGAGATACATGAGACGATGAGCTGTATTCTTGCTTTTGACTCTGTTCTGCTTTGGGTAGATACAGTGCTAGTATTGTTTTATATGCTTCATAATCTATATGTAAATAATGCACTATTTTGACGATAAGTTTTTTCTCTTTAAGGCTATATTTACCATCTAAATAGGCTATTTCTATCAGCATTGTTAGCATATCTAGTTTATAAGAATTGGTGATATTAAAGCCCAAAAGTAGTAAACAAAGCTCTTCTACATTGTCAAGTTTTTCTTTTTCTTTGACGAGAATTTGCTGAAAGATTGTTTTTAAGTTTGGATAAGGGTTGCTTTGAGAAAGTGTATCATATACTTTTTCAATAAACAGTGTTTCTTCTGCTCCTATGCTCCCCTCTGATTTGGCTACTTTGGAAAGTAAGGCAATCATAAGACCATCAGGACTGTGAAATACCTTGTCATAATCTCCTATTGTTTCATTTACAGCGATGATTTTTGTCCCACAATAGATACAAAACTTATTTGTGCATTTATTGTCTTTTTTACATACCTTACAGTTACACTCTACTTTTGACATTTTTTTTCCTTATATAGAGAACTACAGAGAACTTATTTCTTTGTCACTAAGCACATTGATACGTCTTTCCATGAGATTGAGTGATTGTACTAATTCTTTGGAAACTTGTTCCATTTCATCATAATATTTTTTGGCTAAGACGATTTCACCTGCAGTGACTTTTCTTTTTTGACCAAACATTTTAGAAAAGAATCCTTGTTTATCTGTATTATAATAGACTCTATAAATATTGAGATAAATATCATGAAGATTAAAATGTAGTGTTTCAATATCTTGCATACAATCTATAGGAATATTTCGGATACAATTTAGGCTTTGTCCATCAGAGTAGAACCATTTACCAAACCCACACTCTGTAGAATTAACAGGAATAGAATTTTCATTGATAGCAAACCCTTCTATGAGAAGTTTAGCCCTTTGTACCCATGAGACATGTGCTGCTTTTGCTAGACGTAGTTGGTTTAATGTTTCTGCTTTGGTCATATTGTATATCCTTATACTTTTATATTGATAAATCATATCAGTTTGTAGTTTATAGTATGTTGAAAGTGTACGTAAAGTTTCAGTATAAAACTCTATAATAACATTGAACTAAATTAAAGTACAAATGGAGTCATATAAATGCTAAGATTTGCCCCCTCACCTACTGGTGATATGCATATAGGTAACCTGCGTGTTGCTATTCTCAACTATCTTGTTGCACAGCAACATCAAGAGCCATTCACTATTCGCATAGAAGATACCGATACCAAACGTAATATAGAAGGAAAAGATACTGAAATCATGCAAATTTTAGAAAAATTTGCTCTTGTTCATGAATCTGTTTTTCATCAAAGTGAGCATTTACACATGCACCAAACACTGGCTATCAAACTTTTAGAAGCAGACAAAGCCTTTGTGTGTACCTGTTTACCCCAACAACTAGAAGAAGAGAGAGAAAATGCCAAAGCCAATAAGGTAGCCTACCGTTACTCGGGGAAATGTCATGATGTAGATACCTCACAACACAGCAAACTCAAAGAAGCAGGGATACCATTTGTGATACGTCTAAAAAAGCCTACCATGGACATCATCAATCATGACATCATCAAAGGAGACATCAAAACTGCCCCACATGAAGTAGACTCTTTTATTATCTTACGTTCTGATGGTACACCCACATATAATTTTGCCTGTGCTTGTGATGATATGCTCTCTGGTATCACTACGATTATTAGAGGAGAAGATCACCTCTCAAATACACCAAAACAAATCCATATCAAGAAACAACTAGGATATGAGCAAGAAACACAGTATGCCCATTTACCTATCATCCTAAACACATCAGGGACAAAGATGTCAAAGCGTGATGAAGCCTCTACTGTCAAATGGATGTTTGAAGAAGGATTTGTGCCTGATGCTATTATCAACTATCTTTTACTTTTGGGTAATTCTAAAGCCCCTGAAGAAATATTTACCCTACCTCAAGCCATAAAGTGGTTTGATATACAAAGTATTTCAAAGTCAGCCGCAAAATTTGACATAGATAAACTTCGTTTTATCAACCGTGCACATCTAAGACGTATGGAAGACAAACAGCTCTCTACACTCTTTGGATTTGCTGATGAGAATATTGGTAAATTAGCCAAACTTTATCTCGAAGAGTCTAGTACCACTAAAGAGCTAGACTTTAAGATAAAATCTATTTTTGCCCCCAAAGCATTTGAAGGTGAGTGGTCTAAACAAATGCGTACCATAGAGACATTGATACAAGATGCACCTATGTTTAATGCATTTAAGGATTTTGAGTCTTATATGATGAAGGAATCACAACTCGAAGGTAGAAATCTATTTAACCCTCTTAGGCTTATTCTAACAGGAGCAGAACATGGTCCTGAACTCTCCGAGGTCTATCCTCTTATTAAAGCATATCTTTTGGAGGTAGCATCATGATAGGCGAACTTTACGGACTCATTCATAGCATTATGACTCTCTATATTTGGGTGGTTATTATCGCTTCATTTTTGAGCTTTGTACGTCCTGACCCACACAACCCTGTCGTACAAGTGCTTTACCGTTTGACAGAACCAGTTTTTGCTTTTATACGCAAAAAGATGCCTTTTGTGATGGTCGGAGGCATGGACTTGTCCCCTCTTGTCATTATTTTTGGTTTACAATTTGTGGATATTATTATTAGAAATTTAATCTTTGGATAAACATGAATAAAAAACGTATTATTTTACTATTTCTACTTTTTGCTTGGGTACATACTACACTATTTGCCAAAACATTTACCTATGCCCAAGTGCATAGTATGCCACTAAGTATCGAAAAAGATTACTATATTTGGCGTTTTTTAGAGCAAAAAAATACCACAAAAGCAGAATCCAAAAAGATTATCAAAGAAGCTTCAAGACTCAATAAAAAACTCAAAACTGCCTATAAGAAAAAAACAGGTCTCATGGCTAGTATCCCAAAAAGAAAGCCTATTGGTGGATTTTCATCCAATATAGATTGGAAAGAACGTGCCAAAGCCCATAAATACTTCAAACATGGTCTAGCCCTCTTGCAACAAGGCAAAAAAATACAAGCCTCTGGATACTTCTACCTAGCACGTCATGCCTATACCAAGCGTTATGATGTAGACAAGTCACTGTTTTGGCTCTATCTTATCAGTAAAGAAAAACGTTATATCAAAGCATTACGTGAGAGTAGAGAGGTCAATATCTATACCCTCATGGCCGCTGATGCGATGAATGCACGGTATCCCAAGACCATCACAGCACAACTTTGGGATGAGAAAAAAACCAATTTCAATATCACAAACCCCATAGATTGGGCAAAAGTCAAGTATAGGATGAACACAGAAGATGACCTAGAAGCATTAGCACAAGAGCATAAAAATCAAGAATGTATAGGTATCTATACCTATATCAAAGCCAGAGCTTGTAACTATGAAGATAGCTATTTTCCTATGCCCTACCGTAAGGTTATGAAAAAACTACCTAAAAAAAGACAAGCCCTCATCTATGCCATTGCACGACAAGAAAGCCGTTTTGTACCTGCGTCAGTCTCTCGCTCTTTTGCTCTAGGTATGATGCAATTTATGCCTTTTCTTATCAAACATATTGCCAAAGAAAAAGGTCAAGATATGGATTTAGATATGATGTTTAACCCCTATAAAGCCATAGAATATGCTGATTATCACTTAAATTACCTCAACACATATCTTTATCATCCACTTTTTGTTGCCTATGCATACAATGGAGGCATAGGATTTACAAGAAGACACATCCAAGATGATAAACATTTTAGAAAAGGTGCGTATGAACCTTACATGAGTATGGAAACCATGAAAAATGTAGAAGCTAGAGAATATGGCAAAAAGGTCTTAGCCAACTATGTCATATACCTCAACAAACTAGGCGTATCAACACGCCTATTCCCTCTACTAAAAATCTTAGCCACCCCTAAAAAAACGGATAAATTTAGAGAGTAAGGGTATTTTCACCTCTGAATCTATCCAAAATTATCTATGATACTTAGATAACTAATATTTCTATCTAATACTTTAAAATGCAAAGTTTATAACCTATTATTGCTTATAAGTATTCATCTTAGGCGAATATAATTAAGTTGGATAAAATTTGTACAAGCTCTAAAAAAATTTTGCTATACTAAACATATTAGTAAAGTTTGAGGGAAAATCAAAACAATGGAAATAAAAATAATGTTAAAATATATTAAAAGATTATTTGCAATGATTAGTGTGGTATTACTCATAGTTATGGCATATCTTGCCATGCAACTTGTCCAATCTGGTGTAGAGGCTAGAGCCTATAAAAATGATTATGCAGAACTACATTCTGTACAATATGGCATGTTCAATTCAGATATATGGACACGTAAGATTACCACTATTATAGATAACAAAATTAAAAACTTTGACTTAAATGCAACCAATAGAGAAGATATAAAAGGGTATATAGAAAAAATACTCGATACCCTCATCATGGAAGCAGACCGTATTGTACGAGAACACAATCAAGGGAAACGTGGATTTTTTGATAGTATTATAGGCTCAACAAAGCAAATGATTACCGATTCTATCATTGATATTAAAAAATTACGTGAACGTGTACCTGAGTTTACCAATGCTGTGATGAAAGAGATAGAAAGACCTGAAAACCAAGCCCGTGCCAAACAATTAGTAAGAGAAAAATTAAAACAATTTACACAAGAGAGATTTACACCCTCTACAGATATGACACTCTTTAATAGTATCTTAAAAAAATATAATACAAATACGCTTGAGACATGCAACACAGTACTAGACAAACGTATGTCAGAGTTATCATTAGATATGAATCATAGAGCCATTACCATACTCTTATTGGCACTTATTATCGTGATACTAGTACTACTTCAAGGAGTGCTAAATTCCATCACTCTTTTGCTACTCTCAGGTACAAGTGTCGTACTTTTAATCTCTGGCATTATGTTGCCTATGCTAGATATAGAAGCCAAAATATCAAAGCTTTACTTTACTATCCTTGATAAAGCTGTCGTATTTGACAATCAAATTCTTTTCTTTCAAAGTAAAAGTATCTCAGACTTAGTCTCTTTACTTCTTGATTCTGGTGAAGCTAGAATGATACTTGTAGGGGTTTTATTGGTCATGTTTAGTATTATCTTTCCTACAATTAAACTTATCGCTAGTTATCTTTACTTTTATTCTAAAGGTATTATGGGCAACAATCCTATTACACGCTTTTTTGTATTACGATCTACTAAGTGGTCTATGGCTGATGTGATGGTAGTCTCTATCTTTATGGCATATTTAGGATTAGATGGTGTGATCAACAATGAGCTAAAACACCTTGAAGCTCACTCTGACCCTGTCAATATCATCACAACAAATCAATCACACCTTGAAGTAGGATTTTTTCTTTTCTTAGCATTTGTGGCTACTAGTTTTGTGCTTTCTCTTATGGTTGAAAATAAACGTAAAAAAGATATATCCTAATGGACTTTAGCAAAACCAAAGATAGCTTATTAAAAATTAGTGCTGATAATATAGCTGTTCATAGCCTACTAAAAGATTCTATTGGGGCTAAAATAGTTGACATTCTTTACTATGATAAGGAAAAAGAAGTTTTCTTTGATACCGTGAACCATGTGGTCTTACAATCCAAATATATAGATGATTCCAATCTATTAGGTACGGTCTTAGGTAGTAAAAAACCTTATTTTTCTATGGATATTAGCAAAGAAAAGACGTATACTCCTGCTATAGATAATCCTTTTAATATCAAGATAAAGAGCCAAATTATTATCCCTATTTTTAAAAATGATACTATAATAGGTATTATTAGATGTTCGCAACTTCCTATAGGATTTGATATGTCTGATTATCATAATTTTCTTCTCATCCTACCTGCCTTAAAAAAGATTTTTTCTTATAAAGAATCCAATGTATATCATCCAGAATTAGAAAATAATCATAAAGAAATTGCCAAAAAACATATCAAAAAAATCCTTACTTCTTTTACTGCGATGTCTCAAAACTGTAGCAACCCTGAAATAGTAAAACTCATCTCTATAGGACGAGAAAATATAGACACTATCTTTCTTTATCTCAATCCTCCCAAGACCAATAAGTCATTTATACAAGAAAAATTAAAACTTTTAAATAAAAATAAACAAAAACAAAAAACAAATAAAATATACGCCAATATACTTATTGCTGATGATGTACGTATCAATGTCAAGATTTTAAATGCGATGCTCTCTAATGATGCTATTATAGATCAAATTAAACATGCTTATGATGGTATAGAAACCATTGATATTATAGATAAATGTAAAGAGGCTAAAGAGAATATTCATATATTGTTTCTTGACCATCACATGCCTGGTAAGACAGGTTTAGAGATAGCCAAAGAACTTAGAGAAGTTTCAGGTATTGATAATAAAATTATTATTGTATCCATTACCAATGACCCAGAAGCTATCGCAAACAATAAACATCTCTATGACTATCATATCCCAAAACCTTTTAGCAAAGAGACTATTCAAAAAACGATGGAAAGTATTCGCATAGACCATCTAAGCTAATGAATAAACTGTTGAGAGAAAAAAGATTCGATGATTTCTCTCATCTCCTTAGGGTCTTCTATACGATTAATCTCATTTCTAAAGGCTGATGCTCCTGCATATCCTGCTTTAGAATAAGAGTGTAGATTTTTTCTAAAAATAAGTGCCCCATAATGGTCATAATGCTCTATCATTTGGTCAAAATGCTCTAATACCACTTCGGTTATCAGTGCAGGACTTACTTCTGATAAGCCCTCTTTGATTTGCTTAAATATCCATGGTTTACCAATCGCTGCACGTCCTATCATGATACCATCTGCTTTGGTATGCTCTAAGACCCATTTGGCTTTTTTTGCCGAATCAATATCACCATTTGCAAGCATAGGGATATCTACAGCTTGCTTAATCTCTGCTAGAGCATCATAGTCTACAGGTGCTTTGTAGCGTCCTGCTCTAGTTCGTCCATGCACAGCAATATAGTCTGCACCAGACTCTTGGCATATCTTAGCGATTTCGATATGATTCTTTTCATTAAATCCTAAACGAAACTTAACGGAGGTATATTCTTTATTGGAATATTTTTTAATCGTCTCTATTACTTTTGCCATTTGTGGCAAATCTGTTAATAAAGAAGAGCCTTGAAGATTGTTGACTATCTTTGGAGCAGGACAACCACAATTTAAATCTATCGTCGTAATATCATCTCGTTCATTGAGTATCTCAACAGCACGTCTAATCACATCTACATCTGACCCTGCTATCTGAATTGCATAAGGGTTTTCAATAGAAGATTTTTCTAACATACGGTAGGTTTTTTTAGAATTGTGGACTAGTGCATTGGAGCTTATCATTTCACTCACAGTCAAATCAACCCCAAACTTTTTGACTACAGAACGGAAAGGAAGGTCGGTAAACCCTGCTAGAGGTGCTAAGGCATAAAAGGGTTTAGAAAAATCAAGTGTGGGCATAAAATTAATTAAATTTTGTTTCACTACATATAGAATGAATATCTATAATATCTTCTAGTTTATATCTATTATGCTTTTTCTTCAATGTATATAATGCTCTAAACTTAATAAACTCATGCTCACCTTGTTCTTCAAGATAGGTAAAGACTTGATCAAGTAATTCATATTCAAAGAGTAAATAAAGATACGCATTTTGTGCTTTTTCATCTTCTACTTGATAGGCATGGAACAGTGCTAGATTTTCTTCTGGTTTAAAATACTTTTTGGTAATGATAGCAATAGAAATAAAATCTTCACATTTTAAAGATAAAGCTTTTACAAAATCATTGAGTACCTCACTTGTTAATGATAAATCATCTTGTGCCGTGACACGATTGAGCATCACTAAAAAACTCTTTTCATCAAAAACTTGTGCATATTTTCGTGCTTTCACAAAATTTTCTTTACGTACAAATATTTCTAAAGCTTGGGCTTGAACTTCTTTAGAATATTCAGAAGTTGAACGCATTACATCTTCTACAAATTTTTCATCTGATTCTAAACAATTGAGTCTATTTTGTATCAAAATAGGATTACCTGCATTAAATACTTTAGACATTTTATGTTCTTTCAAATCAACATATTCACCATTTTTTATCTTTTGTATAATATGGGCTATCTTTGAAAGCTTAGGTGTAAGCCCCTCTACATTATCAGATAGATTGATAGATGCTTTACTTAGCAAGACAGCAGCCCCTCCTACTTCGGATATAGTATACTTTTGTTCTTTTGGTTCATTAAGTAGGGACCAATAGAGTGCATCTTCTAAGCTCAATGTATCTTTTTGCCATTTTTTAAGTATTAAATAATTTTTTAATCCATAAAAAAACATATACACTAAAGTAAATAAAAAGTGTAAAACCACAGGTAAGATAAACCAAACAGCTATAGGGAATTTAAAATCAATATCCATCGCTGTTATCGTATAAGTATTTGGATTTACAGTATATGCCAATGCTCCAATAATAGCGATAAGTGCTATTGTGATAATAATATATAATCCTGCTTTCATTGATTTCCCTTTATATTTTTAATATTGTTTTAACTCTTTTTCATTAATTTCACGACAGATAATACAATAACGTGCAAAATTCTTGACCTCTAAACGTGCAATACCTATAGGCTCTTCACACATTTCACAGACACCAAATGTTTCTTGTCTTATTTTATCTAAAGCAAGTTCAATTTCAGTTAATTCTTTACGCTGTTGTACCAAAATAGCACTATCGACAATTGTTTCAGCTGATGCTGAGGCATAATCGCCTTCATCATTGAGTTCAAGGTCTCTTATCCCATCTAGCTCTAAGCTTGTACCTCTAAGATTTTTATCTATCTGCACTCTTCTGTCTAATAACTTGTGTTTAAACTCTTCTAATTCTACTTTTGTAAGCATTTTAATTTTCCTTTTTTAATAGCATATTTTACCCATTATTACTTATGATATGGATGATGATTATTAATCGTTAATCCTCTAAAGACTTGTTCTAACAAAACGACCTTAACCAATTTATGTGAAAGCGTTATTTTACCAAATGAAATACTTGTATTACATTTATCTATAAAGTCTTTTTCAAAACCATAAGCACCCCCAATAAAAAGATTTATCTGTACACTATCTTTAAGTAATTTTGCAAAATCATGGCTATCTACTTCTTTTGAAGCAGGATGAAGAGCGATATTTACAGCATTTTTCATATACTTTTCCAACGCTTTAGTATACGCTTTTTGTGATACATTTGCAGAGATGTCATGTGCTTTACTAATCTCTTTATCAAAGACTTCTATCACTTCTACTGTCGCAAAAGGTTTGGCTATCTTAATATAATGTTGTATCAATCCACTATAAAGATTATCTTTACCTTTTTTATCTATAATGATGATATTTATTTTCACTTTGCACGTTCTTTTTTTATTTTCAATGCCAGTTGATGTACAGACATCGCATAATAAGAACTATGATTATAACGTGTAATGACAAAAAAGTTTTTTGCCCCATACCAAAGTTCATCATGCGATTTTCTAGAAAGTTTGATGAGTCTTACTTTATTGTCATAGTCCCATGGCACTTTAGGTTTAATACCTCTAAGGTTTTTTCTTTTATATGTATGTTTATACCCTGTTTTGTATTGAGTAAAGCGTGTACCACTATAACTTACTCTTGTCGCTACAGGTTCACCTGAACGCCAACCATTCTTTTTTAAATAGTTTGCCACACTAGCAATCGCATCTGCTGGTTGTTGTAAGGTAATACGCCCATCATTATTAAAATCCACTCCATAGGCATCATAATTACTAGGCATAAACTGCCCCAATCCTATAGCCCCAGCATAAGAACCATACACATTGCGAGGATTAAACCTTTGGGTTTTAGAAAGAGATAAAAATTTAATCAATTGATTGCTAAAAAATTTATTTCGTCTATTTTTTTCAAATGCCAAAGTAGAAAGCGTATCAAATACAGGATAATGTCCTACATTTCTACCATAGGCTGTCTCGATACCTATAATCGCTGTAATATATTCTTTAGGTACACCAAACCTCTTTTCTACACGCTTAAATATACTAGAATATTTATTGATAAAATCAACCCCTTGTTGCGTACGTTGTTTATTGATTTTTAACCGTGAGTATCGTCCCCATGAACCATACTTTTTTCTTAACATTTTTGCTTTTTCTATCTGTGCTTTAGAACGTGTCTCTTTTCTTCGTTTTTGTTGTTTTCTAGGTAAAAAAGCACGTAAAGCACTCCTTTGTACCTTCACATTAGAAAAAAGTTTGTCCAATTCTGATTGAGAAAAATGATATTTGTTTTTTAAGACTTTCATTGTCTTGATTGCTCTAGTATTTTGTCTATAATCTTTAGCATCTACATATAAAGATAGTGCAAGAAATACCAATACGGCTTTTATCATCTATAGAGTCCTCTATTTTTGACATGATTGTACCCAATATTCTATAATGCACTCTTTATCATAAGAAAAAGACTCTTTTTATTTTCATAATGCCTCTGTTTGTACTATTTTACAAATATTTTTAAAAATAATTACCATACATACGTTGACATAACTTTGAAAAGTGTATACTTATAGCTATTCAATGAATTTAAAGACAAAGGTATTAAATGATGAAAGCCTCTGATTACTGTATCATCTCTACAACCACAGATACAAGAGAAAATGCTGATACAATTTCAAATGCATTATTGCAAAATCAATTAATTGCTTGTTCACAACGTACCGTTACGCAAAGTGCTTACAGATGGAAAGGCAAAATCATTGAAGCAGAAGAAATACTCTTACAAATGAAAACAAAAAAATCTCTTTTTGACTCTATCGAAAAGATTATCAATGATTTACATACCTATGATGTCCCAGAAATCATCATGATACCCCTACTAGATGCCAATGAATTTTACTTAGATTGGATAGAAAAAGAGACGATTCAAAGCAATAATCACTAGTCTAATAAGAAAGTAAAATACTATTTGCTAACATAACTTTTTAAAACAACATCGCTTGTATTTTTCACCACTGCCACAAATACATTTGCTATTGCGTAAAAAGCTAATTTTGTCTTCATACACCTCTCCATCTATATATTTCCACATATCGTGTATCTTTTTAAAATTTGCTTTTTCGTGGTGTAGGTGTTGCTTTTTATCAAAGATATAATAGGCTTTAAATTCTACTATTTCTTCTGAATGTGCCACTATCTCCAAATGTTGCCAGATACTATTGTCTGCCCAATCTTGGATAAATTTTAGTTCTTCATCTTGCCATGTGTGGTCGTGGGTAGTCGCTTGAAGATACTTGACATCACCCAAACAGTAGGCTGTGTATCGTGATTTCATCAAACTGAGTGCTGTAGGTGCTATCTCTAAGACTGAGATAATAGGTTCACAACATTCATTAAAAGGCTTTTTACTTTTACAATAACATATTTTTTGCATTATTTTTCCTCTATTTTAATCTGTGATGATACCATAGTTATGCTAGAATAACAGGATGAAAAAAGAAATGATAAAACAAACACTCAAAGACAACTATAACAGAGATTTACGTAAGCAAGTGGTCAAAACACTCCTCTCTTTGGAAAAAGAAAGCGATACCCCTGATTATAAACTTATTAACCAAATCTTTTCCTATATACTCAAAGAACTCAACTGGAGTATCGCAGAAAATACAAAAACATGGGACAATACACCCCTTGACATCATGAAAGAGACCTTTCCAAAGATAGAAAGTACCCAATGGTTTAAAGAACAAATACTTACAGCCAAAAAACTAATAGAATTGGAGATGAAAGCCTAATGCTTTATAAAAAAGATTTAACACTCAATAATATTTTTATCCCCTCTAAAACTCCCTCTAAAAAGCTTATGATTGTTCTACATGGGAGAGGAGACTCTTCAAATGGCTTTACTTGGTTGCCTCCATATCTGGATATAGATGAGATGAATTATCTTCTCCTTGATGCTCCGTATGAATACTTTGGAGGACGTTCATGGTATGATTTACCACCCAATCAGCTCGAAGGTATTGCCTATTCATCTTCTTTATTGGCAGATATTTTAGATACATTGTTTGAAGAAGAGTTTGAAGCATCACAAAGCTTTTTATTTGGATTTTCGCAAGGTTCACTACTCACATTTGAGTTTGGTGCAAGATACGAACAAAGATTATCAGGCTATTTAGCTCTATCAGGGTACATATACAACCCTCAACTCCTTCTAAAAGAGATGAACCCCTCACTCAAAACAGCCCATTGGCTTTGTACGCATGGTACAAAAGATGAAGTATTGCCGTATGAGACTTTTAAAATACAAGTAGAGACCCTACAAAAAGAAGGATTTAAGATAGAGTTCAAAAGTTATCCTAAAACCCATACTATCACAGAAGATGAACTTGCTATGATAAAGCAATGGATAAAAGAGAAGATATAAAGTCTAAAAAGCAAAACATATACAATACACTATAGGAACACTATGAATATCACGTACAAACTTACACTCAATGAATATCAAGAAGCTGTTAATTTTCACTACAAAACAGGTAAACAACCCATATTTGTGGCTATTTTTTTAGGTATGGCAACCTTTATGATATTGGTAGGTACAAATTTTGCCAATACCCAAGAAGTGATTAGTAATATCTTTATGACCTTTTTTTCACTCTCTTTTTATATACTCTTTACCCGTATTATTAGAGCCTATCAAGCCAAAAAAGTCTATCTCAAAAGTACTATCCTCTCTCAAGAAGTCACCTTACATATCTCAGGAAAGGGTATCAGACAAGACCAAAGTACAAGTAAAACCTCTCAAGCCAATACCTCACTACCATTACCATGGAAAATATTTTCAAAATGGAAACAAAATGAAAAATATCATATCCTCTATACTTCTTCGTATCAGTTTAATGTCATACCCAAAAGAGCAATGAATCAAAAAGAGCAAGAAGAGATAGAAGGGTACTTTAAAAAATATATTTTAAACTAAGGGTACTGATACCCAAAGAAATAATCTTTATATACTTTGAGATAAATAAAATTTAGTATAGCATATTTGCCAAAATCATAGCCCTATAATCTCCTATACGATATAATCTACTCCATTATAATAAGAAGAGAAAATATGAATTTACATAAAGAAATATATATCCCAAAACCTAGCCCACATGACCCCGATAACAATGGTCACTTTGGAAGTGTAGAAAATGGTCAAGTAGGCTTTGGTGGGCGTTTTGTCCCTGAGACGCTTATGCCTGCTTTGGAGCAACTTAGAGTTGATTATGAAGCGATACGATTTGACAAAGACTTTTGGTCTGAGGTAGACTACTACTACAAAACCTATGTAGGACGCCCCTCTTCTTTGTATTTTGCTGAAAATTTATCAAAAGAGCTTGATGCAAAGATATACCTCAAACGTGAAGACCTCAATCATACAGGGGCTCACAAAATAAACCATACCGTAGCACAAGCTATCTTAGCCAAAAGGCTTGGCAAAAAAAAGGTCATTGCAGAAACAGGTGCAGGTCAACATGGTGTAGCCACTGCCACAGTCGCTGCCTTGTTTGGACTTGAATGTGAAGTGTTTATGGGTGCAAAAGATGTGGCACGTCAAGAGCTTAATGTCTTTCGTATGAAACTCTTGGGAGCAAAAGTACATGCAGTAGAATCAGGAAGCCGTACACTCAAAGATGCCATGAATGATGCCATCCGTCACTGGGTGACCAACGCACGTGATACCTATTATATCATCGGTACAGTAGCAGGGCCTCATCCTTACCCTATGATGATACGTGACATCCAATCTATCATTGGATGGGAAGCCAAAGAGCAATTGTCTGTAGTAGAGGGATGTTTGCCTGATAAAGTCATCGCTTGTATTGGTGGAGGTTCTAATGCCTTGGGTATATTTAACCACTTTTTAGAAGATGAGCAAGTAGAGTGTATCGGCATAGAAGCAGGAGGCGAAGGACTAGAGGGTAAACATGGCTGTTCTTTAGAAAGAGGCAGTCCAGGGGTACTTCATGGACAACTAAGCTACCTACTCCAAGATGAAGATGGGCAAATTCAAGAAGCCCATTCTATATCAGCAGGACTTGACTACCCAGGGATTGGGCCAGAACACGCATTTTTGAAAGATGAAAACATCGTTACCTATGACCACATCACAGATGACGAAGCCCTAGATGCCTTTGTATGGCTCTCACAAAAAGAAGGGATTATCCCTGCTTTTGAAAGTTCACATGCCATAGCCTATCTCAAAAAGATGAAACTTGAAGAGATAAAAGGAAAAACTATCTTAGTCAATCTCTCAGGTCGTGGAGACAAAGATATGATACAAGCCCAAGAGATACTTAAAGAGCAATTTGAATAAAACAAAAGAAGATAAAGGCTATCTTCTACTGTTTTTATCTAGTTCTATTTCTATAGATAGGGCTTCAATCTCACCTTCTATCTCTTTTTTTATTTCTACTGTTTTTACACCTACATATTTTTTGACGACTTCCATGATTTCATTTTTTAGTTCATCCATAAAAGGAAACTCTGCTAGATTGTCCCTATCTGACATGATAGCAATCGTGAGTCTATCTTTAGCAATAGACGCACTCTCTTTTTTATTTAACCATCCAAACATTATTTAAACATCCCCGTAAGCTTTTTGAATACACCTGTATGAGGATGCTCTATATCTTTTATGGCAATATCTTGTCCACATATACGCCCTGCTATACGTGCATACGCTTCTCCTGCCATAGACTTTTTATCTAAGATAATAGGTTTACCTTGATTAGAGGCATCGATAACACCTTTATCTTCTGGTACTTTTCCTAAAAGTTTAATATTTAATATGTCTAAAATATCTTCACTATTTAGCATTTCTCCTTTTTGTACCATCTCAGCAGAGATACGATTGACTATCAGAAATTTACGTACCTCTTCACCATCTTTGACTTTTTGAGATTTGGCATCTAAAATACCAATGGCACGGTCAGCATCACGAATAGATGAAACTTCAGGGTTTACTACGACTATGGCTGTATCAGCAAATTCAATCGTATGTTCAAACCCACTCTCTATACCAGCAGGAGAGTCCAAAATTACATATTCATACTCTTCTTGAAGCCCCTCTACTAATGCTTTGACTTTTTCAGAACTTAAGACACTTTTGTCTTTGGTTTGTGATGCGGCTAAAAAATGAAGATTGTCACTTACTTTACTTTTGATAATAGCTTGTTTGATACTAGCCTCGCCATCCATTACTTGCACCAAATCATATACAACACGGTTTTCTAAACCCAAAATCATATCTAAGTTACGTTGACCAATATCAAAATCAACAACCACACATTTTTTTTGATTTAAGGCAATACCCAATCCGATATTTGCTGTAGCTGTTGTCTTACCAACGCCACCTTTTCCACTAATTACTGCTATTACTATGCCCAATTTATTTCCTTTTTTATCACTGGTGTGATGAATATTTCTCGTTCTTTTAATTCGATACGATTTAGTTTATTTTCTAATAAATCATTGTCTACGATGACCCCATTAAATATAATATTTGCTTTAGGAGAGACAGTAATCATCATAAAATTTCCATCACAACGTAATGCACCTTCCACTACTTGGGTGATGATAAGATTTCCTGTGGTATGTATCATCGCCCCACTATTGACACGGTTAAGAAGTAACAAATCACCTTCTATTTTAAGCTCTCGTCCACTTCGGATAATGCTATCAAGTACTGTTAGATTATTTTCCATTTTATTAGAGAGTGTTTTCATAGCACTTTTAAGCTTTTGTATCTCTGCTTGGGCTATTTGTTCATTGACTCCATTTTCTACTTCTAGTGCATTTACCTCATCTTGTAGGCTAGTATATTCGTACCCTGTCACATTTTTTTTGATACTTTTTCGTGCTGGGGTATGACGTGAACGCCCTTCAGGAAGTATAGCATTGTGTAGATATTTAAACTTCTTTTCTTTTAGATATGCTTCTATATCACTACTCATATCTCCATTAATCAGGATAAGATGCTCTTTAAAGAGTATATAATTGGTATCAAAAAATGCTTTGAACTTTTCATCTTCTTCTATTGTTGTTTCAAATATCTTGACTGAATATTGTCTATTTTTCAATTGAAGTCTCCCTAAATATTATTTTATAGAAAGTGTATCTTTTTTTCGGTAATATCTGCATTAATCTGTCAATTTGACATATTTTTAAGTAATGATTGTAAAATATACTATGATTACATATAAACACACAAAGGAGTAAAAGGTGGAAGGTATGATAAAAGTAAGTTACACAGTTATGTGTCAAAATGATGTAAGCAAAGAGGTAAGTTTAAATGAGATACTCAAAAATGAAAAGATTATGAAAGCCATTAAAAGTGAGTTTGCTTCAGGACTTAGAAATCTAGCCCTTAGTGCAAAAGAAGAAACCCTCATCTATATCAGCACACAAAAAGAAGTTTTTGAGTTTAATACAAGCAAAAATGATTTTGCTGATTTACTAGAACTAGCCGAAGAAGATGCCAAAAAGCACAAACGAAGCAAAAAAGACTGTGATGGTGTAGAACTCATAGATATTATCACCATAGATTAATCTAAAAAAAGGTCAAAAAAGTGTAGAATTTCACTACACACTGTCCTCATCGCTTAACTGGATAAAGCCATGCCCTCCTAAGGCGTAGCTCGTGGTTCGAGTCCACGTGGGGATACCAACTACAAAAAATATATTGAGCTATGACTTTTAAACAACCTTACAAAACCCCAAACTTTACGATAAAACATGCACCGTCATTGTGATTAAGGGCTTCAAGTGTTGCTCCATGTTTTTGGGCGATTTGGGTACTCATGTAAAGTCCGATACCTGTACCATTGGTGGCTTCTTTGGTCGTTACATTTGCTTTGAAGATATTGTCTATGACATCGTTGGGGATACCTCCTGCGTTGTCTTTTATCTCTAGTCTTGCTTTATCGTCTTCTTCTATCAAAGAGATACGAATCACTCTTTTTTCTATCTTGTTATCAATAAAAGCATCTTTAGCGTTACTAATGAGATTGAGTATCAAATGTTTAAATTCATTGGGTGAACCATGCAGTGCTATCTTGTCTTTTTGCTCAATGTTCACTGTGATACGGTGCTTCATAAATTCATCTTTGGTCAAGAACAGTACAGAGTCAAGCACCTCTAAAAGGTCAAAATCTTGGGTCTTTTCATTGGGACGAAAAAACCTTCTAAATTCATCTAGTGTTGAGACCATGTGTTCTATCTGTAGTTGTGTATCTTTACTAAATTCTGTAATATAGTTTTTATCTACTTCTCCTGCGTCAAAATCACTTTTGATGAGTTCACTATAAAGACTTAGGGCATTGAGTGGTTGTTTCCATTGATGGGCTACAGCGTCCATCATTTCTCCCATAGCAGCCATTTTAGACTGTTGAATCAGTAACTTTTCATTCTCTAAACGCTTTTTAATTTCTATTTTTTCTCTTTCTAAGGAGCTACTTAATGCAAAGGTTCTTGTATTAAGATTTTCTACAAGTGTACCTATTTCTCCTTTGTCTGTAGAATACAAAAATTTATATTTATTTTTAGGGTCTTGAAGATTATTTTTTAACTGGATATTGATAGATTCGATAGGTTTTATAAAAATATTTCTCAATAATAAAAAACCAAATAGCGTAGTCAATATCGTAAGAATAATGGTTACAATCATAATATCTTTATAGGTTTCATTACTTTGGGCTAATACTTTATTGGCAGGTATGCCTATCACTAATTTCCAATATGTAAAAGGAAAATGATAGGTAGAAACAATACTTTTTTCACCTAAGAGTAAGTCATTTTCTATAAAATACACTTTATTGACCAAGGTTCTTTCACTGTTTTCTTTTCTCAATTGTATCAAAGACGTAATTCTTTTGCCATCAGAGGCATCTATACCATCACTCTCTTTGGTTAATTTTTGAGCCAATTTAGGGTCAAATGTATCTGACAATATTTCTTTTTCTAATTCAGGATGTATATGTGAAAATAAAGTAGCAAATTTAACTGATATTACATCATAAATATTGTTTTTATTTTTAAATTCTTTGTCTAAAATATCTGACCTAGCTATGATTTCACCTGTTCTACCGATAATCATTACATATTCATTTTTAAATTCCATAATATGCTTAAAAAGTTGATTTTTATCACTTTTAATCATAATATCAACAGAGGCTACACCGATAAATTTTTCTTTATCATAGATAGGCGAAACAACAGTAACCATCGGTATATTAGTCTTAGGATCGGTATATACTTTTGTCCAAAATGTTTTACCTTTTGGGATATATTTAGCTGTTACATAAAACTCCATCTCTCTATATTTTGAGGGATGCTCTTTGAGATACCCTTGGGTTTGGATAAAAGTATTTTGTTTGTTCTTGGTAAAAAAGTGTAAATGATTTTCTTCATCAATCCCTTTGGCATAGGGTTCAAGCCAAATACCTCCACTCACAATCATACTGTCTTCTTGTGCTGAAAATATTGAGCTAATAACATTAATATTTTTAATGTCTTCTTTGGCTACCGAAGCCAAGGTAAGTACCAATTCTTCCATTTTATTACGTGTATTGGTGGTATCTCTCAATATCTCAGAAGTCATAGCAGAGGAGACTATCGGTGCTGACTTCATTAAAGACTCTTCTCTAATCATATCAAAGATAATGACAATAGAAGCAAGAAAAAATATTGCAACTACAAGAAAAAATCCTAATAATTTAATTTTAACACTGTTATACCATTTCACTGTTATCCCATCTCATCTTTATATTCCTATTCTAACACAACGTAGATAACGTGTGATATATTTGGTTTCAGAACTATCATTTCCATAATCAAAGTACGTTACCCAAGCTAAATCTTCATAAGAAAATACCGTTGTAGAAGACCAATACCCACTTAAGGCTACATTTTGAAACAAGACATCAATCGCAGGATTTTTTTTGCTTCTATCTGCGATATAATAAAGTTCAATAGCATTGGGTAATCGCCAATCATTATACCCACCTACTTCTAAAGCTTCACAATAATTAATAGCTTCAACCCATGTTTTGATTAGTATACTTGCATTCACATCATCTTGCCATTGTAGTTTTGTAGTGTTATCTGTTACGATGTTATTGACATTGTCTCTACTAAAATCAGCATAGACGAATATCGAAAAAATCAGCATCACTAAAAAAATTATTTTCATTTTTACTCCTTTTTATACATTGGATTAGTACTTAGGGTATGACTCTTACACAACGTACATAATATGACTTAGATTTATAATTCCAAGCATCATCTCCTGAGTTAAATGAAACCATCCATGCATCATTGCTACTATCTATCACCGTTGAAGAAGACCAATAATAGTTAGACATTACATTTTGAAACACTGTATCTATGGCAGGATTCAATTTGGTTTTATCCGAAATATACGTCAACTCCTCTATCGTTGGGAGTCTCCAATCTAAATAGCCTCCTAAAATAAGATTATCACAATACGTACTTGCTGTATCGCCACTGGTATTTAAGTCATCTCCTGCATCATAGTTACTTTGTGTGACCCACTTTTTTCTTGTATAATTGACGGCATCATCATCAGCCCACATCAATCCTGTGATAGTATCACTCACTGTTTCGTTGTCCTCATCTCTTGAATATTGTAGCTTCACACCTGACTGATAAAATCCATCATCTTTGATACTACCATCTAGTACCTCTAACCCATCTTCATCATATATTTTTCTTTGTCCTGTTTTTTTAAGTACCAAACTTTCTACTATATCTAAAATATAGATAGTCACTTCTTGTGTAGAAGCGTTATGCGCTCTATCTGTAAATGTAGCGAGAAAAGTATAGACTATGATACCACTCTCATAATCTGGGGCATCGATAAATGTAACGACCCCTGAAGTAGCATTGACTTCAAAAAGACTACTATTACCTTCACTAATACTATAGATAACATCATTTTCATCTGTAGCATATAATGTAATAGCATTTTTTTGATTTTCTGCTACAGTGGCATTATTATCAGAAAGAATCACAGGTGGTTTAGTATCCCCTAAAATCATACCTTTCTACACAACTCAAAGTTCCATACCCATCATATCCCCGATTTGTTCTTTAAAGGTAAAAAGTGATTCAACATCGTAAATACTTAAAACATTCATCATCTTCATAAAAA
>Ga0256838_1000503_pt1 | contig 23647 bp, 35 predicted proteins | sample 4571419metaG_FD_185978 | JGI IMG/M metagenome (GOLD analysis project Ga0256838, IMG submission 185978) | Hydrothermal vent microbial communities from Guaymas Basin, Mexico - 4571-419 | ecosystem: Environmental > Aquatic > Marine > Hydrothermal vents | place: Mexico: Guaymas Basin | collected...
ATTGTCTTATTCCTACTTCAGGTAAAAATGATTCGCTTTACGAAAGCTCAGGGGATATTTATTCAGATTTGATTAATCTAGCAGTAAAATGGCAAGTTCCAATTTTGACTTTTTCACAACCAGTTAGGGATGCTTGGAATAAACCTGACAAAGGCGAAGTAATAGAACCTCATGATCTTGCTCATTCAGCAAGGAAAGCCCATAGAAGTTGGTCTATCTCCAGTTTAAATTTCAAAACAGGAGCAGTTGAAGGGTATTTTTATTTAGGGTTTAATAGACGTGGGAAATCAGGTATAAGAATACCTCTTAAAAGGAATTTAGAAACTATGTATATTGGAGAAATTCAATAAGTTTTTCTAAAATACTTGATATTTTTTGGAAAATATGTTATATTTAACTAAAAATAAAAGTAAATTAAGGAGGAGAATAATGGAGATAAATGTTTTCAACAATAAGGTTCAAATACTATTAGATCAACCTGTAGGGTTACTTTTATTTGAAGATGAAAAATTTAATTCTTTGTTAAACAAGATTTTTATAAGTTATAACGCCACATTTTCTGATTTTGAGTTACTGATAACAGACTTTGAAACTTCCAATATTGAAAAAGCAATTGAAGCTATTTTAGATTTTATGGAAAAGGAGGAAATAGTATGAAAGTTCAATGTTGCGACTTCGTAAGATCGACTTTAGTAAGAGTGGCACAAAAATTCAAAATGAAAAACTTATTAAAGAAAATTCAAGACGACCAAGTTGACATTGAAGCAAAGTTAGGAAGGATACGAATTAGTGAGCTATGGATACCTATCGAGTTTGAAACTCAAGTATGGTATGTCTATCTGGATGGAAACAGAATTTTAATTCAACCTGAAAATAGAAACTATCATTTGGAGGTGAAGTTGTAATATGATTTGTAAAAGATGTGGAAGTCAGATGGCAGAATTCAAAGAAAAACAAGGAATGTCATTTATATGTCCTATTTGTAGAAAAGTTGAATTTGTAGAGTTTTATAATCTTTCAAAAAGAGGTAGAAAGAATGAAAGAAAAGGTACCAGAAAGATGTAAATTATGTGGTCTCTATAAACAATGCAAAACTCATTTTGTTAAACCAAGAGGAAATTTTAAAAACCCTAAAATGATACTGCTAGGTGAATCCCCTGGAAGAAGGGAAGATAAACAAGGAAAACCTTTTGTGGGTAGGTCAGGAAAATTATTAGAAGAAGTATTCAAGTATTTCAATAAGAACTTAGAAGAAGTTTGCTACATAACTAATGTAGTTAAATGTTGTCCCTATGCAGACCCTTTCAATCCTAATAGAGGAGTTAGAACTCCAACTGACAGAGAAATTGAATGTTGTCTTCCTTTTCTACTTGAAGAACTTAAACAATTTGAAAGTAAAGATGTTATTATAATGCCTTTAGGTAATACTGCTTTAAAAGGATTAGGTATAAAAGGAAAGATTACAGATTTAGTAGGTAAAGAACTAGAGTGGAAAGGGTTTAAAGTTATTCCTAATTTTCACCCAGCAGCAGTTTTAAGGAACCCTAAGTGGAAACAAAAATTCATATCAGTATTTGGTAAAGTACTAGATAGTAGACAAGTAGAGTGGGAAAATCTCATCAAACCACTTTTTAATGAAGATGCAATAAAACTACTTGAGAAGAAACTTGAAGAAAAACCTGAATGGTTTTGTTTTGATATCGAGACAAATGGACTTGACCCATTTCACAACGATATCATTATGCTTACATTTTCATTTCCAAACGACCCATATGGTTATGTAATTCCACTTTACATTAAAGACCCACTTCCAGGAGATAAATACGAAAAAATAGATATCGTGGTAAATCAACTTCATAAGCAAAAGATTTTAAAACTCACAAAGCAACTTCTAGAGACAATTCCAGTAATAGGTCATAACATCAAATTTGACTTGAAATTTATGGTAACTAAAACAGGGTTAGATTTGTCTAAAGTTAAAGTAAAAGATGATACTCTGTTTTTAGCTCATTTTGTATTTAACAAAACTCAAGTTGGAGAAACTCTTCAACTTAAAGATATAGCTGTTAAAGTATTAGGTTTAGATGGTAGATGGGATGAAGAAGTTAAAGAATATTTAAAGTCCAGATATAGACTTAAAAAAGACAGACACTACGGAAACATTCCAACTTCACTTCTTATTAAATATGCAGGATTTGATATTCTTTTCACTAAAGAGATTTATCTTCACTTATCGGAAAAAGTAAAAACATTTCATTGTGACGAAATTAGAGAGGCTCTCAATAAAGCTACAATTCTTTTTGCTGAAGCTGAACTTAAAGGTGTGAAAATAGATTTAGAAATGAAAAAGTTTTTAAATGAAAAGTATCAAGAAGAAATAGAGAAAGCTGAGAAAGAATTACAAGAACTTCCAAAAATAAAAGAATGGAAACAAAAGAAGAAGATAGATTGGTTTAATCCTTCATCTCAAATTCATCAAAAAGAAATAGCATTCAATGTATATAAACTTCCAGTTGTAGATAAAACTCAAAAAGGTCAACCTTCCTTGTCAAAGAAAGCTATTAACTGGTATTTGTCAAATCTTCCTGAAGACTCAGAAGAACGAAAATTTATGGAACTTTTTCATAAAATTAAACTTTTTAAGAAACTCAAATCAACTTATATAGACGGATTTACAGGTCAAATTGATGAAAAAGGATTTTATCATCCTGAATTCAATATCGCGGGAACTATCACGGGTCGTATGAGTTCAGGATATCATACTATCGCTTCAAAATCAGATATAAAAAGAATGTTTGTTAGTAGGTGGAAAAGTGAAGGCGGAATTATTGCAAGTTTTGATTATTCTCAACTGGAGGTTAGGGTAGCAGCAAGTCTTGCTAATGAAACTAAACTTATAGAAGCATATAAAACAGGAATTGATGTTCATAAAAGAACTGCTTCTCTAATTTTTGGAAAACCGATGGAAGAAATAACTAAGCAAGAAAGAAAAGCAGCTAAAACTGTAGTGTTTGGACTTTTGTATGGTAAAACAGCAAAATCACTTGCAGAAGATTTTAATATCACGATTGAGGAAGCTGAAAAATGGATTGAAAACTTATATGGAGGATATACAAACCTTAAAAAATGGATAGAAAAGCAACATAAATTTGTCCTTGAAAACGGATTTGTGATAACAGCTTTTAACAGAGTTATTCCAGTTCCTCAAGCATTTGAACCAGATAAATTCAAAAAAGAAGAAGCAAAAAGACGAGCTGTAAATTATCCAGTTCAATCATCAGCCTCAGACCTTACAACAACAAGCGTAGTTCGTTTATATGAAGCAATGAAAAGACTTAATTTAAAGTCAGTTATTCTTGGAACCGTTCATGATGCGATTGTGATAGATGTTTACCCAGGAGAACTTATTGATATATACAATCTAGTAGTTAAATGTGCTGAGATTATTCCTATGAAAAAATATGATTGGCTTACTTGTCCTATCAGAATTGATGGAACACTTGGAATAAACTGGAAAGGAATTGAGTTTGACAGAATTAAACTTCATCCAGATGAAATCATTTTAGAAGGAACTGGATTTAAAAATGACTTAGAAGACCTCAAAAAGGTTTTAGAAAAAGCATACAGCATTGATGTTGAAAAACTTGATGAAGAAAAAGTTGATGAATCTGAACTTGGAATTGATCAGTTTGTATATTCGGATACTAAGGAAACTTGGAAGATTAAAATAAAAAGAAAAGGTTAATTTTTCTGAAAATTACTTGACTTTTTCGGAAAATGAGCTATATTTTTTATTAAAAGCTGGAGTTTTGAGGAGGGTAAGATGGTTGTTCTTGAGGTCAAAGGTGAGATAAAAAGCGATTACCGAATTATTTCTATTAAATTCTCTCCTAACTTCAAAAAGTCCTTTTCAGTTCTAAAATCAGTATGTAATGAATTTGTTAATGAAATTAAAAAATGTAAGTCAATTGAAGAAATAAGAATAAAACTAAATGAATATGGACTTGAGTTAAATGAGAAGGAATACTTGGCAATTAAATTGGATGTACTAATTTGCTCAATTTTGAAATACCCGTTTAACGAGGATATTTATCAAGAACTGTTTTTAAAGGGATGGCAAATCTTGAAACAATCATCCATTCAAAACCTTCCAGAACATAAGAAATGGGCTTATGTTCATAGATCGCTTTTAAACAAATATTATGATATCTGTAAAGTTTGCAAACAAAGACAAATTGAAACTTTTAATGAATTTACTGAATTAGACTCAAATATTTTGTCATCAAATCTTAATCCAGAAGAGTTCACAATTATTCAAGATTTAATCGAAAAGATCAAAAAATGGGTTGAAATACAACAAGATGAAGATACAAAAATTTTCTTTAAAGAATACTTCAATCCATCTAAGGAAGTATTAGAACATATATCGATGCAAGCCTCAAAAAGAACCTGGAAAAACAGAGATTTTTCACCTTTGTATCTTGCAAAAATATTAACTGAACTTGGAAAGTGGAAATATAAAGATCCACGAGACAAGTGGCTTAAGATAAGAAAAAAGTTAAGAAAATATCTTTTAAATTTAGATAAGGAGGTTTAAAATGAAAATTCTTTATTACTCTGACATTCATTTTAGGGAAAAAGGGTCATTTATTCCTTGGAACAGACAAGAGAATCGCTTCACAAATGAGTTAAATCGTATCTTAAATTCAATGTACTGGTTATCAGAGATTGTAGAGGTTGAAAAACCTGATTTATTACTTTGCTTAGGAGATATATTCAACAATTTGGTAATCCAATCATCCCCTACACTTGATGCTTCTGGTTTAGCGTTTTCTCAGCTAAAGGAAACCTGCAAAAGGTTAGGTATAGAGCATTGGCTTATCCCTGGAAATCACGACTACTATGGCAGATATAACAACGCTATCTATTCTATCAGAGTACTAGAAGGATTTTTTGACAGAATTTTCTATGAGCCTGTTTATGAGGATAACATTTTATATTTACCTTACTTTACAGATGAAGCTAAAGCTTACGAAGAAATTTTATTAAGAGAACCTAAGAAAGTTATAACTCATTTAACTTTTAATGGAGCTGATGTAGGTAAGGTTAAAGTGCAAGGATTAAAACCACCAAGAGACGTGAAAGTAATTTCAGGACATATTCATATTCCTCAAAAAATTGGAAATGCTTTATATGTAGGAAGCTTAGTTCAATTAAGCTGGATAGAAGGAACTAAACATGGGGTTTATATTGAGGAAAATGGGAAATTTAAATTCATTCAAAATCCTGTTGGAAAGCAAATCGTCAAGATAAAAAGGTTAGATGAAATTGATAAGTACGACATAAAAAATACTGGTTTTATTTTAGAAACATTCCAACCTCCAGAAAAACTTCCAGTTGGAGTTGATATTCAAGTTAAGCTTGTTAAAGAAGAACAAAAAGAAGAAAGAATTGAATATGAATTTGAAAGCTTTCAATCACCACTAGAGCTTCTAAAACAAGAAGTAAAAGAAGTGTTTCCAGATAAAGTTAAGAAGCTAGAGACTCTATTAAAAGAGTGAGGTTAGGTGATGTTAAACTTGATAATGACTTTAATAATGTTATTCACTTCTTTTGGAAAACAAGTTAAACTTACAAGTTATGACAAATGGTTTATTGATGAAGCAGTTAAATACATTATGAAGATTAACAAGAAAAACAAAAAAGATATTGCTTTTGATATCGCTTATTATACAGTAGCATATAGCAAACTTTTTGGGATTGATGCAGAAATTTCTCTTTGTGTAATGAAAGCAGAAAGTTCTTTCAATATACAAGCTGATAGCGGGATAGCGGGAGGTCTTCTTCAGGTTAACTATAGATTTTGGAGTGTTGATAAAGAAAAACTTGTTAGAGATATTCAATATTCTATTTACTTTGGTGTTAAAGTTCTTAGATACACTTTCGAACTTGGAGATAAACTTTCGATTGTTCCTGAAAATGTACCTCTCTATAGATATTTTCTTTTGTATCACGGAGGGGTAAAAAGATTTTTTGCAAGAAAATTTACATTGAAAGAGAAAAGATACATCAGAAACATTCGAAATTGTCTTGATTATTTTGAAAGAAAGTATTTTGACGAAGTTTTCTAATAATAGGAGGGAGTGAAAATGATAGAATTTCAAAAGCTTCATATCGAAAATTTCCAATCTATTAAAGAAGTTAAGCTCAATTTAAACACTAGAAAAGTTTATTGCGTAGTAGGTCCTAATGGAAGTGGGAAAAGCTCATTATTTGAAGCGTTAATTTGGATACTATACGGGAAAGCTCGTTCTAGTAATTTTATTAGATTTGGTTCAAATTATTGCAAAGGTTTAGTAGAACTTAATTTAAATGGAAGACAAATCACAATTACTAGATACAAAAATCATCCAGTTTATAATTCGTCGGTTAAAATTACAATTGATGGAAAAGATTTAGTGCTTCATACAATCAGAGAAGCGAATAGAAAGATAGAAGAACTTATAGGAAGTCCTGAGCTTTTTCAATCTTGTGTTATTCTCACGCAAGGACTTCCGTATGATTTTACTTCCCTCACTCCTACTACTAGAAAGGTAATCTTTGAAGAGCTTATTGGAATAGCATATTGGGATAAGTGGAAGGAAAAACTTCAAAAGAAACTCAAAGAATTACAAACTGAACTTAACAGAATTTTACTTGAAATGCAAAATCTTGAGAAAAAGCAAAGTAATTTACAAGGAAAACTTGAAGAACTTGAAAATCAAACTGGACTTAGTTCAGTAAAGGAGGAACTTCAGGAAACAGAAAAAGCAAAACAAATACTTGAAAACGAACTTTCAAATCTTCCTGATATAAATTTAAAAAGTATCCAAGACAAGCTCAATAGAGTTATCAAGAAACTTTCACTACTTGAAAAAGAATACAAAGATAAAATTTCAATACTTAACTCTGGAATTTGTCCAACTTGTAAACAACCTTATCCTGAGAATTTAATCAATCAAGTTAAAGAACGTCTCAAAGTTATTAAGGAAGGAATTATTCAACTTAAAAATCTCAAAAAACAGTTAGAGTCTCAAAGAGAGATAGCACTCAAAAAACAAAATTTACTTGCAAAATATGAAATTCTTACGAAACGAATCAAAGCTTTACAAAATGCACTGACTGAATCACAAACAAATATTAAAGAAAAAATTGAAAACATAACAAAAGAACTTGAATTAATTCAAAGCGAACTTGAAACTTTACAAAACAAACAAAACGAACTTGAATCCGATATTGAATTTATTAATTATGTTATAGACCTTCTCAAACCTTCTTCCAGATTTAGAACTAATTTACTTAACAGATATGTGGAAGCTCTCAATACCATCTTAACAGAATTTCCAATTGAATTTGAGATTAGATTTAAGCTAGGAAAGGGATTAGATTTAGAGATTAAAAAGGGAGGAAGAATACTTGATTTGAAAAGTTTATCTGGAGGGGAAAGGAGAAAGGTTAGCATTGTGATACTTTTAGCTTTACAACAACTGATGGAAAGAATAGGAGGAATTAGAACTAACCTTTTAGTAGTAGATGAAATCTTTGATGCATTAGATTTAGAAAATCTTCAGTTTGCTGTTGAGCTTTTTGCAGGATTTGAAGGAGAAAAATCAGTTTTTATCATAACTCATAACGAAATGCTTAAAGAAATGATTAACAATGTTATTGAAGTAAGAAAAAATGAGGAAGGAGTATCTGAATATTCAAATTTATCTTGAGGAGGAGAAAAAATGAAAACAGCCCAAAAAATTTTAAAAAACTTGATAAAATAGAAAACGAACTTAAAAATCTTAATCAAGGAATGTTATCCTTAGAGGAAAGAGTATCCTTTTTAGAAAAAAGCTATAATCAACTTCGGCAAGATTTAGATTACAGAATTTCCTCCCTAGAAAAAAGTATGATGATATTAAATACAAACTTGATACTTATAATGGGGCTATAAAAATTTATAAAGAAACTAAAGCTACAAAGGAAGAATTTTTAATAAGACGAGGTCATTTTAGAAGAAAGGGAAATGGATTTAGAACTACAGAATGGGAATGGGTGGAAGAGCCAGAATGGTAATTGTTTTATTTTAGAGGTGTGGAGGTTTTAATTTTGCCGCGTTTCTTATTATGATATCAATTAATCCTAAGTACTGCAAAATAATTAAAAAGAATACTTATCTTAAAAAGGAGAGAAAAAATGAAAAAGGCAATGATTGAATATATAAAAAATCCTAAAATTGATGAAATATATACTCCTAAATATGCTGTAAAGCCGTTATTACCATATCTAAAAAAATTTAAAGATAAAATTTTTTGGGAATGCACTGATTTTGGTAATAGTAATATAACTAAAGTATTAAAAGAAAATGGATTTAAAGTAGTATCTACACATATTAATAATGGTTTTGATTTTTTAAAAGATGAACCTAATTTTAACTTTGATATTATAATTACAAATCCACCTTACAGCTTAAAAGATAAATTTTTAGAAAGGGCATACAATTTAGGAAAACCTTTTTGTTTCTTATTACCAATTACAACCTTAGAAGGTGTAAAAAGAGGAAGATTATTTAGAAAATATGGAATTGAAGTTTTAGTGTTAGATAAAAGAATAAATTTTATGAAAAATAAAAAGAATGTTTGGTTTAATACAAGCTGGTTTTGTTGGAAAGTTTTGCCAGAAAAACTAATTTTTGCCGAAGTAAAATGGGAGGCGTAAAAATGTGCTGGAAAGATATCTTCCCTAAGGAAAATCGTTATTTTGAAACTGAGAATGGTATTCTCTATTGCTGTGATTGCTTAGAAGTTTTAAAGAAATTTCCTGAAGAGAGTGTAGACTTGGTTTTAACTGACCCTCCTTATGGAGTGAGAAAAAAGAAGTATAATCATCCTACAACTAAACCATTAGGATTAATGGAAGATTTAATTTATTTTTATTCTAATAGAGGTGACTTAGTTTTAGACCCTTTTATAGGTTCAGGAACTACCTTAGTAGCTTGTGAAAAACTGAATAGAAGATGGATAGGAATAGAAATAAATCCTGATTATTGTGAAATTGCAAAAAGAAGAATACTTGCTTTAAAAGATGAGAAAAAATGAACACAGCCGAAAAATTTTAAAGCTTGATAAGATAGAAATGAATTTCCTAAAACCCAGATTTTTTACATAGAAGCTAATCACGAACTGAGAATGCAAAGATATATACTAACATATGCAAAAGAGTTTATCGATTTAGATGTACTTAAAATTCCATCTTTATTTAAACTGTATAAATTTGATATTACTTATGTTTCAAATCTTGAACTTCTTAATAAATACCGTCAACCATTTAAGATAGGTCATTTAGCGTTTCTCCATGGTCATGAAATCAAAGTAAGTGGAAATGTTGTCAATGTAGCTAGAACACTTTTCTTAAAAACATTTACAAACATTTTGTTTGGACATTTTCATACAACTCAAGAGTACATATTTAGGGATTTGTGTGGTGGAATAAAAGGAGCTTGGTCTGTTGGTTGTCTTTGTAATTTATTTCCAAATTATCGCCCAGTTAATAACTGGAATCATGGATTTGCTTATATTGAAATCTACTCAAATGGAAGTTTTAGAATTGAAAACAAGAAAATATTAAACGGTGAAATTCTGTAAGGAGAGGATAAGATGGTACTGATAGAAGTATTAATATTTTTCGCGTTTTTATTTTTATTTCACAAACTAATTAAATTTTTAATTTTTGCAATCGAATATATATTTCTAACAATAGAAGTTGAATGTGAATTCAAGAAAAATTTCAAGGAAATCACTAAAGATATAGGCTCTTATTTAGATTATCTCTATAACAAATATTCTAGAAAAATAGATAGTCTTGAACTTTCAAATAAGGAAAAAGAGGAACTAAAAAGCTGGTTAAAACAATTTATATATGAAGAACTTCTGAATTAAATGCTCTAAGGAGACGAGGTTTTTGTTCTCGTCTCCTTTTCACTTCTCTTTTGCAAACTTCCCAACTATGTCAAAATTCTAAGTCAAAAACCAAATTGTAATGTTTGCAAAATTCTGTTTCTTTTCCCAAAATTACATTAATTTTTCCGAAAATCACTTGATTTTTTCGGAAAATAGTTTATATTTATCAATAGATGAAATGAAATTTAGAGGAGGAAGAAGTAAGATGAAACTAAAAGTTTGGTTCAAAGTTCCAGGGTTCAAAAAATATTCTTGTGTATTTAATGATGTTGAAGAATTTGTAGACTATTTAATTGAATTGCAAAAGGAGTACAAAGAAATACTAATTCATCCTTGGAAAACAGGAAAAAAGTACAAAACTACTACAGTTGAAGTTTTATAAAAGGAGGTATAATATGAAATTATCTAAAGAATTAAAGGAGTTTCTTAAGGACGAAGAAAAAGTAAAACAAGTGAGAGACGATATAGAATTTGGAGTGAACTTCCTGATAAATGATTTAGGTATGCACGAGAGTAAGGCTTGTAGATTTCTAGAAAGAAAGCTAAAGGAAAAGTACGGAGTACCGTTCGAGATAGAATGGTACTTCAAGAATGCTAATTATCTAATCATTGACTATCTTGATGAGCTCGAGAAAGAAGGGTTAGAATTTTCAGCTTTTAGAGTTCATATTCACGTTGAAGATGGAGAAGAAGCTGAAATAGAAACTCTATAAAGGGAGGTGCAAAATGCCATTAATTCTCGGAAGAATAGAAAATCAGTATGAAGAAGAGATAGTAAGCCAACAATACTATCTCGAAGGAGACTCTTGGTACTACGAGTATATAAACTGTTATTCCAGCTCAGAGTTAGGGTTAGGTTCGTGTAGATGCGTATCACATGACCCTATTAGAACAGTAAAAGTATCAAGAGAGGCGGTACTAGAAGCTATAAAGGAAAATCCTACAGCTGTGCAGGAGCTAACGGAGGTAGAGTGGAAGGACTTAGAAGAATACAAAAAGAACAAGGAATATGAGCTAAGGTGTAAATTTCTGGAGAAGTTGAATATGGAGCCTGAGGAGTTTAAAAGCTATATTGTGATGCTAAGAGATAGATTATGCTTTAGTGATGAGGATATAAAGAAAATGCTAAAGAAAGTACCTGAGTTTGCAAGAAAGTATATCGAGAAGGAATTAAACTTGTACTAAGCCTAATTCTATTATAAACCACCGTTAGGAGGAGTGAAATGCCTCTTATATTTGACGAAATAGAAAATCAGTATGGAGAGATAATACCTGAGCAACTCTACCTAGAAAATGGTAAATGGTACTGTGAAAAAGTTAACTGCTACTCAAGTGAGTTGCTAGGTCTTGGGAGTTGTCAATGCGTAAGCCATGACCCTATTGATAAATTTGAAGTATCAAGAGAATTTGTATTAGAAATGATACAAGAAAATCCAGTAGCTATAAAAGAACTAACGGAGCAAGAATGGAAAGATTTAGAAAACTATAGGAAGAATAAGGAGTATAGATTAAAATGCATATGCAGAGAACTTTATGATCTAGAACCTGAAGAATTCAAAGAAAAGTTGCTTGAGTTCAAAGAAAGATTTAATTTGAGCAACGAAGAGTTAAGAAAACTCCTCGAAGAGGAAATACCAAAAATAGTTAAAGAGTATCTAAAGGATGAACTAAATCTAGAGTAAAGAGTGAGAGGACACCCTCCTCTCACTCTTTCAATCTCTTTATCACCTTATTAGTCTCCTTAATTATTTTCTCTAAATCACTTCTTCTACTTTCCCACCAACTAATCCACTCCCAGATTTTTCTTTCAACAAAACCCACCAGGTTATCATCCACTTTATAACAAGGACTCTTACAAATCGTTTCAGCATAAGCTCTTACTACGTTATCATCATAACCTCTAACTATAGCCTGAACTGCATACGCTTCAGATTCCATTTCAATCTGATAATACTGATCCTCAGTAATTTGCCACCAAATCCACTTGAACGGATTTCTCCAGAACTGGATAACGTGAGTGAGTTCATGAGCTACGATATGAGGCAGTAAGTTTGACTTTTCAATTCTTACATAAAACGCAAAAGCATTAGCTAATTTCAAATCAGGATTATCTGGAATGAGTCTAGCTATGTAAGGATATTTTCCTAATACTAATCCACAAGTAATTTTCATTTTAACTTTACCTCAACCATTGCTATAAGTATCTCCAGAACAAGTTGCTATTACTCCATTGAAGCATCCTACTAGAGCATCACCACATCTAGCAGTTCCTCTTTCGTTAGTGATAACATCTCCAGAGCAAGTCACCACTACGCCTATATGTCCACAAGGAGTAATTCCTATATCAGCACACCTGACTGTACCTCTACTATTAGTGATAACGTCTCCTGAGAATGTAACTAGAATTGCTATTGTAGGTATGGGAATTGGATGACATATGCAAACTCCAACAGCTATATCCCCAAATCTAGCATGACCTGGCATTATGGTAACCTCAAGTTAAATTCTGACTGAAGATAACCTACTACATGTAGCATAACAGAATCACAATCAGAGCAATTTTGAGTTGTAGTTTTAACTCCACCTAAAGCTAACACTACTTGTAAGTCAATACTAGCGTTAGCTAATCTTTCTATAAAGTTATCTACTTCGTTAGGTATACTTGAGTATATCTTACTCAAATCTGACTTTAGCTTATCATAGTTAGTAGTATCTAAAGTTGAGCTTACTATAAATAGAGTTTTATAGTCAGGTAAAGTAAAGTTAGCATATGTAGGAACTATCTCACTAGGTTCTATAGGTACATCTTCAACTAGATTTGAGTAACCTTCAACTCTGACATTCTTCATTGTAAGATATGACTTTACAGTGATAAGTAGTCTCTTAAGTTTTACTTGAGGTATAGTCTTTATTAGTGAGTCTATATAAGACTTTAAGTCATTTAGATAACCTAATATCTCACTTTTATAACTTCCTCCATTCTCACTCCAATAACTTTTAGCCTCATCTAACCACTTCTCAAACTCACTTCTAGTCATTTCACCACTCCAGTCTTAGCTATCTCAAATCCGTTAGCTATGCACACTTCAAATACATCTTGTGGACTCATTCTCCAATAAGGTAACTCTTTAGGTAGTATACTTAACCACTGCAGGATAAAACAAGTTCCAGTGGAGCAGATAAACTTTCCATCTGATTCTTTTTCCCTCCACTTAAAGATAAATCCTAATATCTCCTTCCAGTCATACGGTATTTTAGCTTGAGCTATAAAATCTAGAATGTAATAATAATGAGATAAAACTGAAATATCAACTTTCTTAGTTAGTATTATGTAGGGAGTTTCTGGAGTATGATACTTGTAAGTGGTAAGTTGCCATTTAGCCCCAAAGATACCTAGCAGTTTATTTCTAGTATCTTCCCAAGCTTCAACTAAATGAACTCCATCTCCTAAATCAAATCCAACGTGAGAAAATCTTGATCTAGTAAACCACTTTATCAGTTTAGATACGATGGAGATACCTTCAAAAAAGACCACTCTCACTTCATATCTTTTCTCACTTCTGGCTTTATTGTAAGCATCTTTTATAACTGGAAGCATAACAAGTTACCTCAGTTTCAGATAGTAGTAATACTTGATTTTGGTAACGTAATTTATAGTCTCTCTAGGTAGACTAAGGTCATAAATATACTTAGATTTAGTCTTTCTATATGATTTGTACACTCTGCCTGGACCTGCATTGTAGCTTGCAAAGATGAAGTCAAGTAAGCTGAGATACTCAATACTGGATTTCCGTCTCCAGAATCTTTCTAACCACTTATCATACCTTATTCCAGTAGCTATGGCTGTGCAAGGTATGTAGAGTTTATTTGGATCTACTCCTAACCACCTAGCCGTAGACGACATTATTTGCATAAGTCCAATAGCTCCTACTTTTGACTTAGCTTTAGGATTAAGTGAGCTTTCAGCTATAGCTTGAGCTTTGAACCATCTCCAGTCAAGATAAGGAAAGTAGATGTGAGAGTAAACTATGAAATACTTATCATATTTCTTAGTTATTCCAAACGCTACTGAAAGTAAGATTAAAGCAGAAAGTTTGATATTGCGTAGATAAGTCCTAACGCTATGCATCCTATTATCACCCCTGCATAGATAGCCACAGCTGTGTTTCCTTTCTTAATTTCACTATGAATAAACTCAAACTCGTCCTTAAATACTACTCCTAAAGCTAACCTTACAAAGAAAACTACTATGATAGCAACAAATATAATACCTACAAGTCCAAGAGACTTTGAAATGAGAATGAGTTCTAAGTCGTCTTTGCTAAGTATCATAACCTCCTCCTATTTCAGAATTAAGTATAGTAAGACTATTCCCAGTAGTGCTGAGATTACAATAAAATTCAAGTACTTACTTGACATATCTTGCCTCAGTTTTAAAATATCACTTTGAAGTCTTGCTAGCTTATCGTTTATATCTCTTATCTTTCTAACAAGAATCTCATTATGAGTAGCACACTCTTTATTTAGCTTATGTTCTAAGTAATGAATACGCTCTTCAAGATGAACTAATCTTTCTTCTAAAGAGTGCATCTTTTCAAACATCGCGTCGTAGTCTTCTTTGGTGATAAAATAACTATTTCGTTTCATTCTTCTCTCCAGTTAGAGTCTTGTAAGTCTTTTCTAGGTCTTTTATCTGAAGTAAGTACTCGGTTAATAACTTAATTGAAGTCACATCAAAGCAGTAATAGATTGAACTATTATATTCAACTTTATATATGTTAAGTTTAGGAAACTCCGGAAAGGAGAGATTAGGACAAGATTGCTTATAGATTACTCTATCTCGGTATACTACTTTCGTTATGACCTTAGGTTCGTTATGACAACCTAACATAAAGAGAAACTCACTTACCAGGAGAAAATAGATTAAATACTTTAGTAACTTCATCGTCAGGATTTACCTCGACCTTTATCGTAGTGTTGGCAATATTTACTTTTTTATATTTTTTAAGTTTGAGATTAGACTGATGGAGTTTAACTATTCTGGAGATAAGTAAGTCCTTTTCTTTAACAAGTTTATCTATAGTGTTTTCTAAATTTTCTTTAGATACTTCGCAAGCAGATAACTTTGACTTGATATATTCTAGCCTACTTTTCAAATCTTGATTCTCAGATTTGAGATAGCTAACTTGAGACTTTAGATTATGTATCTTCTGGGTATAGTATTCTAACTTAAGTTTAAAGTAAGTTAACTGGACATATACTATAGCTACAGCTACAAGTGAAATTGAGATGCGACTAGTAAGCAGTGATATCAAGACTCTCATAGTATCACCTTATCAAGTAGATTAGCTTTCTCTAAGTAGTATTTTGTGAGTAATTTACTACGAGGTGCAGGGTTGATATAGTAAATTCTAAACTTATCAAAATCTAACGCTTTGACTATAGTTTCAATATAGCTAAAGCTGTCATTAAGCAAGAATACCTCTGGAAGTATAAAAAGGTAGTTTTCTCCCTTTAGCTTTAAGTCAATTGAAGCTGATGTGCAGACTGACATAGCTATGATAGCTTGAATATAGTCACCTAGAATTTGAACTGACGACAAAACTTCATTACTATCAATACCTTCAAGTCTCTTTCTGAAAATAGTATGAGGTTTCTTATGAACTTCTAGAAACTTATGAGCTATTTCGGTATTTAAATCCTTTATTTTTGATATATATGTACGCTCAATATCATCTGATAACTTGATAAGTAACTTACTTAAATTCTCACAGTCATAATAAATCTTAGCTTCAAAGAAGTTAAGTGCTTGTAGTAAGAAGTTTGTCCATAGAGACGACTTTACCTTAATGATATAGTAGGTACAATGACAAAATTTAAATTTGCTGAGTCTCAAATCAAGTAGCGACTGAGATACCATTCTAGTGATCTGAGATAATATTTTGTTAACTGTGGATACAAGTCTAATATCAGTGTCAACTTTTAAAAAATCTGAGCTAGTAGGAATAGTAAAAGCTATGTCAATATCAGATATCTTTTTACACAGTCCACACTCTTTGCAGTTCATTATTCATCTCCTCTCCAAGAGATTTCGCGAATTCTATCTTCTATATTGTTTAGTGAACTTCTGATCTCTTTATTTGAGGTATCAAAGTACTCTCGGAACTTCATAATGGTTTCTTTGACTTCCTTAATAAGGTCTAGTAACTGACTGAGTTTAGTATCGTTAACTTCCTTATGAGTCTTGAGCAATAGTTCAATTGAGTTGAGCTTGATTTCTATCTCTTTTAAAACGTCAGTCGAAGTTGATGGAGTATTCTTACTTGGTTCAGATAGTACCTTCTTGATAAATAGTGTATATGCACCTCTGGTAACAACAAATCCAGTTACTCCACCAGCTCCCATCAAAAACACTAACGTTACTGACTTGTATAGCGGATATGAAGTAATTAACCTATCAAGAAACTCATACAAGTTCATTTGATAACCTCTCTAGCTAAGATGTAAGTATGTTAGTCCACCTACTAGGGTTGCGATGATATCATTAAAATCAGATATATGGTTAGTAGATATATGATCGTAGATTTCTTTAGCTATAGCTATGATAAGAGTAACATAAGTAGCAAGCTTATGACTGTAAGTTATCTGGTAAGTGAAAAGAGCTATACAAAATCCAGCTATGAAGTGAAGAAGTTTATCATAATTTAGCATACCCTCACCTCACTAGTAAGAATGATAAGTAGGAATAACCCAGACCTTAACTGTACCTGGAGAAGAAGTGTCTCCTTGCATAGTGATATTTACTACCAGTGCTTCTTCATTCTCAGCCATAGGTAAGTAAATTCTATACTTACCTCGAGTCAAGGTCCGTCTATACGGAACTATAGCTGTTCCATTATCAACTTGAATTGGAAAAGTGCTCTTAGTAGTAGCTTCCTTAGTCTCAAATGAAATTACGATGTTATCCTCACTTCCTTGAATGTAGTCTACATAAATCATACAATCTCTTCTAGCATTACTTACTTCAGCCTTGATGCTAGTTTCAGCTTCAGCTATTTTCTTACCTTCAGCATTAAAGACTTGTATCATAGTTTACCTCTCAGGTAAAAATTTTGTCAGTGGTACATAAGTTGACCTTACTACGAAATATAGTCTCTCATTGGGAATAGAAGTGTCGTTTAGAATTTGATAGTAAAGTCTTTTTATCAAGCCTACCCAACCTGTTCTTATTCCAACTTTGAGAAGTTGTTCCCAACTACTTCTCAAGTCAAATATACTACAGAGATTATCAAGTTCAGTATTAAAGTCAGATTTCTCCTCAAGTATTCTAGCTGATGCTTGATATATGAGTTTACTAATTTTATCTATAGTAAGTCTACCTTCAGAATAAGTAACAAGTCTTGTAGTATGAAGTTTCCAGTCTACTTCGTCACTTCTCTGTTTCCACTCAGGATAGTATCTTTGTATAAAACTTGTAGTAAGTTGAGATAAGATAGATTCTCTTTCAGTCATTTTCATTACCTCACTTTACAAACTCATCTTGAGAACCAAGTGAGTCTATCTCAGTATGCCAGTCGACAAATAATATGGGTATTTCATAGTTAAAGGTATCCTCTTCGTGAACTCCAAGTCTAGTAAGTCTATGAAAAATTATTTGTGAGATGGAAAATACTTTATCTATCTCACCAAAGTTTAAAACTACGTGTTTACCTATATCTTCTTCGGTTATCTCAAATACTTTAGTAATCTTATGTGTAGAAATTGAAAAGTTTCCTTCGGTTATCCTTTCATCCCCAATAACTCTTTCTACAGGTAAAGTCTTCCACTCAAGTTGGAACTTAACCTTACCTGGAGTAGCATCAGGTGGAATAAACGTATGCAAGTGAAATCTACAAGTACTTCCTATCTTTATATCGTGAGAAAACTGAGTATAGAACTGAATGGAAGAAATCTTGCCTGGAGGAAACGCTATAGTTGTTAAGGTTGGAGTTATAGACCTTGCTACGACTACATAATTGTCTACAGGTAAACCTGGAATCTTGATTTGAGCATCACTAATGATCTCAGGAGTATTATTCATTATAGTAACTTTATACTGACCTGGAGCGAGCTCTTCAATTTCAGTATGCAGTGTATCTAAAGCAGAACGTACTACTAAGTTATCAATCCAGCCTTTATCTGCACCTCTAGTAACTGAACCATCTTTAGTGTATATCCACTTAAACGAATGTATTCCTTTACTTACCTGTCTCTCAAACTTAGTCCAGTTAACCTCACCTGAGATAGCTGAGACTTGACTACCGTCTATATAGAATCTGAGAAAATCCCAACCTCGCTCTGAGCTTACCTTTTGATAGAAAGAGATTATAGCTTCTTCTGGTATGTCTAGTGAAAGCTGAAGATAGCTATTTTGTCCATCAGTTATACTAGGATCAGAGCATACTGACCTAGTTCCTAAATATCTTTCTTTCATATCTACAAGCCAAGGCTTGTGTCCACCTGTAGAGTATTTCTTCTTTAGGTCGTCAGTAGTGTTGTAGTTTTCAAAGTCATCATACCAATAAAAGACTTTATCATTTCTAGGTTTTCCTGTACTTGATTTAGTAAAGTAGTAGTAAATCTTTTCTCCAGGATTTAGTCCTTTCACTCTGACGTAGACCTTATTTTCAAGCACTCCATAATCAACATTTACTTCAGTCTCAGAAGCTGAAAGTACATATCCGACTATATCCTTGTCTGGAACTATGTTATGGGTAACTTGATCTGAGAATACCGTAGCATTGCCAATAAACCTAATTGAACCGTCTGGAGCAAACTTTATACCTTCAGGTAAGGAGACTGAAGAATTAGGTGCAATCTGAAAGAAAAATTGAGACAAGCTCATTATTTTCCTCCATCATCTATATCCCAGAGTTTATCAGTGATTTTCATTTCAATTAAATTGATAATATAAGTTTCATTTGAGATTTTTCTTTCAATTTCCCACTTTCTTTGATATAGTTTTAATCCATATGCTATTATCTCTTGTTTGATTGATTCAAGTTGAGGTTTTGTTATTTCAATAAAGTCATTTTCATAAGTTCTAAATTGTATGGTTGTACTGTTGTCAGAAAGAGATGAAATTAGAGCATCTATATTAATCAAATCGCGTTCTCTAGCATCAACATACTTATTAATAGTTTTTGAAAATATCTTTGCTTTATTATATCTATAATCTTCAAACGAAATCTTAAGCTCTTTTAGTTTTACTTTTTTATAGTATTCTAAGAGCTCTTCTTCAGTATGAGCACATTGTGGAGTATTTCCTAACTCTATCCAAGATTGTATTGACTGATAATATTTATTTGATGCATCAACAGGAACATATATTATTCTATCTTGCATTTCTTCTGATATTGTCAGAATATATCCCTCAACAGGAGGAATTTCTAATCTTTTATTTCCATTAGAGTCTAAACTGACACTATATTTAGTTATGTCTCTAACTTCCTTAACTGACTTTATGTTCTGAAGATCTATCATTAGTAACTCCTCCTAATTTAAATCTCAGCATCAACAACTACATAAGAACCACTAAACAGTGGAAATGAACTACCATATGTTCTATCAGCAGGTTCAGCTAAATTAACCATTAATGAATCAGTCCATAAGCTAAATTTATTAACACTAACATCTACTGAAGACGAACCAGTCCAATATGTAAAACGTGAGTCAACTACTGAAGGTGTAGTTCTTTTAATTACTTTATAAGGAATGTGACAAAAGACTTGAGTTGGATCTACCCAAGAAGCTGAGATGCCTTGACAGTTTATTTTTTCATAATACCTCATACATCTTAATAATTGTATATCATATGGAACGTATTCAAAATCCGTAGCTCTATCTCCCTCCTCAAGTTGAATATTAGATATCTTAAACCAATCTCCAACATCAAAGTTATTAGTTCCATCTGCAAAGTGATAATCAACATTACAAAATAGTCCTTCACCTGGAGCTTTGAAATTAGGATGATTACCACATATTATTAGCTCAAAGCCTTTGTTAATGTCATTTTTAAACCTCTTTGGAAATTCAGATAAGTCAAATGTGAACTCAAATCTTTGGAATTTACCATTACCTGTATATTCAAATATTCTCACATACGAGTCGTACTTACCATCTGTACAATTTCTAAATGAAAGAGAGTACTTTCCATTCTTATTTGAAGCAAATTCAAAAGATAGCGTTACTTTCTTACCACTTATTGCTAAGTCATATAGGTGTTGTCCTTCGAATCTGTATACGTAAGGTGCAATACCTCTCTTTGTAGCACTAGAGTTAATGTTATCAATTCTAGTTACAAGAAAATATGATGGACGCTCTTCATAGTTGTTAGACTCAACATATAGAGCTTTAACTTCGTCCTCAGTCAAAGCTCTATTGAAGATGCGGACTTGGTCGATAAGATTATGTCCAAATTGAGTTGAACCAAAAACGCCTCCTCCTATTCTAAATAGCTCGCTACTTGCTCTATGTAGTGCACTATGTGTAGCCCTTAAGACTCCATCAACATATAAATATGATTTATCAGATTTATTCACAACAGTTAAATGAAACCACTTGCGTAACTGGAGAGGGAATGCAAAGTAAAGTATCCCTCCACTTCCTGAATAAAAGCAAAATTTACCGTCTCTATTTGTAATTAATGTTAAAGTTTCATCATGAGTTGTACCTAGTCCTAAATCAACGCTTTCACCTGTTGAATACAATACATAAATCCACAAGCTAATTGTGAATTCTTGAGGTAATACTCCTGTTAAGTCAGTTTGTATATAACTACTCCCATCAAACTTTGCAGCTTGTCCAAATCTCCCTACATCATACTGCTCATTTCCGTGCCAAGTACCATTGTACTTTCCAGATAGATCGTTGGCATTTCCGTCTAGCGGATAACACGCTACACAACTTCCATCTCCAAATATATCCAGCACATTTGCAGTTATTCCTTCATCTGGTGCGTGAATTTTACCTCTCCACTGTGATAAGTAATGTTCTGCACTCCAAACACGCACCCTATCAAGGGTATATTTACTTGTATTATATAAGGAGTGATATTCACCTCTTTGTGCTACAGAAAAGTCACCATTGATAATTCTATTTTTAAATCCACTTACAACACTAACAAATCTACTATCAAGCTTTGCCATATTTATTTACCTCTCCTATTTAAATTTTAGGAAACGGTGGAAGTTTAGAATTTTCTACCTTAAAGTTCTCAACTTCATCTAAACTTGCTAAATTCTCAATCTGACTTTCTATTTCATAATATTTCTGTTTAACAAGTTGAACCCATCCTGTTCTAACACCTACCTTGATGAGCTGTTCCCATACAAAGCTAGCGTGAATTGTTCGTCCGTTCCAAGTAAAAGTAATCTCATTACCCGTTTCATCTTTTGATAGCTTGTTTACTTCATCTTGCAATGTTGAAGTGTTAGATAAGATATTAGCTGATGCTTCATATACTTTACTTGCGATCTCGTCAGCTGTTAGCGATAGTTTACTTATAAGTAATGTTGTGAAAAACTCTTTGTCAGCTAAATCTGATTTTTGCTTTGCATCTGGATAATGTAAAAAGATGTAAGAAGTTATAAACTCTGACAATCTATTTAATAACTCTTTCTTCTTTCGTGAAATGTACTCAGATAAAAGCTCACTATCTTTTCTAATATCTACAACTTGATTGTTTTTAACTGTTAAATACTCAACGTCATCTAATGTCAAATCTTCAAATATCTGATACTCTGATACCTTAACATACTTTTTATCGTCTGTTGCTACAACTTTACCATTCTCAATCCAAGCATAGAGCATTATACTATCCTCCTAATTGTAAGAATACCTGAGATAGTACCTCCTGAACTTATTCTTACTTTTCCAAAATCATTCCATATGGTTGTAGTATCAATCCATTTACAGGAACCTACACATAAACTTTTTCTTCCACTACAAAGACCTGAAATCATCTTACAATCTGTATATGTAGAAATGATGAAGTTATATATTATAGGATGAGTATCTGCAGTTCCACCTAAAGGATCCACAGAGAAACAAGAGCAGATAAACTCACTTTGATAACCAATAGCATCTACATTGCTATTTCCATCATTATCTCTAAAATATATAAAATCTCTCCCAAACGAATCAGTGTAAGAGCTACCATTGGGATAAAGAAAGAAGTCTAGGTTAGTGCTTGAGCTGTAGCTTATCACTAAAGTAAACTCAAATAACATATTACTAATGTTAGTTAGTGGAACATCAAAGACATTACTAATACTATTAAACTCTATCTTAATAACTTCGCCAGGTTCTGGAGTAATAGGAGTATCTCCTAAATTCATAATTCTGAGGCTTATTTTATCTAATAATGTCAATCTGGAGACATTTGATAAATCAGACTTTGCAACTATACTCATAACTTACCCTCACTTATGATATTGGTTCAAACTTTAAATTATCATTATCAATGTATAGCTTATAAAGCTTACCTGTTGACTGATCTCTCAATATAATATAGTCAGCGTGATTACTAGTCCAACTAGGCACTAAACTTTGAAGTTTAGTATTATTATCTTCTGAAACATCAACATAACCGAACTTCTCAGTAAATACAATCGTATCTCCAGCGTGTAGTGGTAGTTTAAACTTTACGGACATGCTATCTACTTCTTCATAATCAACATTGGGTATCAGTCTTACACGATTAAGATAGACTTCAAGAGACTTACTATCAGGAGTATATGTTGCTCCGTTTGGGAGAGTTATGATAGTGCCCTCAGGTTTATCTTCCTCAATATTAAGGATTTCAAACATTCTAGTATCAGAAAAATATGCTCCACCAGGTATTTTGTAATGATAGAGAACACCGAAACTGTTGAGTTCAGCGTCACTATTAAAAGTAAATCTGAATCTGATTTTCTTAAAACCTGCTGATACAGTGATTATCTTATCAGGCTCACAGGTAGACCAAGTTGTACCACCGTCAACAGAATACTCTATGTTTGGAGTAACAGATGAGTTTAAATGGACGAAAAATCTATAGTCGTTTTCACTTAGATTAAGTAAATCATCAGTTTCTAAAGTAGTTCCTGACTGGATTATATATTTACTATCATATCTATTATGGTTAGCACTACCTGAAACTATATGAAGAGAGTCTTCTAATAGTTTATCATAATACACATCCTGAAATGGAGTACTGAGTAAAAGAGAGTAATATTCTAAGTCTTCAAAAGTGACTAGATTACTAATATCTCCGACACTACCACCTGAAACTGACGATCCTAGTATTATATAACCATTACCTAAACTAACGCCAACTTTCACAAGAGTTTTATCAGTAATTATTTTTCCTTCCTCAGTATCGGATAAGTAGAGCTCTTCTCCAGATGCAAAAGAATAGTTAGTTTTGATAAGTCCTGAAACTATCATTCTATTATTTTCAAGATCAGCATAACCAACTACTTGAGATTTTTCACTACCATCAGCTAAAGCAGGGTAATATTTACCATCAGCTCCTCTATATACTAACATTCCGTGAGTTACGGAACTGTCAAAAGTAGGATTGGGGTCATAAGTCAAACCTTTTGGGATGATAGACGAAGGATCGTCAGAAATACCGTTAT
>Ga0256838_1000504_pt1 | contig 23633 bp, 22 predicted proteins | sample 4571419metaG_FD_185978 | JGI IMG/M metagenome (GOLD analysis project Ga0256838, IMG submission 185978) | Hydrothermal vent microbial communities from Guaymas Basin, Mexico - 4571-419 | ecosystem: Environmental > Aquatic > Marine > Hydrothermal vents | place: Mexico: Guaymas Basin | collected...
GGGCGATACTTCCGGAGAGGAAAATATAAATTTTTAATATATCCTGGGAGGGGAGACGTGCACGATAGGATACTCTCCGTGGAAATATACGGTAGCTACGCGTACGTCGGGAGGTAAGCTCGTAATCGTCAACATCTTACCACCAAAGTGCCGCTTATATCCGTTATAGAATATCTGGTGAGCGCGTATTACGATATAGTAACCGTAACGCCTCATGAACTCCTCCAAAGGCTTGCGTCCGAACTCGTATATCCCTTCCCCACGAATAGAAGGAGCGTATTCTTCTATCTCCTCGTTAGGATCGTTCCGCAAGAACTCACGAATGGGGTCGTCTAAGGTACTCTCGGTCTTCTTCACACTCTCTAGTGCCTCCGTGGTCTTCGGTATTATGACGGGGATTCCCCCGTGTACCCCGAAAACCTTCTCGTTCACGTCCACGGCAATGGGCAAGTTCTTATAGAACTCCTTAATCTTCTCGTAGACGTCCGGCCCGAACTTCTTCATAACTACATCATAGAACCCGTATATGCGGTTCGTTTGTTCGTCCTCGTGATTCCCGCGTAGCGTGATCACGCGTTCGGGATAGGCGGTGAGCAACTCTATCACGCGGGTGAACGTCTCCACCTGCTTCGGACCGCGGTCGACGTAATCCCCCAAGAAGACTACGTGCATCTTCTCGTCCGAGAGTTCGCGCTCTACGTAGTCCAGTACGTCCGGGTAACCGTGAAGGTCACCAATGAAGAGAACGCGCTCAGCCTGAAGTCTAACTAGGGCGGGACGTTTTGACACGATATCTATCGCTTCGGGTAAAAGTTCGACGAGCATGGAGATCCTTGAGGACCGGACGATTTAGACCTGAGGTAGCATCTATAGATTCAAACGCATCATCTAGAGTATTATGAACCCCCCTCGGGACGCGATGTTAGAAATAGCAAAAAAGTACGTGAAGAACTCTTACGCTCCATATTCTAATATACGCGTGTCCTCAGTAGCCTTCGGATGCGGTAAGCTATATCCGGGAGTAAACGTGGAGAATTCCTCTTATGGTCTAACGATATGCGCGGAGCGCTCGGCTATATTTAGGATGGTCTCGGAGGGGTGTAAGAGATTAGACGCGATACTCGTGTATAGCGAGGACGTGGATCCATACCCTTGCGGCGCTTGTCTTCAAGTGATTTCCGAGTTCGCCTCCGGGGACGTTCCCATAAGGATCGTGGGACCAAACGTGGACGTCATAGAGAGGCTATCTTCACTCTTGCCGAAGGCGTTCAAACTAGAGGGTTGAAGAATCTTCGGGGTGAAGAGAGTCATGGCGGAGAAGTATACGGTCGCTCGCTTAAGGATCGGCCGTAAGCGCTTCGAGGTACTCGTGGATCCTAAGATGGCGTTAAGGCTACGCGAAGGAGAGCCCGTGGATATACGCGACGTCGTTCCGGACTTCACGATCTTCGAGGACGTCCGTAAGGGTAAGCTAGCGAGCGAAGAGGAAGTATTAGACGCGTTCCGTAAATACCTAAGAAAGCCTGACGTGACGAAGGAGGAGATCGTAAAGACGATAGTATTACGCGGCGAAGTAGAAATACCTCAAGAGCTCAGGCGCGAGATATACGAAAAGGTAAAGAAGGAAGTAATAGAGCGGATACACCGCTACGCGATAAACCCCAAGACCGGAAAGCCTCATCCGCCCAAGCGTATCGAAGCGGCTATGGAGGAGGTAGGGGCGAAGATAGATCCCAAAGCGCCGGTACCGAGGCAGGCCGTGGAGATCGTGAAGCAGCTCTCTCGCGTTATTCCTATAGGGATTCCGTACGTGATCGTAGAAATCAAGGCCCCGCCCGAGGACGCGATAAACGTATATAAGGTTCTCATGCGCTATGAGAAGATCTTCGATGACGTCCGCAGCGCCCGGAAGAACGACGGATCCCTAATAGCCGTGGTGAAGCTAAAGAAAGCCGATTTGGAGATACTAAGAAGGGAGATCGCTAGATCTTCACAAAAAGCTACGATACGCGTGGTGGAAGAGATCGTTCTGTGAGATCCTTGGGGACCGTATACGAGCCCGTTTTTTCTAGCCTTATTACCTTCACGTCCTCCCTCGCGCTCACGATCATGTCCACGAGTTCCTGATCGTGTGTCGTGATGATCACTTGAGGTATTATTCCCTCGTCTATGAGCGTCTCTACTAGATCGATTACCTTTAAGCGAGTGTTTGCGTCGGCATTAGCCGTGGGCTCGTCGAGTACTATCGGCAACTCGGAGGCGCGTACGTCTCCGCTTATAGCCTTTCTAAAGGCGAGCATGAAGAGGACGCTCACGAACATCTGCTCACCGGCCGAAAGCTTCGTTAAGTCGCGTTCTAGAGCAGTATCTTCCTCAGCGCGTAAGGCCTTGATCGCGACAGAGCCTTTCTCGTCTATCGTCACTTTAATGCGTTTCCGACTTATCCCCGCCCCTTCGTTAGCCTTATCGACTAGTTCTACGAGCGCTTTGTTAATCCTATCGATGGTATCCTTAAGTATCGCCGCTTCTAGACGCTTTATCGCATTATCCTTCTTTCTCAGGCTAAGGGAATTAATGAGCGTCGATAATCTCTGTATCGCCTTTTCGACCTCGCGCTTCTTCTTCGCGTATTTCTCCTTCTCCTTTCCGAGTTCCTCTATCCTACTTAGATCCCTCTCTATGGATCCCTCTAAGTTACCTATGGCGTTACGCAACTCGCTTATTCTCCTTTCGATCTCCTCAAGCTCCCTTTTCTCACTCTCGAGCTTTTTGGAGAGTTCCCTCCGCTTTTCCCTCTTTTTCCTAAGCTCGATGATTTTCGCTTTATACTCCTTATAGCGGGACATTTGGTCGTCTATGTTTAGTATAATGCTCTCATCGAGCACCCCTATCCTCTCTAAGAGGTCGCGCGGTATATCTTTGGGTATCTCCTTACTTAGTTCGTAAGCCTCCTTCCGCCTATGATAGTGCTCCCTTACGCTCCTGATTATCTTATCGATCTCCTTTAGCCTCTTAAGCTCCTCGTGAATCCCTTCTAATCTCTTAGAGAGCTCCCTTACCCTCTCTTTATATGTAGATATGATCTTATCCTTCTCCGCCCTCTCGCCCCTTAGTCTCTTGAGCTCTTCTACGTCCCTCTTATATACCTCGAGTTTCTTCTTTATCTCCTCGATCCTCTTAATCCCTTCCTTCAGCGCGTCTATTTCCTTCTCCGTCTTCCTGATCTCCTCGACGAGCTCTTTAAGCCTTCTATTGTTCTCCTCTAAGAGCTCCTTGATCTTATCCTCGGTTAGTTCGCTTCTGCATACGGGACACTTATAGGTCTTCTTCTCGAGTTCTTCCTCAAGGAACTTTATGATCTCCTCAACGTTTCTCTTTTCACCCCTGAGCTTCGTCTTCTTCGTCTCTAACGTATCGAGTAGCGCTTTCTTTTCCCTATATACGTTCTCCACACACTCCTCTACCTTATTAGGGTCCTCATAGTCGCACCCTATGGAGGCGAACTCGCTCCTCATCACACCTATCTCGGCCCTTAACTCGGAGATCCTACGCTTTAGTTCCTCTAATCTCCTCTCTATCGTCTTTATAGTTCCCTTAAGCTCGCTCATCTCCGTCTGAATCTTATCCTTCTCCGCCTCAAGCCTTTCTATGTCCTTCGACACGTCCATTGAAGCGATACGCTCCGGATCGGCCTCTAAGCCCAAATGGGAAGCTTTCGCTAGAATCTCGGCCATCCTCCTGAGTACCTCGTACCCCCTAATCTCGTAGAACCTCTTTACGCGTACGGCCCTCTCACCGAGTTCGCTCACGATCTTGTATATGTTCTCATCGATGCGCGCGAGCTTCTCTTCGAGCTTAGCGTACTCCTTCTCTATGTCCTTCAGCGCCTCTATTTCTCCGGCTAGCCTATTTACCTCGGCCGATAACCTCTCGACCGCCTCCCTAAGTTCTTCCCTCTTTCCTTCGAGCTCTTCTAGCTCCTTCTTATATTTGCTCACAGCCTTCCTCTCCTTTTCGACCTTCTCCCTCAAGGCCCTGATTTCCCTATCTATCTTCGCGTGCTGTATCTCATAGAAGCGCCTTTTCTCGTCTAACCTTTCCTTCTTTCCCTCGAGCTTCCTGCGCACTTCGCTTAATAGCTCCATAAACGATTCGACGCCAAGCATTCCGAGTATGAAGTCCTTTACCGATTCCTTCTTGAGTATCAGCTTATTCTCCACGTTCGAGAAGAACGATAGAGCGAGTATAGCCTCCATTTCTTTCGTCGTGGGTACGTAGCCGAGCACCGTCTTGTAGTATTTCTCGATCGTCGTAGGCCTCTTCCCTAAGCTCACTGAGGCCTTACTTTGTACCCCTTTATGAAACACTACGAACTCCTTATCCTCCACGTCTACTAATACCGCAGCCTCTCCCCGTTTGGCCCTATCGTCTAACCGCTTACCCGAGAGCTTTAAGGCCCCGTTAAGGCCGATCTTAGCTAACGTCGTTTTACCTACACCGTTAGGTCCTAATAGTATTACTATCGGTTCATCGAAGGAGACGAGGACGTCCCTAAACGGATATATGTTCTTTACCTCGATCTTCTTTATCCTCATACCCTATCACCTCCTTAATTATCCTATCCGCGATTATATCGGGAGCCTTTTTCGTGTCCACCTCGCTTTCATACACTTCTAACGCTATAGCGAGAGCCTTCCTTATGATGCCCCCCGGAGCAGCCCTCGCGATCGCCTCCCTAATGATGTTCTCATGTTCCTCACTAAGCGCGCCTCCGATGAAGTCCTCCAACGAAGCCGAGGCCTCTTTCCTCTGGATCTGCTTATAACGTATTAATATGTTCTCGTTTCTCCTTACGAGCATCTCCGCTAGATCCTTCACGTCGCTTTTCGGTACGTTTTCCTCATACTCTAGAACAACTATCGCCTTAGGGAGCCTTTCGACGAGCTCTAGTATTTCCTTAAGATCCTTTCTAACGTCCTTAATCAAGAACCTCGCTATATGTATTCCGTTGTACCTCTCGAAAGATACCTCGTTTCCGTTAACGACGACGAACGCGAAATCCTTAGGCTCATAGTCCCCATACTTCGGCATAAACATCATCTGAGGATAAGCTATAGCGGAGCCGGGATATACGAAGTTCGCGTCCTTATCGTAAAGCCTCTTATGATAATGGCCCGCGAGCGCGAGTTTAGGGAACCTATTGATGTATAAGCACGAGGCTTCCTCTCCTTTTTCACCGTATCCGTTTATACATAAGTGCATAGCGACGTAATCGTAATCCTCGTTCTCGATGTAATGCTTATACAATACGTCTATGACCTCCCTCCTCTTCTTCTTAATACCTAACCCGGGGTGCGGCAACGCGAGGATCCTATACCCTCCTATTTCTACTACGGGGTTCCTTTTACTAAAGCGCTCCACGACCTTCACGCCCTTAATTACCTCTAGCGCCTTCGGGTAAGTAACGAACTTCGCTGAGGCGTGAATTCCTATAGGAGGTATCTCGTGATTACCCAAGACGTATAATATCTCGGAGGTCTCCGAAATCCTCTTGAACTCTCTAGTCACCGCGACAAAATCCTCCGCGGAAGGTTTATATCTATGGAACAGGTCGCCCGAGATCACTACGAGGTCGGGGGAGATGTCTAAGATTTTGTCCACGATTTCGGAGAACGTTTCCCTCAATAACTGATGAGGACTCTTAACGCTCTTATTAGGTGTTTTTATTTCGCATCCTAAGTGTAAGTCGGCTAAAAGAACTATCATCAGCAGATTCCTCGCGATTATTTAAAAATTTATTTACAAATCTGCTCCTTTATCTCGAGGAGTTGTTCCTTTACCCTCTTAATAGCCTCGAGTACTTTCTTAGGATCGTCCTCTACCTCTAGTACGGCCTTATTTTGAAGTGGGTGGACGCGATACCGGGTAGCCTTCTTTACCCCGAGCCTCGCGAGCTCATAAACTACCGCCGCGAGTACTCCTTCGTCTATGTACTCCTTCTTTTCTTCGGTGTCCTCGAGGACCCGCCTCATGTCTACCACCTAAACTAGCGATGATGTAACGAGCGGTCTTACCGACCTCAGTCTCGGGCGTCCGCGCTCCTCCGGCGAACTTGAAGCCGCATTTCTTACACACCCGTATCCCAACGGCTACGCGCTTCACGGCTCTAGCGCCACACCTAGGGCACACGTGCTTCTTCCTCTGTTCCACTTCGATGTCCCTAACCTTCCTACGTAGCGTAGCTCCGTATCTAGGACCGAACCTACCCGCGGGTCCTACCTCTTTAGTATGAGAGAACCTCGGCATAGATCGAACGAGCGGTGCTCTTGTATTATTTCTCATGCGTACGAAAAAGAAATACCCATACGTTTCCCCTCATGGCGCGCGTCCTTATCTTAATAGAAGACTTAGTGGACGAGCGTGAGTTCATTTATCCGTACTTCCGCTTTAAGGAAGCGGGTTTCGAGGTGGACGTGGCGGGAAAGGAAGCGAGAGAATATACGGGTAAGCGCGGGTTTAAGGGATACCCTCTTAGGGCTACTATAACGTTCGAGGAGGCGCTAAAGAGGGAATACGACGTGGTGTTCGTGCCCGGAGGATACGCTCCCGACAAGCTGAGGACGTACGCGGAAGTCCTAGAAATACTACGTAAGGCTAAGGTAATAGGGGCCGTGTGCCACGGTCCTCGGGTATTAATATCCGCGGGACTCATCAAGAAGGGCGCGGAAGTATCCGCGTACGTATCGCTAAAGGACGATATAGAAAACGCGGGCGGGGTGTATAAGAAAGGAGTATCCGAGTACGAATACGAGGGTAAGCGGATAATCACCGGAAGCGGCCCAGACGATCTCCCGGAGATGATGCGTAGGATACTAGCAAAAATCGCTCGACGATGGAATGGTCGGCTAATACGAGGCGCTTTAGAGAGAGACCGGGACCTATACGCGCCTTTCTTCCGATAAGCGCGTTACATATTTTTGTAGACCTTCCTATTACCGAATCGTTTAATATAACAGAGTTCTCTATACGCGCCCCTTCCGATACAACGACGTTCCTTCCTATAGCGGAATCTATCACGGATCCTTCTATTATAGCCCCGTCCGCTATAGCTAACTCGGGGTGCTTATGTACGAGGTACTTGTTAGCGGCCAAGAACGTGTGCGGTTTTCCCGCATCGAACCGGGGTCCCGAATACTTAAAGTATACGACCTTAAGTTCCTTTACGACCCTCGGGAATACCTCCTTCTCTAGGCTCACTTTCCCCTCCGGTATGTATTCTACCACCTTCTTGTTCATTATGTATACTCCCGCGTTTATGAGGTTAGACGGAGGCCTCTCGGGCTTTTCCACGAACCCTAAGATCCTATATCCGTCCACTAATAATACACCATATTGTCTCGGATCGTCCACGGTATATGCGAGTATTGTAAGGTCCGCCTCCTGCTCCTCGTGAAATTTTATCATCTCCCTCAGAGGGGCCTCCGTGATTATATCACCGTTCATCGCCACGAACACGTCGTCCCCAAGGAAAGAATAAGCGTACTTTAGTCCGCCTCCGGTATCTAGGGGGGAATCCTCCCTAACTACTTCCCGAGCTCTATAGCCTTCTATCGCTTCCTTAACGAGTTCGGCCTTATATCCCGTGGACACGACCCCTCCTTTTATATCGTTCTTCTCTAACCGATCTAGGATCCGCTGTATCATGGGCCTATTCGCTATAGGTAGAGCCGGTTTTGGGATAACATACGTAAGAGGCCTTAAACGCGTACCGAAGCCACCAGCTAAAACGATAGCTCTCATTTTGTTTCTTCGCTCGCGAGCGTCCTCAAAGTTTTTGATGAACTCTATCACGCGCTCTAGCTCTTTTCTTACGTTCCTACCGTCCACAATGATATAAGAAGAACACATCTCCTCGACCTCCATCCTCAGTATTTCTATCGCCTCGACGTTCTCCTCTATCTTTCTCTCGTCGTATCCCCTCCTTCTTAGCCTTTCCCTTATTACGTCCGGTGGGGCCTCTACTAGAATACAACGTACTCCGTCGCATTCGGGCACGAACGTGCTCACCACTATGGCGCCCTCTATACATATATCGTAAGGTACTATTAGGGTGTCCCTTTCGACCTCATACGCGAGATATAGGTCGTTCTCCTCTACGAACTCCTTAAGCTCTATGACCTTGAATCCTCTCTTAGCGAGAAGCGACGCGAGCGTAGTCTTTCCCGAGCCGGGCACTCCCACGATCACGAACATAAATTCTTAAATCACGATCTGAAGTAAACCTTAGAGGGCCCGTAGTTCAGCCTGGCAGAACGCCCGCCTTACACGCGGGAGGTCCGGGGTTCGAATCCCCGCGGGCCCACCAAAGAACTTCTACCTCTTATGAACATGTGATCATGAGCTACGATCTAATTATAGATAGGTTCTCGGACTTCGCTAAAACGTTCGAAGGAGATGTGATCTTGCGTATGCGCGACGCGATTACGGGTAAAATTTATAGAGTTCGTATCAAGCCTTCCGCGGTGAGGGAATTATATAGAATGGTAGAAGCCTCTAGGAGGGCTAATTATCAGGAGGCCGTAGCGATCGTTCAATCCGCGAAGGCGAGGTTCGAGAGGTTCTTACAAGAGATAGGTAAAGAGTATACGAGGCAGCGGAAGTTCGGAGACTTCGTGGTCCACTATTATATCCCTCCGTCCAGGATGACGCCCGGCAACGCTGTGTTCTTCGTTCCTCGCGTGGTCCTAGAGGAGGAAGCTAAGAGGTGGAAGGAGGTAGCTAATTCACCGACGTTTAACCCTTCGGGCGACATCTTATCCGTAGTAGCCGCGGCCGCCACTCACGAGGCTTTAGAGGTTGCGGAGAACTTCTTCCAGATCTACGACGTATCGGCCGGTAAGAAGGGAAGGGGATACGATTCGCCATTAGTGATGCGCTTCTTCGAGGTGACCTATTCCCTGGTTTTTAAGCGATCGTTTTATCGAAACCCTTATTTAAAACGACACGACCCTCAAAGGGTGGGAGAAGAGCCGAGATATTACGAGGAAACTATACCGTGCCCGAGCTGCGGGAAGGACGCTATCATGAGGCATATAGTTAGGAAGATCCCTTACTATGGAGAACTTCGGATACTATCGATATCGTGCCCCCACTGCGGCTATCGCTTCTCGGACGTGTATCTACTAAGGGAAGAGAAGCCCAAAAGAATAGAATTTAAGATCAAGAACCTCGAGGACCTGAGCGCGATGCTCGTACTTACGTCCAGAGCTACGGTCAAGATACCCGAGCTCGGCTTAGAAGTGAGACCGGGGCCGATAGCTAAAGGAAGGATGCTTCCCGTTTCCGCGATGCTTACGGAGTTCATAGACGCGACGCGCTTCGCGATGAAAGGGGCTAAAGGGGATGAGGACGAGGAGGAGAGGGTAAGGAGAGGCAAGGAGATCATAAAGAGACTAGAAAAGGAACTCGAGGAACCGTCCGGGGAGCTCACGATCGTGATCGAGGATCCCTCGGGCGGGAGTGATATAATACCGGAGAAGATTCGGTCTATGGAAGCGGAGAGGGAGAGAAAAAAGCGAAGTTTTTGGGTTAAATTAATAATGAGCTACAAATCATGTAGCATGACTACAAAAGCTGTAGTCGTTAGGAACCTCGTTAAACGCTATAAGAACGTAGTAGCGCTTAGAGGAGTATCGTTCGAAGTCCCTACTAGAATCGTATACACGATCTTAGGTCCTAACGGTTCCGGTAAGAGCACGCTTCTTAATATTATAGCGGGCATGCTTAAGCCCACGAGCGGATACGTAGAGGTCTTAGGTATAGACGTAGTACGCGATCCGTTTAAGGTGCGTCCGTTAGTGGGGATCGTGCTAGGAGGGAAAGCTAGAGCCTTCTATCCGAGATTAACGGCGTTAGAGAACCTCATAGTGTTCGGAATCTTATACGGGCTGAGCGAGGGTGAGGCGAGAAAGAGGGCTAAGGAATTACTTAGCCTAGTAGGCTTAGAGCGGGCCGCGAATAAGACGCTAAACGAGTTCTCGCTTGGGATGACGATGCGTTTGATGATCGCCAGGGCTCTCATTCACGACCCCGAACTCTTAATACTCGACGAGCCGACGTTAGGATTAGACCCTATAGCCGCCTACGAGTTCCGCCGCCTCATAAAGAAGCTCTCTAAGGAGCGCACGATACTCCTCACTACTCATAATATGTATGAAGCCGAGGAGGTGAGCGACCGGGTGACGATACTACTAAAGGGTAAGATAGTAGAACAAGGAACGCCCGATATTATACGCGAAAAGTACGCTAAGCCCGAGTTCGAGGTGGAATACGAGGGGGACGTAGAACTTCCTGGGGTGATCGAAGAGAGAAGGCTTAATGATCGTAGGATCGTGCGCGTGAGAGGGACCTTTGAGGAGATCGTGGAGAGGCTTAAGGGATGCAACGTGTATCGCATAGAGCGCCGCATACCCTCATTAGAAGAGGTGTTCATGGAGGTGGTGGTAAATGATACTCGCCCTTTATAAGTACTTCCTAAAGCAGCGCCTCAGATACGTGGGAAACATAATCATGGGTCTCTTCAACGTGATACTACGGGCGATAATACTCGTATTCTTCGCCCAAGCGTTCACGTCCGCCGCTATGGCTAAAGGGTACGGACTCACGGCTATGATCTTGCTCTCCTTCGTCTCCCAGGCCCTACGGGACGTCGGATTCTTCTTCCGCGAACAAGAATACTATGGTACCTTCTATCGGATCTTCGCCACGCCCGCCAACAGAGTCCTCTTAATACTCACTTACTCCCTCGCATCCTCCACGATTATGGTCCTAGAAATACTCGTCATCATCTCTGCCGGGCGGATCCTAGGAGTACACATAGTTCCCGGATTCCGGTTCCGGTTTACGGCCTTCTCCGTACGGCTCACGGCTTTCGGATTCTCCCTACTTATATCCCCCATAGGTATCTTCGCTAAGAACGTGGCCGGACCCATCATTAACCTCACTCAGACGATCATATACCTACTCACGGGAGTGTTCTTCCCCGTGTCCCTATTACCTCACTCTCTTCAAGTTATCTCGAACGCGCTGCCGTTCACTAAAGTCTTCGAGGCGTTTAGAGGAGCCACGATATACGGGCGGGGCGCCGAGATGATACTCGAATATTCGATGTACGGAATCTTCCGGGGAATAGCCATGACCGCTGTAGCTACGCTCATCATAAGAATCTCGGAAAGGATCGCGATGAACTATGGCTACGAGAGACTTTGAGGAGGAGCTCAAGGAGCTCGTAGAGGAGTTCGTTATGAACGTGATAACCCTAGTGTATAATAGGGCTAAAGAAGAGGGGAAAGTAGAGGACGTTGAGAGGCTAGCGGAGCTTTTTTCTTCCCTTTCGACCCCGGGACGCATACGCGTCCTTCTAGCTCTAGAAAAGTCTCCGAGGCGCTTTAAGGAGCTAGAGGTGCTCTCAGGACTACGCGGGGGGTCTCTAAAGACATCGCTTAAGAAGTTCATAGAGCTAGGTCTTATCACACAAACCATGGGTATATACAGGATCACGCCCAAAGGGCGCCTCGTGGCTAGACGGATTAAGGAGGTGAGTAAGTATGTATGAGGTGTTCTTATTTACTCTCGTTTTTACCGTTCTCCTTTCCTATAAGACTCGTTCTACACATCTCTCCTCGATACCCGTAGTTTTAGGTATAGCCTTAGCTGTGGTGTTAGAGCGTTACGACGAGGCTATATACATCGCCATAGCGTGCATACCGATCGCGGCAGCCTCGGAGATAGACTCCCCAGAGGACCTCTTAGGGAGTATCATAGTATCCCTCATAATCGCTCGGATGCTCGCGGAGGTCTTCCACTCGCCGCTATCTCCGTCCCTGTTTCTAGCTTTCGTTGTGGGCGTCTTAATATTAGGGGCCTTCAACAAGAGCTTAGCGCGGTATTCCTTAGCCCTAGTGATCTTCATCTACGTCGTTAAGAGCATCGGAGGAATATCTTATCCGCGGTTAGGGGAGCTCATCAACGTGCTCTTGGTGTTGTTCGTCATAGGGATCTTCGTACCCGGCATAAGGACGTCACCTAAAGCTATATACGCGGGTAAGTTAGAGAAGCCCGTAACGGTAAACATAGGGGCTAAGGTAACGTTCGAGAAGGGATCGGACGTTTGGGTGACGGAGCCCGGATATATCATAGAAGGTCGCGTACACATAGATCTACGTGGCTTAGGTATAGTACGCTCGGGACCCGTGTTCGTATCCGGAATAAAGCTCCCGGTAAAGCCTAAGTTCCTCTCTAAGCGTAAGCCCATAGACGAGCTCTTGTCGCTTGAGACCGTAGAGGCGGGGCCGTTGACGGTCGTGGAGTTCGAGACGTTCGACTTCGTTAAGGTCGGTCCCGTGAAGGTTAAAGAGCGTGGAATAGTTCTTCTAGGCCCCTCGCGGAAATTATATCCAGAGGAAGGAAAAGTGGTCTTCGAGTCACCCGAGGGGACGATCACGGTTTCGGATAAGCTTAAGTCTGAGTTCGTAGACGGGGAACTAGAGACGAACGACGTGTTCTACTATAAGGGTAAGTTCGGACGCCTCGAGGCTAACGTTTCGGAGAGGAGGATCAACGGCTTCGTATACATAGAGGATCGTTACATAGAATTCGAGACGGACGAAGAAGGGGTAAAAATCAACGGTAACCCGGTGGATCGGCAGGAGGCATTTAAGACGTTCATGTACGTTCGCGACCGGATCCTCTCTCAGGTATCAGAGACGTTCTCCGAACGAATTTCCGGGTACTTTTTCTCGAGTATTTTTTCCACGTCTAGACCTAACATATTCGCTATGCTTATAGCCCGAGCTATTACATCGGCTAGTTCCTCTTCGACCCCTTCGTTCTTTAGGAGGGCTTCTGAGAGTTCTCCCACTTCCTCTACTAGCTTCATGAACGTCCTCTCTAACCCGCGCTTACGGTCGCGTTCTAAGAACAAATCCGCTAGCTTACGTTGTAGATCCTTGATCTCCATGAGCGTTTTGAACGGAAAACGAAAGAAGTTCACCGCGAATTCGTAGTATGGCGAACCCTCTTAAGGAACGCGCCGCTAGACGGGAGGAGAATCGTCGGTTCTTACCCGGTCATCGTTTATGTGCCGGCTGTGCGGCCCCCATAATAGTAAAGATCGCGCTTATGGCCGCTCAGGAACTCGGTATTAAGCCCATAATCGTGAACGCCACCTCTTGCTTAGAGGTAGCCACTACGATTTATCCCTATACCTCTCGGAATATACCCCGGTTACACAACGCGTTCGAGAACGCTGGAGCGACCGCTTCCGGAGTGGAAGCCGCTATAAAGATACTAAAGAGGAAGTACGGAAAGAACTTAGACGACCTCAAGGTGATCGTGTTCGCTGGAGACGGAGGTACCGTGGACATAGGTCTTCAGAGCTTGAGCGGGATGCTAGAGCGCGGGCACGATATTCTCTACATCATGTATGACAACGAGGCGTATATGAACACCGGAATTCAGCGCTCCGGAGCTACTCCCCTAGGAGCTCGGACCACCACCTCGCCCGCGGGTAGGAAGATACCCGGGAATCCGAGGCAGAAGAAGCCTATAGCGTTCATAGCGGCAGCTCACGGGATACCTTACGTAGCTACGAGCACTCCCGCTCATTTCATGGATCTATTTAATAAGGTGAAGAAGGCGCTACAAATAGAAGGTCCTAAGTTCCTACACGTGCTTTCTACATGTCCTCGCGGTCGGCGCTTACCGACCGAGAAGACGATAGAGAACCTAAAGTTAGCCGTCGATACGTGCTACTTCCCTCTACGGGAATATGAGGACGGAACTCGGAAGCTTACCGATAGATCACTAATGATAGCGAAGAAGCCCGAACTTAAGAAGCCCGTAGAGGAGCGGGTGAAACAGCAGGGACGCTTCAGGCATCTACTTAAGCCGGAGAACAAGCACCTACTAGAAGAACTCCAGAAACGGGTGGATAGGAACCGGGAGTACTTGCTTAAACTAACGGGGTTTAAGTGATTTTTAATGGAGATAGAGCTCAAATTGCGCATCCGCGAGCCTCCCGATCTATCTAATTATAAGAAGATCTACGAGGGAATCGAGGTCGATACTTATTATAATCATCCGTGTCGCGACTTCTCTCGCACCGATGAGGCTCTTAGAATACGCAGGAGAACGGGGTTCGAAAAGGCTATTCTAACATATAAGGGACCGCGCGCACCGTCGAAGGTAAAGATACGCGAGGAAATAGAGCTCGAGGTAGACGAAGATAAAGCTAAGAAACTCTTAGAGAGGCTCGGATTTAAGCCCATAGCGGTCATTAAGAAACGTCGCGAGGTGTACATCGTGGACGGGGCCTACGTAACGATAGATCGCGTCGAAGGAATAGGGCTGTTTATGGAGATCGAGGCGGAGTCCGAGGAGAAGGTACTAAGCGTGTGGGAGAAGCTCGGTAAAATAGGAGAAATAGAAGAAAAGACGTACCTCGAATTATTCCTCCTTCATCACAGAGGTGCTTTCGGGAACCTTCAAGAGGAAGTAGACGAGCGAAATTAAGCCGATGATTCCGGAGATCCGGAACCCGACGGCCTTTCCGATCACTATGAACTTCCGTATTTTTATCTCCCGGGGCATTTTCTCGTATATCCGAGTCCCTATCAGAGGTCCTATTACGGATCCCGCGTTAAACCGAGCCTGCTGCGAGCCTATAAGCTTCCCGCGTGCGTGAGCGAATAGGTCTGCGGATATAGCTCTATACGCTGGTCCTCCGAGGGCGAAGGCGGCCGAACGTAAGATCGCGACGCCCACGAACTTCATAAGGTCCCTCAAGAACGGTATCATAAGCGTGAATATGCGAGATAAGCCCAGCGTGTACATGATTACGGTCTTCCTCCCTAGATGATCGGCTAGGTAACCAGCGGGGTAAGCTAGTATAGCGTTGATGACGCCTAATACGGTGAACAACGCGGAAACAAATTCCGGGGACGCCTTAAAGTACTCGTATAAGAGCAAAGTCCGAACCGAGGTGACCATGCCGTTAGCTAAACCGTTAGCGAACGCTACGGTAAAGATCACGCGGGCTATGGATGGTACGGACACCTCTTGAACGAAGACGACCCTCTTAGCGGCCTTTACGTCTTGTACGAAGAGGGCTACGAAGATTAGAGTAATGGCGGATATCAAAGAGGTAAAGAGAAACGTATAACGGAAGGCTTGTAGCGGTCCCGTCTGAGCGGAGAATATATGGTATAAGACTCCGCCCAAAGCGGGTCCCGCGATCATACCCGTAGTGGATGCCGCGTTCACCAGGGATACGGCTCTAGCGCGTTCGTGTATTAACACGGAGTCCGACACTAACGCCTGAGCCGCGGGCCGGAACGCTCCCGAGGCCACTCCTTGAAGCGTGCGCCATAATATGAGCTCCCGTATATTCCTAGAATAAGCTATGAGAGCCGTGACGATCGTATAACCGAGGAGACCCAGTAACATCACCTTCTTCCTCCCTATAGCGTCACTCTTAGCACCAAAATATCTAGCCGAGGGGATCCTAGCGATCATAAAAGCGCTAACCATGATCCCGATATCGAAGGCTGAGGCTCCGAGGTGTAACGCGAATATAGGTATAAAAGGCATAAAAATCCCGAATCCCGTCATCAGGATCGCTATACTAACGGCTATAACGTAAACCTCGCGTCTCATCTTTATCCCTCTAAGGCTCTTTTTGTCTGTAGAGTTCGAAAGGAAATATGAAAAAGCTCTATTAATAGGTGTATGGACGATAAGAGGAGGCGTAAGTTCCGGTTTTTCGACGACGAGGACGATCGGTTCTCGCTCTTCGATGACGTTGATGAGATCTTTAGAAGGGAAATGGAGCGCGTTATGAACATCATCAATAAGATCCTAGAGGAGAGCTCCGAGACCCCCGGGTCCCCTATAGTATACGGATTCCGCATAGTAATAGGGCCCGACGGGGTTCCTAGGATACAGAAGTTCGGAAACATAAAGCCCTCTAGGGAGATCATAAGGACGGACGTCTACGAGCCTACGGTGGACGTATACGAAAAGGACGACACGATACAGGTGATCGTAGAGATACCGGGGGCCTCTAAGGATAGCATAAGGATCAAGGCGAAGGAGGATGAAATATACCTAGAGGCTGAAGGGGAGCGCAAGTATGCTAAGCGCATAAAGCTCCCCGCTAAGGTGGATCCGAAGAGCGCTAAGGCGAAGTTTAAGAACGGTATCTTAACGATCGAGCTAAAGAAGATCAAGAAGGACGAAGGAGTGGACGTAAAAGTTGAGCGAGTGTTTTTGATATTCATCGTATAAGAAGCTCTTATGCATGGACCGATGAAAACCGGAACGACTACGGTGGCGTTAAAGTATTCCGATGGAGTAGTATTAGCTGCGGATAGACGCGTTTCTATAAATACCGGACTGGTGGTCTCCCGTACTTATACGAAGATCGTACCTTTAGCGGATTTCGTGGCTATCACGGTATCGGGTCTCGTAGCCGACGCTCAGAAGATCTCGGAGTTCCTCACCGCCCGGATCAAGAAGTTCGAGCTAGAACGTCGTCGTAAGCCTTTAATAAAAGAGATCTCGCGCTATTTATCGCTCGTTATGCATAACCACTTGAAGTCTTATATGCCGTTAATAACGCACATCATCGTAGGGGGCGTGGACGTACGCGGGCCCCATATATTCTTCCTCGACGATGCTGGATCAGTGGTGGAGGACGACTTCCTATCCTCGGGTTCGGGAAGCCCCATCGCTTACGGATACTTAGAAGCCGCTTATCGCGAGGGAATGAGCGAAGAGGAGGCGATAAGGACCGCGATATACGCGATAAACTCAGCGATCATGCGCGACGTGGCTACGGGCGACGGTATAGACGTCGTCGTGATATCCCCTAAGGGACTAAGGAAGCTTAGCGATGAGGAAGTTAAGAAATACTTAAGGAGGTGACCTCATATGTCTCGGTTCGGAGATCAAGCGGTTGGTTATGATAAGACCACATCGATGTTCTCCCCGGACGGACGCATAATACAATTAGAGTACGCACGCGTGGCGATGCGCCGCGGTCTCCTTACGATAGCTATAGTAACTAAGGAAGCGGTTATACTTGGAGGATTAATACCCCTCTCTAAGCTCTTACTACCCGCTGAGAAGATATATCAGATAGATGATCACATAGCGGCCGCGTATGCCGGATACACAGCGGACGGTCGCGTTCTCATCAACAAGGCTCGCGATATAGCGTATCAAAACCGCCTCATCTTCGGGGAAGAAATAGACGTATACACGCTCGCGGAGGAGCTTAGTGATTATATGCAGCAGTACACACAATACGGAGGAGTGAGACCCTTCGGCGTCGGGATCTTCATAGGCGGATACGACATCTACGGCCCCAGAGCCGTATTCGTAGATCCCGGAGGCACGATCTTCGGCATTAGAGCGTATTGCGTCGGTAGGGATGACGAAAAGGTGATCAAGCTGCTTAAGGAGCGTTACGATCCCGAAATAAGCTACGATGACGCGCTTAAGCTCGCGGTAGAGGGGCTAGTTCTCGCGATGAAGGAGGAGGATAAGAGGAAGGAAAAGAAGAAAACCGAGTACGAGTCCGGCGTCTCTCATGAGCGCGTGCTCATCGTGAGGATAGATAAAGAAGGAGTAAAGAGGATACCGGAGGACGACATAAAGAAAATCATAGAGTCGCTAGGAGGTGATTCTGAGTGACGTATGGAGGTACTATAGCGGCGATAGCGGGTAAGGATTTTGTTCTCGTAGGGGTCACTCACGGGGCCGCTCTAGGGAGATCCTTTATGATCTCTAGGCGTGGCGCTAAGAGGATGTTTAAGTTATACGATCGTATACTCGTAGCGTATACGGGTCTCTACGGAGGGTTTCAGCACGTAAATAGTATGCTAGAGACGTACCTAAAAGCCGACTACTACAAGTACAAGATAGTCCCCACCGTGAAGAGAGTGTCTAGCACGCTCTCCGCTATTTTATACTCGGATAGGTTTAAGTTCCCTAACCCTATAGAGGCGATCGTCGCTGGGTTTAACCCCGATCGGAGCGGGCCTGAATTGTACGTAGTAGGATCATTAGGAGAGCTCATACCGGAAAAGTATGCCGCTACGGGAGACGGGTTCGAGATAGCCCTAGCCGTATTAGAGTCTCAGTATAAGGAGGACTTATCTTTAGAGGAGGCGAAGAAGATACTTTATTCCGCCCTTAAGACCGCGGCCGCTAGGGTAATGACGAACGATCCTTACTTAGAGCCCGAGGTTGATTACGTAAAGAGGCCTCGAGATAACTTCACGTTTAGTGAGGCTTTTTCGTTTCGGCTTTTAGTTCTATAGAATGATCGACGAGATCGTAGCTATACACGTTAGAGTCCCTCTTACTAGAGTATTTAGGATCTCCGTAGGTTCTAGCACTCATAGCGAGACGGTAATCATAGGCGTTAAGTCCGGAGAAGTACGGGGATTCGGGGAGGCCCCTCCGTCCGTCCGTTTAGCCGGTGAGTCTATAGGTACCGTCCTAGACACTCTAAATCTTATACACGAGAGGATACTAAAGGCCGAAACTAAGGGAGAAATCTACGAGGTACTACAGAGAATACACGGAGGCCCAGCTCTCAAGGCCGGACTAGAAGGGGCTTTGCGGGACCTAACGGCGAAGAAGGGGAGACTTTCCCCCAGGGATCTATGGTGCACGAGAGCTGGGGTATATACGGATATGACCGTATCCCTAGACGAGCCCGAGAGACAAGCGAAGGAGGCGGAGGAGTTCGTAAAGATGGGGTTTAAGGCCCTTAAGGTGAAGCTCGACGGAAATGAGGAGAAGAACGTGGAGCGCATTAAAGCCATACGCGAGGCGGTCGGTGACATACCTATACGCGTTGACTTTAACACCGCCCTCAAGCCTCATAGAGCTTATAAGCACATGCGCGAGCTAGAGCGCTTCGACATAGAGCTCTTTGAGCAGCCCGTAAGGAACGTCCGTTCTTTACTTCCGAATAAGCTGGATACCCCTATATTCGCGGACGAGTCCGCATATAGCGTTTCCGAAGCTGTGAGGCTCATCGAGGACGGGATAGACGGAATAGTATTAAAGCTCGCGAAGCACGGCCTAGAGGGAGCTAGGTTCCTATTGGATTTCGCTAAGCGCTCGGGAGCGATGATACTCGTAGGATGTACGAGCGAGACCGGAGTAGGGGCTTCATTTCTCACGGCTCTAGCAGCAAGCGGAGCGGACTTCGTAGACGTGGACTCAGACGTTCATCTAATGTATAAGATAGACGATAGAACGGCGCCTAAAGAGGGATACAGAAGCGTACCTGATGAGGGATTTACGGCTATAAGGACGCCCGACGACGTCCCTAAAGAGGTCGTGATAAACAAGCGGAGGCGGTCTTTATGAGGATACTCCCACTCGTTTTTGTATTATTAATTCTCGTTCATCCCCGGGTTCACCCGACTTCTATAAACATATCTCCGAGTAAGTCATTCTATCTGAGGGGGGACGTAATTACGATATCCGGAAAACTTCAGGCGGGAGCCGTTCCCGTATCGGATGAGACCGTTTATTTATTAATTAACGGTAGCGTCAAGGATGAGACCCAAACGGACTCGGAGGGGAACTTCGAATTCAATTTTCAGATACCTCTCGATCGGCCTCCGGGCACTTATATGAACATCACCGTGTATTTTCCCGGTAGCTACCTTTTCTATCCCACGTACGCGAACACGACTATACTCGTGTACGGTGGTATCTACGTAGAAGCTAGCTTCTCACCGAGCGGTAACTCATTAGAGGAACACTTTAGCGGACCAAGGACGATAGAGTATAGGATCTCAGCGGAGTTCGATAACGGCTCTTCGGCCGCGATAGATCGGTATATATCATATAGCTATGAGGGTCACTCCGGAAGTCATAGCGGAAATCAAACGCTTAACGATACCTCCGGAGACGTATTATCGATCGACTTAAACGAGCCCTCTTATGGTAAGATCACGATATACGCGTATTGCGATGAGGAAGGTTTCCTCTTTAAGAATAACCTTAAGCTTAAATACAAGGAAGATCTACCGTTCGTTTTATACGAATACGCTAACGTCACTGGACACATAGAGGCGACGTACGCGGACGAGCCCGCTTATATGTACGTGACCATAAAAGACGAACTAGGCTACACGGACGTCCTCGCTTCAGCTTTGGATAACGGGAATGTATATGTATCTTATGGAGGATCGAACGTGAATCCTCATACGAAGAACGTGAACGTAGTTTCCGATCACGTAGAAGGTGTGTTCGAGTTCGAGTTACCGCCGGGACGGGGAGGAGAGCTCGCTCCTCATATCACTCTTTCCCTACCAGAGTACATACGCGTATCGTCCGTAGATGTAAAAGGTAGGTACGTAGAGCTAAGGAACGTCACCGTGGTACTACCGTCGGAATATCCCAACGGCGTCCCTATAATCTTCACCCCCTACTTATATAACGAGCTCACGGGAGACTATAAATTACTAAAACCGTTCTTACAGTCCGTAGAGATACTATACGGAAGCGTATACGACGCGAGGCGGAAGAATAACGACTTCATCTTATACGCGGCCGGTGATCTAGGGTTCCTCGTGCGCGCGTTCGCCAACGACACTCAGACGTGCTTCAACGTTTCTCAAGAGGTATATATGCACGGAATAGACGTAAGTATAACCACAAACGCCTCCGGTACTATCCGGATAAGGCCGGACGAAAACTTTACCGTATACGTAGATATATCCCCGCGGACGTTTAGGGACATCCACGCGATAGCCTCGATAAAGATCTCGGACGGCACGGGGACGAGAACCGAATATAAGAGATTCGACGGAACGCTGATCCTAACATTCTATGGGAACCAGATATTAAACAATACAATGATAAGTATCTCCGTCGGAGATCGGAATACCACCCTTATAGTGTACATACAGAAGATCGGAGGTTCTACCCCTTCGCCCCCGAGTCCGCCGACTAATCAAGCGACGGGTTACTCGCGGATCACGGTTCTAGCGATAATACTCTTAGCGATCTTGGTGATCTTGGTCGTCTATTTACTGTACCTCATCATAAAGATGATTAAGGGGAGGATGGGGAAGAAGAGAGCGAGGCCTATTAGTAGCTATGAAGCGGTAATTCAAAACCTACGTAGAATATACAGAACGGGGAACTTCAAGTTGCTCGCTACGGAAGCTTATAAGTTCCTCACGACCGTACTCGCTCCTCGCTTAGGCGTCGCTATAAAGCCTAACGATACCCCTAGAAGAGTAGCTGAGAAGATCATAGCCGCGGGCGCTAGCGCCTCGGCCGTGATGACTATCGTGAACGCGTACGAGATAGCTAAATACTCACCATGGGATATCGACGACGATACCGCTCAGAAGATCATCACGGCTGTTAATATACTCATTAAAGAACATCTAGCGAAACCCGCGCCCGCCGCGAGGTGATTTTTATGATCGAAGGGCTCAAGACTTCACGCTTAGTAGCGCTTACGGTTCTTTTCGTTACGACGGCCGCGCTCGTGTTAGCGTACGTTCCCGGAACGTGGCGCGCTACGATGTATTCGATCGACGACGAAGGGCCGTTCGGATTGTCGGATATGTATTCTATACTCTCGGATAGGGTAAAAACGAAGACCGTCATAGGTTCGATATCGATACTCTTGAGGGAGAACGTGACTAACGCGGCGATCTTCATCATAGGACCGTACAAGAGCTTCTCCTCGGACGAAATATCGAGCATACCTCTGTTACTCGCGCGCGGAAATTCCATCATCTTAGCGTGCGACTTCGGTAGCGGGAATCAGATACTATCGGTGATAAGCTACATACTCTACGAGATACAAAAAGCCGAGTACTCTAACTCTACGGTTTACGTGAAGAAGTTCGCGTTCAACGGATCGGTCCTTATGGATGCGTCTTCCTTCGTTGGGAGCCCAGCTAATCCCGTACTCACTAATATCCTACACGACAACGACCCGCTCGGCTTCTTCGACGGTGTAGATAAGATAGCTACGTATATGCCTACCGCTCTATCCGGATACGTCCGGGATAATAATACGGGCGAACCTAAGGAGTATTGGTCTCCCTTACCGGGGCAAGCCATGAGCACCGAATTCTCTCGGCTCGAGACGAATCTACAAAGCGTGAAGGATGGTACATATAGGCCCGATAGCGACGAGCGGGGAGGCGTCCCGTTCTCGGTCATCCTATATTACCCGTTCATGAAGAACCAGTTCATTATGCTCGTAGGTGATCCTGATATATTCACGAACAGATACCTCCGCGACCAGAGGTTCGATAATCGCGCGTTCGTGGAGAACATAGCTAATTATCTAGCCTCTAAGGGGGCGGTAGCGTATATCGATCAATCACACGAACCCGCTTTACCCGTATCCTCCACCGCGTACCTCTCGATAATTTTACGTACTATCTCTTACTTCACTCTATTCCCTATACTCGGCCTCTTCGTCCCCCGGAGCTTGTATAACTATCTTAAGAGGTTAATGCCGGAATACGAGGCGCGCGGGATACTTATAAGGAAGATAAAGCGTAGGACGGCTTACGAGTTCAACCCGGACGCTAAAGCGACGCTCGAAAAGAACGATTTCACGGAGCCCTTAAAGCTCCTATTAGATAGATTTAAGAACAAATTTGCCTCTCGCTACGGCTCTCGGAGTCGGAAGGCGTTCGAGCGCGTGGCTAAACGTCGCAAGATTCCTAAAGTATATATCAAGACGCTGAGGGAGGCGTTATCGGCTATAGAGCGTGGAAGAATAACGAGGGATGAGTTCGTCCTCTACGCGAGAAGGATTATCGAGCTCGAAAGACTAATAGGGGTGAGGCGATATGAGCTCGGTAGACGAGGTAAGATCCCGGCGGATTAAAGTGTATAGGGAGATCTCTAGGGTAGTAGTAGGGATGCACGACGTAATAAAGTTCTCATTCGCCACGGTGCTCATAGGCGGTCACGTTCTTCTCGAGGGACCTCCAGGTATAGCTAAGACGTTCTTCGCTAAGAACTTCGCGAACGTCCTTGGGGTAGATTTCCGTAGGGTTCAGATGACCCCAGATATATTACCCGCGGATATTATAGGAACGTACATACGGGACGAATCTAAGAAAGACTTCGTCTTTAAGCCCGGTCCTATATTTACTAATGTACTACTCATCGATGAGATTAATAGAGCGCCGCCGAAGACCCAGAGCGCCCTTCTCGAGGCTATGGAGGAAAAGCAGGTGACCGTAGGAGGGGTCACGCATAAGCTTCCCGAGCCCTTCTTCGTGATCGCTACTCAGAACCCCATAGAGATAGAGGGTACACGGCCCCTAGGTGAAGCCCAGATCTCACGCTTTACGGTGAAGATAGAACTCTCTTACCCATCTCCCGACGATGAGTTGAAGATCATACGTCTAAAGAACGAAGACATAAGACCTACTCCCACGAGCAGGATCCTAGATGGTGAAACGATCATGAGGCTTAGGAGGATCGTGTGGAAGGACGTGTACGTGAGCGACGCGATCATGCGTTACATACGCGACATTATAGTAACGTGTAGAAAACAC
>Ga0256838_1000505_pt1 | contig 23593 bp, 22 predicted proteins | sample 4571419metaG_FD_185978 | JGI IMG/M metagenome (GOLD analysis project Ga0256838, IMG submission 185978) | Hydrothermal vent microbial communities from Guaymas Basin, Mexico - 4571-419 | ecosystem: Environmental > Aquatic > Marine > Hydrothermal vents | place: Mexico: Guaymas Basin | collected...
CCTTTTGAGGCTTTAAAGAGTAAATGGGACGGTTTAATTAACCTTAATGTTGTTCATTTCCCAGTTTTCCTTTTGGAGGATCTATTTTTTATACTTAGGGGTGGGGAGTATGTGCTTACCCCCCACCTTTTGGAAAAATTTTTTCAAATTTTTAATAATTTTAATATCTTGAAATTCAAGAGTTTATAAACTACCTATTAATTTTTAAAACTGAGTTTGATTTATATTTTCATTTTGCTTTTGTTGATCCTCTCTTAATTTTTCGAGGTACCACTTGGGAGGTTTCCATACTGCGTTGTGATAAGGGAATATACCTATTTTATAGTATTTTATTTTTCTACACTTTATTTTTCCGCTTCTAGTTAAATAACAAATTCTTTTATCTGGTTTAAGCTTATACTTCACTATAACTTTCTCAGCCAGCTCCTTAAAAAGAGGTACAGCTATTTTAGAAGACCAGGCCATAGTTTCATTTACCTGAGGTTCATCTACTAAAACTGCAAGAACATATCTTGGTTTTACGGCTGGAAAAGTTCCCACAAAGGTAGCTAAAATTTTATCTTTTCTATATTTTCCATTTATAGCCTTCCAAGCGGTTCCGGTTTTCCCAGCAATATAATATTGTTTGAACTTAGCTTTTTTTGCAGTTCCAAACTCAACTACATCAGTTAAAATTCTTCTCATTCTCCAGGAGGTCCACTTGGATATAACTTTTTTATCTTTTTTAATAGGAAATTTATAAACTACATTTCCATGGTTATCCAAAATTTCCTTGATAAGTCTTGGATGAACAAGATATCCTCCATTAACTAGAGCTGCATATGCTTGCAGGATTTGAACAAAAGAAGCAGAAATTCCTTGACCAAAAGTCATAGTAGCAAATTCAACATCTTTCCAATTTTGCCAAGGTCTTAAAATTCCTGCAGTTTCCCCAGGAAGTTCAATCCCAGTTTTATTTCCAAATCCGAATTTTCTTAAATATTTGTAGTACTTTTCCTTGCCTAATTTTTGAGCAATTTTTATAATGCCAACATTATCTGAATGAGCTACTATTTGCCATACTCTTAAATAACCTGGCCACCAACGAGAATCTGTTTTAAAAACTTTATTTTGAACTTTTATAGATAAAGGACAATATATTAAAGTATTTGGTTTAATTATTCCTTCATTTATAGCTGCAGCTACGACAAAGGGTTTAAATACTGATCCCATTTCATAAGCATTTGTTACGTAACTTGGAGTTAAAAGTTTATTTAAGGTTTTTGAATCTATTTCTCCCTTTTTTAATTTCTCAAATTCGTCATAAGTAATAGAGGGATATTTAACTAAAGCTAAAATATCTCCTGTTCTTACGTCCATTAAACCGGCTAAAATGAGTTTAGGATGAAATTTTTCATAATATTTTTTTAGAATTTCATAAAAAATATATATTAGTTTTGCATCCAAAGTAGTAACTACTGTAGCATTATAAGGTCTTAAAGCCTCTTGTAATTTTGTTAAGTTTAAAGTAGCGTTTTTCCTAAAAATAAAATAATCTAAATTTACTATCTTTTTTCTAAGTAGATTATGATTTTTTAACCACAGGTGGAAAGAAGTTGCATCTCCGGCTTCATTTACAAAACCAACTAAATCCATAGGAACGGTTAGAGGATAAAGACGCTTGTAAGTAAAGTTATAGTCTGAATCTATAGAAATAAGATCTTTATATTTAAATTTATAACCTTTTTTCTTTAAATAATTTATATAAATTCTATTAACTTTTGTGACATTACTCCAAATAGCGTAGGGATTTAATTTATAAGAATCCAATAAAATAGCAAAAGAAGAATCTTCATTTTTATAAAAAATATTTTCAAATTTTTCTGGAGATATATTTAAATATTTGTATAAAAGGTCTTCAAATTTTTTTGGTTCATAAATATATTTTGGACGGAAATAAATTCGGGTTCTTTTTATAGATATAGCATAAGTTTGATTAAAGTTATCGGTTATAGTTACCATAGGATAAATAACTTTTTTCTGTTTATGGATAATTTTTTTAAAATAAGATAAATATAAATCTTTATCTTTCGTAATAATTTTTAAGTGTTTATAAATTATAAGTCCCAAGAAAATTAGAAAGAATATTAGTACTAAATTTAAGTTTTTATCTCTAAAGAAAATAAAAGAAGTTAAATTACTTTTTAACTTTGTAAATAATCGAGACATTGTCTACCTTTAAATCTTTATAGTTATTTTTTTGTCCATATAGGGATATATTTTTGTAATTTATAAGGCTTTGATACTTGTATAAAAGTTTATTGTATTTAAGTTTTTCCTTTTCAAGCTCTCTATATTTTTCTGTAATATTAAAAAGTAAACTTTGATAATTTTTTTGATGAATATAAACATTTTTTGCAAATTTAAAAATCATAAAGGATAAGAAAGTTATTAAAAATACAGAAACTAATAAATTTATCATTTTTATTTACCTTCAAGATAACTTTTCACGTAGGCTACGTCTTTATCTCCTCTTCCAGAAAGATTAACAACAATCACAGTGTCTTTTGAAAAAGAATTTTTATGTTTAATCACCCAAGCCAAAGCATGAGAAGATTCTAGAGCTGGGATAATTCCTTCAAGCTCAGACAAAACCTTAAAAGCTTCTAAAGCTTCTTTATCGGTAACATAAGTATAGTTTACCCTTTTTATTTCCTTTAAAAATGCATGTTCGGGGCCTACACCCGGGTAGTCAAGCCCAGCTGAGATAGAGTGAGTTGGCATAATATTTCCATTTTCATCCTGTAGAACATAACTTTTTGCACCATGTAAAACTCCAACTTCTCCAGCACACAAAGAGGCCGCATGTTTATTTGTATTTATCCCAAGTCCTCCAGCCTCAACACCTACAAGTTTAACATTTTTATTTTCAATAAAAGGGTACATTATTCCCATAGCATTACTTCCACCACCTACACAAGCTACAATAATATCCGGCAAGCGTCCAATTTTTTCCATAATTTGTTTTTTAACCTCTTTCCCAATAACGGCTTGAAAATCTCTAACTATCATAGGATATGGATGAGGTCCTACAACAGAACCTATAATATAGTGGGTATTTTCTACATTTGTAACCCAATCCCTTATAGCTTCATTTATAGCATCTTTTAAAGTCTGACTTCCACTTTCTACTTCTACAACTTCTGCTCCTAAAAGCTTCATTCTAAAAACATTTAAGGCTTGTCTTTGAGCATCCTCCTTACCCATATAAACTCTACACTTTAAACCTACTTTTGCACAAGCAGTAGCTGTTGCTACCCCGTGTTGACCGGCTCCAGTTTCAGCAATTATTCTTGTTTTTCCCATTTTTTTTGCAAGTAAAGCTTGTCCCAAGGCATTATTTATCTTGTGCGCCCCAGTGTGGTTTAAATCTTCTCTTTTTAAAAAAACTTTACATCCAATGTATCTAGAAAAGTTTTCTGCAAAATATAAAGGGGTGGGTCTTCCAACATAATCTTTTAAAAGTAAATTAAACTCTTCCCAAAATTCTTTATCCTCTTTTATTTTTAAATAGCTTTCCTCAAGTTCTTCTAAAGCCTTCATTAAAGTTTCAGGAACATACTTTCCACCAAATTCTCCAAACTTCCCATTTATAGGATATAGATAAGACATTTTTTTCCCCCAAGGTTTTAGGTAGCTTTAATTATAACTTAAATTTTTTTGTTAAAATTAGTTAGGGTATTCTAATTCTAAAAAAAAGATATATATTAATAATGAAATGGATATTTTCTCATACTTAAACTTTCAAAAATTTTTAAAATTTTCACATACGAAGGGGGAGATTATGCTTGAAACTATGGATTTAGTTTCTTGGATGAATTCACGTATTAAGGTAGAAGAATATGAAAAATATATGGAAAATGGAAAAGATTTCATTAACGAAGATGAAATTTGGGAAAAATTAGAAAAAAATAAAAACCCAGAAAAACAAAAGGTAAGAGCTATTTTGGAAAAATCTTTAAGTTTAGAAAGACTTGAACCTGATGAGACAGCTACTTTACTAAATGTTCAAGATAAAGAACTTTGGGAAGAAATTTTTGAAACTGCTGGAAAGGTTAAAGAGAAGGTATATGGAAATAGAATAGTTACTTTTGCTCCTTTATATCTATCTAATTATTGTGTAAATTCCTGTGAATATTGTGGATATAGACGAGAAAATAAACTTATAAAAAGAAAAAGGCTTTCTTTTGAAGAAATAGAAAAGGAAGTGAGAGCTCTTATAAGACAAGGACATAAACGTCTCATTGTAGTTTATGGAGAACATCCTTTAAGTGATATTGATTATATTGCAGAAAGTATAAAGCATATATATTCTATAAAAGAAGGAAGAGGGGAAATTAGAAGAGTTAATGTAAATGCTCCTCCGCTTCAAATAAAAGAGTATAAAATTTTACATGATATTGGTATTGGAACTTTTCAAGTTTTTCAAGAAACTTATCACCATGAAACTTATAGAAAACTTCATAAAGGTATAAAAGCAAATTATCATTGGCGTCTTTACGCACTTCACAGAGCCATGGAAGCAGGTATAGATGATGTAGCTATAGGTGCCTTATTTGGTCTTTATGATTGGCGTTTTGAGGTTATGGGGCTTTTATATCACACTATAGATCTAGAAAAACATTTTGATGGGGTAGGTCCTCATACTATATCTTTTCCAAGACTTGAACCTGCTATTGGAACACCTTTCTATGAAAAAAATAAAAAATATTTAGTTTCAGATGAAGATTTTTTAAAGCTTGTAGCAGTTATTCGTCTTTCAGTTCCATATACAGGTCTAATTCTAACTGCAAGAGAAAAACCTGAAATTAGAGAAAAACTTTTACCTCTTGGAGTTACTCAACTAGACTTTGGTTCAAATATAGGAGTAGGGGCTTACTCCAAAGGAAGTTATGATTTGGAAAAACAACAATTTTTCTTAAATGACTTAAGAAGTTTAGATGAAGGTATTTATTGGCTTGCAAAACATGGAAAAATAACATCTTTCTGCACAGCTTGCTATAGAGCTGGAAGAACTGGAGATTATTTTATGCATTTTGCAAAAACAGGTTTAATTCATAGACTTTGTCATCCAAATGCTATTTTAACTTTCAAAGAGTATCTAGAGGATTATGCAAGTGAAAAAACAAAGAAAGAAGGGGAAAAAGTTATTGAAAAAGAGCTTTCTTTAATAAAGGATGAGAAATTAAGAAAAAAAGTAAAAGAGTATTTAAAAAGAATAGAAGAAGGTGAAAGAGATTTATATTTTTAAATTAAAAATAAAGTTAAACTTATAATATATATATGGGGGAGAAGGAATTTCTCCCCCATTTATGTTAATGAGTAGCGCATGCAAGACATAAGTCAAATGGACGATGGCAAATTTCAAGCTTTAAAAGATCATTTTCTTTAATATCATTTATAGATTTTTCTTTAAAGAAGAACTTTGCTCCTCTTTTAATAGCAATTTGAATAGCTGCATTATTTATTGTAGTTGGAACTATCATATTAGCATTTGTAATAAATGCATTTTCATCGGTTTGATAATGATGAATTAAAGTTCCTCTTGGAGCTTCTAAAATTCCAACACCTTCTTTTGTAATTTCTCCTTTTGGAGCGCATATATTTTTATCGGTTAAGTCGTTTTTAGATACAATTTCATAAATAAGCTCAGCTTGATTTAAAATTTCAATAGCTCTTGCTAGATGATATGCAAATATATTATGAACTATTCTTTTTCCAAAATATTCTAAAAGTCTTTCTTGAGCTTTTCTTGCAAGAGGAGTAGAATAAAAGCCCATATTAAATCTTGCTAAAGGCCCTGTACTTATTAAAGATGTTCCCTTTCCATCTACAAAACCTTTCCAACCAAACTTTTTAAAGTAAGGAAATTTTGCATAGCTCCATGAATAAACTTTTTCTTCTAAATATTCTAAATATTCTTTTTTTGTAAAGCTTGCGAGGAGTTCCCCATCTGGATCAATAATATACTGTTTTCCTTCATAGTAAGTTATATTTTTGTTTTCATCTAAGGTGGCAAGATAATTTACTTTTATATCAAAATCCTTTGAATTTAAAAATTTTAGAAAAATCTCATTTTTAAGTAAAACATTTTCCATAATATCAACTGCAAGTTTGCCAAGTTCTATACAATCTTTAGCTCTTTTTAAAATTTCTTCTTGCTCTTCTTTCTTTAAAGTTTTTCCCCAACCTCCTGGAATAGCTCCAGCTGGATGAACAGGTTTTCCTCCAATAATTTCAACAATTCTTACCGCAGAATATCTCTTTTCTAAAATATTTTTTATAGTATCTTCGCCTAAGACTCTCATAAGGCCAATTAAATTTTTTTCTTTCTTAGGAGCATCATATAAAAGGAAATCTGGAAGAGCAAGAGCAAAAAAGATAGTTGTGTGATCTTCTATATGATTTGCAAGAACCACAAGTTCTCTTAAAAGTTTTGTAGTTTTAGGAAGCTTTTGAACTCCAAAAATTTGATCTACGGCTTTTAAAGCAGCGTTAAAATGAACGGTTCTACAAACTCCACATATAGTGCTTGCAACTCTTGGAACTTCTTCGGCTGGCATTTTGTCTACAATTTTTTCATATCCTAAAAATTCAACTACTTGCATATATGCATCTTTAATTTTCCCATTATCATCAAAAATTAAACTTATTTTTCCATGTCCCTCAAGACGAGAAAGAGGTTCTATTTCTAATTTAGCCATTGTTTTTACCTCCAAAGATTTTTGCAAAGGAATATCTATAAAGGATCCTTTCTTTATCTGGAATTTTATGTATTAAGGAAGGATCTTTTAAAGCGCTTCCTATTAAAGCTATGGTTTTTACGGCAAAATTTTTATCTCCATAAACTGGTCCTCCACAACCCCTACAGGGATTTCCAGCTTTCGGACATGGAGCACCACAATCTCCTTGTGTAGCTGCTCCTAAACAGAGATAACCTTTTTCTAAAAAACAATACTTTTCTTCTAAACAATCTATAGGACGTTTTATTTCTTTTGGATTTTCTTTTTTTCTATTTTGAAATATTGGATTTCTTATACATACATCGCATACGGCTTTTCCCATAGTAAGCCAGGAACCTTTTTCAGGTAACCTGTTTTCCAAAATCATTTCAAAGATTTTTTTTATGTGCTTGTAAGAAGGTGGACATCCCCCAACATAATAATCTACTTCTACTACATCATCTAATGCTTTTGCTCTTACAAGCTCAGGAAGTTCTAAAACTTCTATATCTACTTTACTTTCTTTGGAAGGTAAAATTCCTTGAGGATTATTGGTAGAAAGACTTTCTATATAAGCTCTTTTTAATATTTCATCTTCCGGAAAATAATTTACAAGGCCTCTAACTCCACCTAAAGAAGCACATATTCCAAAGGCTATTAAAACTTTTGATTTTTGTCTTAAAAGCTTTGCAAGTTTTTCATGTTCTTCGTTTCTAATATTTCCACTAAAAAAGGCTATATCAAAATATTTATCTTCTACCTTTTCTAAATCTTTATATTTACTATCTATTAAAGTAGGAGTAAAAAACTCCAAAGATACATTTTTTAGAAAATCTATTAAACTAGAGGCAGTATCTATCATAGAAGTATCGCAACCTGCGCAACCACCAGCTAAAAGATATGCTATTTTTAACTTTTCCATGTTTATCCTCCAAGTTATTTATTTGAAAGTTTAGAAGAAAGCTCTTCGTTTAACTTTCTAATAGAACTTGCAAGTTTTTTATAGGCTCCAACTCCTATATATTCCCAAATAACTTTCTTATCTTTTATTCCCATAAGTTTTAAAGAATCATTAAGCATTTGAATTCTATTTGCTTGCATGTAATTACCCCAAGCATGGTGACAATTAAGTTTTGGACATCCAGCTACAATAATTCCATCAGCTAAATCTTGTTTTAAAATTTCCCAAATAACATCTAAGCTTAAAATGGCCGAACATCTTATCCTTATACTTCTAAAGTTTTCAGGTAAAACTTCTCCGTTATATCCCATGAGGTCTGCAGCTCCGTAAGCACACCAATAGCAAAGGAAAGTTAAAATTCTAGGTTTATCTTTTGGAAGATGTTTAAAGGCAACTTTTACCATATTTAAAATTTGTTCTTCTTCCATGTTTACAAAGGTAATAGCTTTAGATGGGCAAGCACCATAGCAAAGTCCACATCCTCTACAAAGCTCTGGGGTAATTTCAATATACTTGTCTCCATTTTTCTCTTTAATAGAAATAGCTCCGTGTGGACAAGTAGAAAGGCAGGTTTCACAACGAGAGCATTTTTCTTGATTTATATAAGCATAATACTTTTTATCTTTTCCTTTTAAATCCTCAAAAATTCTTGCTGCAGCTCCATATGCACTTTCTATACTTTCTTGAACATCTTTAAATCCTTTTGCACCGCCAACTACATACACTCTTTCTAGAAAGCTTTCTAGAGGATTAATAACTCTAGGCATAAATTCAAGAGGAAAACCGTATTTATCGGTATGAAGATCTAAAATCTTTGTAATTTTTACTTGAGAAGGAACTAAGTCTTCGGCTAAAGCTACAAAATCACTCTCGTAAGTACTACCATTATCGGTAACTATTTTTAATTTTCCATTTTCTTTTTTTATTTCTTTTACTTTCTCACGAATAAAGTTTACTCGAGAAGATTTTAAAAGTTTTCTTTTCCAAATTTCAAATGCGCGTCCGGTAGTTTTAAGTTCGTTATAAAAAATATCTATTTCCATATGGGGAAATCTGGCATGTAAAATATTTGCAATTTTTACAGCTTCTAAACATCCAAGACGAGAACAATATTCTCTTTGGTAGGTAGTAGAAAGTACAATTGAAAGTTTTTTTGGCGGATTTTTAAAAAAGTTATTTTGTAAATATCTTTCAAGTTCTATTAAAGTAACTACATTATCATACTTATAACCTAAAACTTCTCTTATTACATTATCACTTTCTTTAAATCCTGTTGCAAGAACAATAGCTCCAAATTCTTTTTCAATAATTTCTTCTTTTTCTTCTAAGTTAATAGCATCTACTTTACAAACTTCTTTACATTTAAGGCACCCTTCTTCGCAATACTCTCTAAGAATGTGTGGAACATTGGGGATAGCAAGATAAAAATCCTTATCTATAGCTTTTCTTTTTGTTTTTCCTAAATCAAAAAGATTTGGAATTTCTACTTCACAAGCCTGAGTACACTTTAAGCATCCTACACATTTATTTATATCTACGTAAGTCGGTTTCTTTTTTATTTTTACCTTAAAATTTCCATTTTCCTTTACAACCTCAACTATTTGAGAGTTTAAAAAGATATCTATTTCATCTCTAAGTAGGGTATCTCTTCCAACTACAGGCATTACACATAAAGAAGTACATGTAGAAGGATAACTTTCAGAATGCCATAGAAGTGGAATTTTTACAGCTGTTCCTCCAAGATAAGTTTTTTCTTCAACGATAGTAGATTTAATCCCAAGATCCGCTAAAGCTTGAGCACATCTTTGTCCAGCTACTCCTCCTCCAATAATTAAAACTTCTTTTTTTAATTTATTTAATTTTAGAGAAGGTTTATTTGTTTTTACTTTTTCATAAGCCATAAGAAGTTGATCTTTAGCTTTAGCTAAAATGCCTTCTTTATCTTCATGAATCATATAAAGTTGTTCAAATAAATTTACAGTTTCAAAGTAAGCTGGATCTAGATTTATTTCTTTTAAAAGTTTTTTAATTTTATCTTCATTAAAGTTCAAAGAGCTTCTTTCCGAGCATCCTGCAAAGATAAGGCGTTCTATTTTACCCAAAATAGGTTTTAGTTTTTCCTTTGGGTTTTTACAAAAATCTTTTACAACTATAACTTCGGTATTTTCCAAAGACTTTGCAAAATTTTTTAAGGCTTCAAAATCTATTTTTTCTTTAAGCTTATCTCCACAAGTACAAAGGACAACACCAATTTTTTTTGTTCCCATTTTCTTACCCCTTCTCTTTGTTTTTGCCTTATTATATTCATGTATTAAAATTTGTAAATATTTTAATACATTGATTTACAAAAAAATTATTAGAACATACTAACTTTGTTTGATAGATGAAACTTTTTAAGAAATTAAAAGGAAATGTTTATAGATACTAATAAAATTGATAAACATTAAAAAATTTCTATCTCTAGTTCTAAAGAGATATTAAAGAGATTTTTTACTTTTTCTTTTGCAATATAAATAATTTCTAAAAGCTCGAAAAAAGAAGCTTTTTGAGGATTTAAATTAATAAGAAAATTTGCATGTTTTTCAGAAAATTTAAAATTTTTAAAACGAAAACCTTTTAAAAAAGCTTTCTCTAATAGATACCCGGCGGGATACTGTTTTGGATTTTTAAAAGTAGAACCTAAAGTATTTTCTACAAAATGAGGTTGTTTTTCCAATCTTTTTTTTACATAGCTTTTTATTTTTTCTTTTACATAAAAATCAAAATTATATTTAAAACTTGCTCCTAAAATTAAAAGATTTTCGTGTTTAAATATGGAGTTTCTATAGGAAAAAAACTCTTTTGTAGCATTCTCAAAATAAATTTTATTTTTTTTTATATCAAAAAAGAAAATCTTATCTACTACATCCGATATAGATATTCCAAAGGCAGAGGCATTTTGAGCTATAAGACCTCCAATTTCAGCTTGAGGTATACCGGCTAGAAATTCAAGGCAAGAAATTTTATTTTTAATTTGAAAATTTAAAGCTTCAGAAAGTTTTGTACCAGCATATACAAAGATTTTTCCCTTTTTTAAATAAATTCCTTTCAGTAAAGTTTTTAAAAAAATATATTTTGAAAAGGGGGAAATAACTGTATTTGAAAGACCTCCAATTATTTTATATTTTTTATTTTTAAAAATATCTTTTAAACTATTTAGATCAGAAAAATCCTCTATATAAAAAACTTTTTTTCTTCCACTTTTTAATCTTAATTTACTTTCTAATCCTAAGTCTTTATAATCTAATTTCATCTTTTAATTCCTTTATTTCTATATATAATTATTGTAGTACAATATTTTAATTTGGAGGGATACATGGAAAGAAATGTTGATATTATAATAAAAGTATTATTTTTCCTCCTTATTCTTGAATCAATTTTTATTTTTTGTACTCCATGTGCAAATTTTATAATTTCTCTTTTTATAAAATAATTTTTCTAAAGTTTTAAACTAAAAAAAATATTTATTTTAATAATTTTTTTGTCTTAACTTTTGAATAAAAAAATAATTTTTAAAAGATTTCATTATTTCTTGACATAAATTTCAAAAGCTATAAAATAAACTCAAGGGAATAAATGTTTTCAGGAGGTTTTAAATATGAAGAAATTAATAAGTATTTTTATTCTTTCATCTTTTGCTCTTGCAAGTCAAAGTGTTCTTAAACCAAATGCGCCCAAAATATCACCGGACGAAGTAAAACTTTATAATCAGCTTCCAAAAAAATTAACTCCAGCAGATTGTGCGGCCTGCCACGTTTCTATTTATAACAAAATGAGAAAAACTTTAACAGAAATTAAACTACCAAATGGAAAAATTTTTAAATTTAAAAAACCTATTGTTTTAGGAGGTAAACATAGATTTTACTGTACCCATTGTCATACCAAGTTTCACGAGTGGAATCCAAAATTAGGAATTAAAGGATGGGAAGCTCTTATGCCAAAATGTTCTAATTGTCATACAAATGTTCATGGAGCTAAATTTAAAAATTGTATGACTTGTCATAGTGATCCACACGCTATTAATATGCCAATGCCCGTAAATAAAGTTTTAAAGAAAAATTGTCAAACTTGCCATGCAAAAGTTGCAAACTTTATGAAAGTTCATAAAACTAAACACTATACTAAAACCAGGTGTTACGCTTGTCACCATGATCTTCATGGATATATCCCAACTTGTGGGGAGTGTCATGCAGGTCATGCTATAGGCCACAAGCAAGCTCCTAATAAGCTTTGTTATACTTGTCATGGTTATAGCTACGCTAAAAAAGGTGAAACCTGGAAAGCTGCCCATGCTCCACTTCCAGTTACCTATGGTAAGAAAGTTCCAAATGAAAATTGTGCGTGGTGTCACAAAATTGTTTATAACCACTTAACTGCATCTTATACCAAACATAGTAATGTAGCTTGTGTTGCTTGTCATCATGATAAACACGGTTATATACCAACTTGTTCTGAATGTCATGGAAAATATCCCCATGGAAAAGCAATTCATCAAGCTCATCCAAACTGTCTTGAATGTCATATTAGTCCACATGATCCAGCTGGTCCAAATAACCCACATGATGAAAAATATATCAAAAAAGAATTCCAAAGAGAAAAAGAAGTTTTACAAATTCTTAAGAAATGGAGAAAAACTGGTGTTCCTCTTGAACCAAAAAATTTACAAAAATTACCTTCTTTTTAAAGTAAAATTGGGGGTTGTTTGCCCCCCTTCTTTGATAAATTCTTTTGAGCAATCCTTTCAAGTTATAATTTAAATATAAAAACAAGAGGGTAACTAAACTATGGAAAACTTAAAAGAAACTTTAGAAGAAATAGAAGAAATGTTTTTTGAAGATGAAGTTTTAAATGAGCTTCTTAAGGATAAAATGGAGGAAATTTGGGAGAGTATAAAAAAAATCCTTATAAAATCTCGTTCTCCAGAAGAAATGTTAGAAAAATATCATTTTCTTAGAAAAAAACTCATAAAAAACTTTTCTTAAAAATTTAAGTTGTTAAAGAATTTTTAAATTTCTATTTACTTTCCATTGTTTTTTCTTGAGTTTGAACTTTATAAACATTTTTATGCTCATTTATTGTTTTTTCAAATTTATCTATTTCATTATAAATTTTTGTTAAACTTATTAAAGCATACTTTAAATACTCTTTTGCAACTTTCATAGCTTCATTTACTTTCGTAGATGCATTTGCAATTCCATCAAGACCTTTAATATCGTGAACAACTTTTCCTTGTTTTTCATAAATTTCACTTAGATCGTGAGTAATATTTGATATCTTCTTTATATCTTTAGTTAAGATTTTTGCTTGTTCATGAATTTTTTCTATAGCTAAAATAGATTCACTTGCACTTTGAAGATATGTCATGATTTTTTTATCAAGTTCATCTATTTGATTTGTAAGCTCCAAAGTTTTATTTGACATTTTCCTAACTTCATCTGCTACTACTGCAAAACCTCGTCCTGCTTCTCCAGCTCTTGCTGCCTCAATAGATGCATTTATAGCAACTAAATTTGTTTGCTTTGCAATAGATTTAATAGATTCAGAAACTTGTCTTATTCCATGAAGAGCATTGGAAAGATTTGCAAAGTCTTTTGCAAATTGTACTAAATTCTCTAAAATAGGCATAAAATCTTTTAAAAATATATTTAAATTATCTGAGATATCTCTAAGTTCCTTCATATTAATATCTATAAGCTCGGAGTTCCTTATGAAAATATTCTCAACTTCATATGCTATTTCATTTAAAACTCTGGATACTTTTTGTTGAGATAAATAAGTTTTATCTACATTTGCAAAAGCTAAGCATGAATTATTTATAGTATTTTCAGTTAATTTTTTTAATTTTTCTTTAAGCTCTGTAAACTGTTCTAAAGCTTCATTCATTTTTCTATTCTCCTAAGAGTTTTTATATAAGATCAACTCCACATTTTAAGTTTTCTAAAAATCTAAAAAATTTGTCTACATGCTCTTTTGGAATAATAGCTCCATGTTGAGGTAAAATAGCTTCTATATCTAATTTTCTCATTCTTTCAACCCAATGACGGCATGCTTTATTAGATGCCATTAGAATCTCATGAACCGGCTTCATAAGTTGCATGTGAGTAGGCCAATCTGAAACTACAAGGTAAGGATCAGGCAAAACCGCAATCCCAATATCTCCAGTAAATAAAAATTTAGAAATTGGATCGTATATAGAAAAATGATTAGGAGAGTGCATATAATGAGCCGGTAAAATTTGAAGTTTTGCAAGTCCAAGTTCTACTTCCATTCCCTGAGGGGGTATAGGTACACATACTTTTTCAAAATCTAAAACCCCAAAGTGAGGTATAAATCTAACCCAAAGTTGTCCAATTAAAATTTTAGCCTTGGGACAAACATCTTTCCACATAGGAATAGATCCACAAACGTCTGGGTCCTGATGGCACATATAAATGTATTTAATATTGTCTAAATCTATATATTTTGAAACATTAGTAATTAAACGGGGGAAAATATTATATCCCCCAGGATCTACAATAAATCCTTCATTTCTATTTACAATTAAATAAGAAATAACATCAACATCTTCAGATTTTTTCTTTTTAGATTTTGTTTTATGTGAATCGTGAAAGTCTCTAGTGGCTGCGTAAGTTCCAAGGTAAACTACTTTATGATCTTCATCTTCATATAAAACAACGTCTTCATATGGATTTAAATCTGGAGAAATATTATATTTTCCCATTTTTTACCTCTCAAAATTTTTTTATAAAGGTCTATAAAATCTAATTCCAGGATATTTTGCTACTTTCTCAATTTCTTCTTCTATTCTTATTAATTCGTTATATTTTGCATTTCTTTCAGACCTACAAGGAGCTCCTGTTTTAATTTGTCCGCTATTTACAGCCACAGCCAAATGTGCAATAAATGGATCTTCAGTTTCTCCAGAACGATGAGAAATAATAGTTTTATATTTATTTTTATGAGCAAGTTCTATAGTTTTTAAAGTTTCAGTTACAGTTCCAATTTGATTAAGTTTAATTAAGATGGAATTTGCATATCCTTCTTTAATACCCTTTTCCAAACGTTTTGGATTTGTTACAAATAAGTCATCTCCTACAAGTTGAATTTTATCTCCCAAAGCTTTAGTTATAAGTTTCCAACCTTCATAATCTTCTTCGGCCATAGGATCTTCAATAGAAACAATAGGATATTCTTTTACTAAGTTTTCATAGTACTTTATAAGTTCTTCTTTAGAAAGTTCTTTTCCTTCTAAAAGATATTTATCTTTATCTTCTAAATAAAACTCCGATGAAGCACAATCTAAAGCTAAAAGAACATCTATTCCTGGAGTATAACCTGCTTTTTCAATAGCTTCACAAATTAGATCTAAAGCTTCTTTATTTGAATTTAAACTTGGAGCAAATCCTCCTTCATCACCTACAGCTGTATTTAAACCTTTCTCTTTTAAAACTTTTTTTAAAGTATGATAAACCTCTACTCCTATTCTTAAAGATTCTCTAAAATTGTCCCCACTTACGGGTAAAATCATAAACTCTTGAATATCTAGGTTATTATCTGCATGAGCCCCACCATTTAAAATATTCATGAATGGCACAGGCATAGTATAAGTTAAAACTCCTCCTAAGTATCTATAAAGCGGCATTTTTAGAGCTTTTGCAGCGGCCTTTGTACAAGCCATAGATACAGCTAAAATTGCATTTGCTCCTAAATTTGCTTTATTTTCTGTTCCATCAAGCTCACACATAATTTTATCTATAAGCATTTGCTCTCTAACATCTATACCTATTAAAGCTGGAGCAATTACATCTTTTATATTTTTAACAGCTTTTAAAACTCCTTTTCCTAAATATCTATTATCTTTATCTCTAAGTTCTAAAGCTTCATATTTTCCAGTGGATGCTCCAGAGGGAACCATAGCTCTTGCAATAGTTCCATCTTCCAAAATAACTTCAGCTTCTACAGTTGGATTTCCACGAGAATCCAATACCTCTCTTGCTTTAATATCTGCTATTTCCATCTATCTCCCCCTTTTGAATAAATTTTAAAAGAGCTTAAAAAGAATATATCATACAAAAATTTTACCTTCAAGCTTATAAAAACCTTAAGAATTTAAAAATTTTAAAGTTTTTTATATTCAGATATAAGAACATCAAAAATTTTATAAATATCTTTTTCTTCTAAACCTTGAGAAAGTGGAATACTAAGCTCCTCTTTATAAAACTTATAACTTTCTTTTAAAAACGTTTTTAAATCTAAAGAAGGATAAATTTTTGTGTAAATTTCTTTAAAATCTTTAAAAAGTCTTTTATAAAATTTTAAAAGATAAACCGGAATATAGTGAACTTGAACACCAATACCTTTTTTTCTTAAATTTTCAAAATATTTTTTCTTTTTTTCTAAATTTTTAAATTTAAATCTAACTGGAAATAAATGGTAAGATGAGTAATTACTTTGTCTTATTGGTTTTGCAAAATCTATATCTTTAAAAAGCTTATAGTATATTTTTGCTAGTCTTCTTCTCTTTTCCAAAAACTTTTCAAGTTTTTTTAATTGAGATAGACCTAAGGCGGCGTGAATATCTGAAAGTCTGTGGTTTAAAGATAAAAATTCTTTTTCATAAAGCCAATAAGAAAGTTTTTTTAGCCCATGATTTCTAAAAAGAAGTAAAGTTTCATACATTTTTTTATCATTTGTTGAAACTGCTCCGCCTTCACCACAGGCAATGGGTTTTACAGGGTGAAAGGAAAATGCACTTCCTAAAGAATATTTACTTTCTCCGACAACTTCATTTTCATTTTTCGCTCCAAGGGCATGACAGGCATCTTCCAAAAGCGGAATATTATATTCTTTTAAAATTTCATAAATTTTTTGTGTGTTAAAAGGATTTCCTGCATAATGAACAAAACTTGCAAATTTTATATTTTTTAAAATATTTTTCGCTTTTCTTTTTAGGATTTCTAAAAAAGTATAAAGTTTATCTAAAGATATATTTCCATTTTCATCTACATCTACAAATAAGGGTAATCCTCCTAAAAACACCGCAGCATTACTAGTTGCACTAAAAGTTATAGGGGTAGTTAAAAAGAAAAATATTTTTTTATAAAAAAAATCTTTTGGAGATTTAAAAAGTTTGTATTTTGTATATAAAAGGCTAAAATAAAGTCCAAGTAATGCTGAGGTTCCAGATGAAAAAGCTACTACATATTTAGATTTTAATTTTGTCTTTAAAGCTTCTTCAAACTCTTTTACCTTAGGACCTTGAGTTAAAAATGGAGATTTTAAAACTTTTTCAACTTCCCTTATATCATCGTCATATATAGTTTGAAAGCTATAAGGTATCATTTTTTTGCACCTGAAATTTTATTTAAAAGTTCAATATCTATAACTTCCACTTGAATTTTATGACGAATTTGTCTGTAAAAAATTTTAAGTTCTTCTGAAGGTGCTTTTAAAGTAAACATAGGTATATGAATTTCTTTTTTGTCTTTGGTTCTTATATAAATCATGAGATTATAAACTTTATAAAATTTTTTATAGGCTACGATAATAATTTCTACTTTATTTATAGGAAGTTTTATTTTTTCATTTCCAAAAAAATCTTTTATAACTATTTTATCTAAATAAAATTCGACTCTAAAATATTCCAAAATTGGTTTTAAGGACTTTTTATATATAAAGAAAAATAAAGCTAAAAATCCAACTAAAGTAAACAAAAAGAAAATAGCTCTATCTTGAGGTGGTAAAGTAGCTCCTAAAGCTCCAGCACTTATTCCTAAAAATAAAAATAAAAAAAAGTTTATATATATAGGAAGGTGAGTATTTTCCAAAACTATTTTTTCCATAGAAGTTACCCTTTTAAAAGATTTTTATTATATTCTTCTAAAGTTATAAATTTATCTTTTTCTTTAAGATAAAGTAAGTTTAAAAGATTATAATCTATTATTTTATTATTTTTATTAAATACAACTTCTAAACCATTTAAAGTGTATATGTTATCTTTTTCATAAACGCCAAATCTAGCGGGCATAGAAGTAGAAAGTCTATATATAGCAGCGTATATGCTCATTCCTATTACAGAGTGAAAGCTTCCGCATTTTCCAATATCTGTAATATACAAAGAGCCGTTTATAATTTTTAAGTCATTTGTCTGAACATGAGTATGGGTTCCGTAAATAATATCAAATTTTCCAGCTAAAAAATAACCTAAAGCTTCCTTCTCACTTGTAGCTTCAGCGTGAATATCTATTATTTTTATGTCAGCTTCATTAAACTCTTTTAAAGAGAAAATTTCTTCTAAAACTAAAAAGGGATTTACAGGAACATCCATAAAAACTTTTCCTAAAACATTTGTAACAAAGATTTTTTTACCGTTTATTTCCTTATATATATACCCTTTTCCCGGACTTTTTACATAATTTAAAGGACGAATAAGCTTTTCTTCATTAATAATTTCAAATATTTCTTTTCTATCCCAGATATGATTTCCGGAAGTAAAAATGTGAATCCCAAGGTTATCTAAAAATTTATATACAGATTTGCTTACTCCAAAGCCTGAAGCTGCATTTTCGATATTAGCAATAATTAAGTTGTATTCTTCTCTTTTTTTTTCTAAAAACTTCTCAACTACTTTTCTTCCAGGTTTTCCGCAAATATCCCCTAAAATTAAAATTTTGTAGAACATATTTTTTCCTCTAACAGTAGATTCTAATTAAATTTAAGAAGCTTTACCTCTTTTTTCCATTTCTTCTTGTTTTCTTTTACATTCTATACACAAAGTTGCTACTGGCCTAAGTTTTAATCTTTCATATCCAATAGGTTTCCCACACATTTCGCATATTCCATAAGTTCCCTCTTCAATCTTTTTTAGAGCTGTTTCAATTTTTTTTAAAAGCTTTGCTTCTCTATCTGCAATTCTTATAGCAAACTGTTTTTCAATTTCTTCTATACTAAAATCTCCGATATCTCCAATATCTACAAAATGTTTATTAACAACCTCAAGTCTTTTTTGAATATCAGATAAAATTTCCTCTTTTCTTTTTAAAAGCCTTTGTTTAAGCTCTTCAAGTTGCTCTTTTGTTAATGGTTTTGGTTCATACATGATATCCTCCTACAAAACTTTAAAATTTGAATGAAGAAATTATAGAAAATTTAAAAAATATTCCCTTTGAAAAGGATTTAAAAAAGCTTTAATTTCCATAAGCCTGCATTTTTTTTTTAATATTTTTTGTAGTATATTTTTGAAAAATATTTATTTAGTTTTAAGAATTGTGATGGAATTTGGTATATTATTACATAAACAATTAGGAATTTTATAGGGGGAAAAAATGGAATTTAAAACAGATTTAAATTTAGAAGAAGATATAAAAAATATTTATGCTTTAATAAGAGATATTCCAGATTTCCCTAAACCTGGAATCATATTTAAAGATATAACTCCGGTTTTAAAAACTCCTTGGGCTTTTCAAAAAGTAATAGATTATCTTGCAAATAGATATGTAGGAAAAAAAGTAGATTTGGTAGTAGGTATAGAATCTCGAGGATTTATTTTGGGATCAGCCCTTGCATATAAACTTGGGGCCGGATTTGTTCCTATTAGAAAAAAAGGAAAACTTCCTTATAAAACTATAAAAGCAAGCTACGCTTTAGAGTACGGAGAAGATAGTATAGAAATTCACATTGATGCTATAGAAAAAGGACAAAAAGTAGTTTTAATTGATGATGTTTTGGCAACCGGTGGAACTATGAGTGCTGCTATATCTCTTGTAGAAGAACTTGGAGGAGAAATTTTAGGAGTAGACTTTCTTTTGGAACTTACTTTTTTAGGCGGAAGAAAAAAAATAGAAAATAGAGGATATCCTGTATTTTCTTTAATTAAAGTTTAAGCATTTTATTTAAGAGGAATATAAAATGGTAGAGTTATTTTTATCTTTCTTTTCGTTTGGGGCTATAGTGGACTATGTTATGCACTTTAAAGTAGTTCCCCGTAAAGCAAATTATGAAAGAAGGGTAGATGTAGATCTTGCATGTTTTGAACCAAGAGATGTAGATGCAGATGAAACGGTTTTAATAGATGATGATTATCTTATTTTAAATATAACTTTTTCTAAAACACGTGCTATTCAGATTCTTCAACCAAAAATAAAGGGAGCTAAGTTAGAGAAAAAATGTGTGCTTTATGCTTTAAATAAACCTGTAGCTTATGTATATCCAAAAGACAAAGGAAATTTTTATAATTTTTTCTTTGTAGCTTTAGATCCTAAAACAAAATATAGTTTAGTTTGTAAATTTAAACTTTCTCCCTCTTTTTCTGAAAAGAATATAAAACCTGCAATTGTAAATAATTATGACTGGAGAGAATATCTTTCCGTATTTTTCCCCCTGGGAAGCTTTGAATTAACAAGTAAAATAAAATTTGAGTTAAATAAATTTTTAAAAGTTATCCCTAAGGATAAAATATGCATTTTATACTTAATAGGATATGCAGATAATACTCCTATAGTTCGCCCAGAAACTTTGAAAAAAGTAAAAAGTAATAAAGAGCTTGCTTATAAAAGAGTAAAAAACGTTTTAGATTATTTACTTGGAAGAAAAGATTTTAACTATAAACCTATGTCTGAGGAGAAGCTTCTAAAGGAATATAAAAAAAGAAAAGAAATTTATAGATCTCAAAAAGAAGAAAAACGTTCTTCAAATTTAGAAGAAAAAAAAATAAAAAATTCTAAAGTTTTAAATAGCACAAAGGAGATATACAATTCTAATAGTAGCATAGGTTTAAATGAAATTTTTGAAATCTTAAATAATTTATCTAAGGATTTAAAAAAGGGTAAAAATGGATAAAATTTATTACCCAGAACTTTATTAATTTAACAAGCGAGGTCAAAAGTTATGCCTAGGAAAAAAAAGGTTAAACAAAAAGAAAATTTAAAAGAAAATGATCTTTTAAAAGACGAAAATTTAGAAGAAGTTCAAGATGAAGAAATTCAAATTGAGGAAATTGAAAAAGAAGCTAAAGATATAGAAAAAATATTAGCTTGTGATATAGCAGCTCAGTATACTCCAGATAAAGATTCTTTAGATGCTTTTTTAAAGAAAATAGCAAAAATTCCTCTTTTAACTAGAGAGGAAGAAATCGAACTTGCAAAAAGGGCAAAGAAGGGAGATAAAGAGGCTTTAAAAAAATTAATTGAGCATAATCTTCGTTTTGTTATAAGTGTAGCAAAAAAATATATGGGATATGGACTTCCTTTACATGATTTAATAGGAGAAGGCATTGTAGGTCTTGTTGAAGCTGCTAGAAGATTTGATCCAGACAGGGGAGTAAAATTTATCTCTTATGCAGTGTGGTGGATAAGACAAGCTATTGCCCAGGCACTTTCCCAAAGTACGGGAGCTGTAAAAATTCCTATAAAACAAGCCTTAATGGCCTCTAAAGTTTTAAAAACCTATAATGAACTTAGAAAAGAACTTAGTAGAGAACCTACTTTAGAAGAGCTTGCAGAAAAATTAAATATGTCTCCTAAGGAAGTGGAAAATTACTTAAAGCTTTGTAATATGCCTTTATCTTTGGATGCTCCAGTTGGGGATGAAGAGGATACTACTTTTAAAGACTTTTTAGTAGGTTCTACAACTGAAGATGTAGAAAAAGCTGTAGTTATGAAAGAATTAAAAGAGGCGGTACATGATCTTTTAAATGTTTTAACTCCTCAAGAAAGAAGAATTATTATATGGAGATTTGGATTAGATGGAAATGAACCAAAAACTTTAAGGGAGATAGGAGAAATTATTGGAGTTTCCAGAGAAAGAGTAAGACAACTTGAAGAAAGAGCGAAAAAGAAGATGAGAGAGGTTGCTTTAAAGAAAAAATTAAATGTATTTTTAAATTAATTTAAGGGCAATTTCTTGAAGGAGATAAGGTATATATATATAAACTTTTTAAAAGGTAAAATTACCTATATAGCTTTTGCAGTTATTCTTACAACTATATCTGCATTTTTAACATCTTCTTTAGTCTATCTTCTTAAGCTTTTTATAAATAAGGTTTTTATAGAAAAAGAATACAAATATTTATATTCTTCACCTATTATTATTTTTTTTCTTGGATTAATTATAAGCTTATTTAACGTTTTAAGTTTTTACTATTTTAATAAGATATCTTTCGAAATTCTTTTAAATATTCGAGAAAGGCTTTTAGAAAAAATTTTAAAACTTTCCTATTTAAATTTTTATGAAAAATCAACTGGATATTATTTAAATATTCTATCTCAAGATGTTCTTAATCTCCAAAATCTATTTATAAATGTTATTCCTTTTTTAATTAGAAATACTTTATTAGCTTTATTTTTAATTATAGGAACTTTTCTAATTAATTTTAAATTTGCATTAATTTCATATTTAACCATTCCAATTTTAATTTTAGCAGTTAGTTTTATAAATAAACATATAAGAAGATACTACCATAAAATTCAAAATCTTAACGATAAGATCTTAAACTTAACAAATACAATAATAAATTCTTTAAAAGAAATAAAAATTTTGAATTTAGAAGAGAAGTTTCTGGAAAAATATAAGGAACAAAATAGAAATTTAATTTCTGTTTTTTTAAAGAATAAATTTTTTGAAATTCTATCACCTAATTTGTCTCAATTTATATTTTTAATAATCATTGCTTTTCTATTTTTTATTGCTGGAAAATATATATTGGAAGGAAGTTTAAGCGTTGGAGGTTTTGTTGCTTTCATTACAGCTTTGGTTTTAGTCTTAGATCCTATAAAAAGAATAGCAAAATCCATTCCAGAGTTTCAGCAAGCTTCTATATCCTTAAAAAGAATTCAAGATATCCTAGATAAAAAAGAAGAAATTTTAAAGGGGAAACAAATTTCATGTATAGATAGAATATCTTTTAAAAATGTTTATTTAAAAATAAAAGATAAAGAGATATTAAAAAATATAAATTTAGAGTTTAAGAAAGGAAAAAAATATGGAATAGTGGGACCATCTGGAAGCGGGAAAACAAGCTTAATAAATTTAATTGTGGGTTTAATAAAACCCAGCTTAGGAGAAATATATATAAATAAAGATAATTTAAAAGATATAAATTTAAGATCCCTAAGAGAAAAAATTTCTATAGTTTCGCAAGATATCATTATCTTTCCGGGGACTATTTTAGAAAATTTAAAAATCGTAAATCCCAAAGCTTCTTATGAAGATATCTTAAAAGCCTGTAAGAAAGCTCAAATTTTAGATTTTATAGAGAGTTTACCAGATAAATTTAATACTATCCTTGGCCCTGGAGGAGTAAATTTATCTGGCGGACAAAAACAAAGACTTGCAATAGCCCGAGCTATATTAAAAAATGGAGATGTTTTAATAATGGATGAAGCTACAAGTGCTTTAGATGCAAAAACAGAAAGAACAATTTCGAAAATAATAGACGAAAACTTTAAAGATAAAATTTTAATAGTTATAGCTCATAGATTATCTACAATACTAAATAGCGATGAAATCATCGTTTTAAAAAATGGAAAAGTAGAAGCAATAGGTAAATATCCAGATATATTAAAAACATCCCCTACTTTTAAAGAGCTTTACAAAAACTTTAAAGAGAGGTAAAAAACAGCCATGCTCCTAAAAATAGAAGGAAAATTAAAAAAATTTTATATTTTATCTATTCCTATAAAAGGAAAAATCGAAATAAATTTACCTCTTGAAAGCTTGGCAAAGATATTTTTAAAAAATAAATTATTTTCTGTTTTATCTCAATTTCAATTTACAGGAAAAATAAAAATAGACAACGAAGAGTTTGAATTTGAAAATGGAGAGCAGATAAATTAAT
>Ga0256838_1000506_pt1 | contig 23574 bp, 21 predicted proteins | sample 4571419metaG_FD_185978 | JGI IMG/M metagenome (GOLD analysis project Ga0256838, IMG submission 185978) | Hydrothermal vent microbial communities from Guaymas Basin, Mexico - 4571-419 | ecosystem: Environmental > Aquatic > Marine > Hydrothermal vents | place: Mexico: Guaymas Basin | collected...
CAGGGCGCTTTGGAAGCGGAAAAACACTTTTGGCAACGGCTACCGCTTTAGCCCTTACAAATAAAAAAATATTCATAACCCGTCCTCCTATCGGTATCAGCAGCGATTACGACATAGGTTTTTTACCTGGAAGCAAAGATGAAAAAATGCTTGAGTGGGCGGGAGGATTTTTAAGTGCTTTAAACTATCTTTACCGTGGACAAAAAGGCGAAAATTACGACTCTATAAAAAGTAGATTGTTTTTTGAAAAATTCGAAATAATTCCTCTTAATATGATTCAGGGGGTTTCGATTCTAGAAGATGAAATTTTAATCGTGGATGAAGTCCAACTGGTTACCAGAGAATATATGAGTATGATACTTTCTCGTATGAGTGAAGGGAGTAAACTATTTTTACTTGGAGACATACATCAAACATATTCTACAATCCAAAAACAAGATAGCGGACTTTTTAGACTTCAGCAGGTATTGCCTCACGAAGCACTCGCATGGGTGGATTTAAAAAATATTTATAGAAATAAATTAACGGAGATTGCGATTAAGTTATTGGAGTGAGGGAGATTATCCCTCTTTTTGCTTTTTATATTCGATTACTGCTTTATATACTTCGTCTTTAATATGAAGTTTTTCTTTTTTTAATTTTTCAAGTTCCAAATCATCCATATGTTCTCTTCCTGCTTCAACCTCATCGATGATTTTATTAAGTTCTGCATGTCTTTGAATCAATTTATCAATATGCGGATTTTCCTTTGCAAGTTCTTCCATTACCGGAATCAATTCAGGGCAACATTCTTTAAACATAGCTTCTCCTTTTTTTCTTATTATATCAAAATATATCGCACCTGCTGTTATCTATATCCTCATCTTCCGGGAATTCTTCATAAAAATCATCATATTCTTCATCATAATTTTCTTTGTTTTCTTCAGGCTTACAACTTTCACAAAAAATTTTCTCAAATTCTTTATATTCATCTTTATTTATAAACTCTTCCACTTCATTAAAATTCATAAATCCAACATATTCAATTTCATTATTCAATTCAAAGTTATCTTTTTTTTCCATCAACTCGTCACATAAATCATAATGAATCTCTAAATTTTTGTTTTTCGCGTCTATTATTATTTCATAAGCCATTATACTTCCTTTATATCTATACTGAATATTTTTTGATAATCTCTTTTTATAAAAAACCTGAGATTTTTAAAATGAAAACTCCTCCAATTGAGATTTACCCCGTGAGGGACTATGAAATCTCCTCTTTCTCCATCAATATCAGTCACTTCTATTATACTTCCTCTTTTTATTTTTAACGTTTCATTGTTTTTTACTATTATCTTTTGATTATTAACATTCAAAATAAGTTTCGGATTTTTTTTATTGTTTAATTCAAATCCATTTACGATTCTCTCCATACCTCCTTCAAATTCAATATTATAAATTTTAAAAAATTCTCTTAACATTACAAGATGTGTATGAACTTTATCCTTAAGAGTCGGAAGCTGTTTGCTGGCTTCTATACAGAAAGCTTTTATATTGTTTTTTAAACACCATCCGGTTAAGGCTTTTTTCTGTTCTTTATGAAATCTTCCGCTAAACGTTTTCGTGTTTAGCACTACTATTTTATGTTTTAAATATTTATTCGAATTATTCATCACAAATCTGGCAGGTGTTAATAAATCAAAATTTTTATATCTTACTTCATCAATTACTACACTCTGTCCCCATGCTCTTTCTTGCCTGCTGGCAAATCCGTATCCGTCATGCATCGAAATAACTACATCCGGCTTATATGAGAGAATAATATCTTTTAACATTTGAATATAATAATAATCGGGGTCTTTTTTTGAAATATGATCGAATTTTCTGTTCATATCCCCGTTATATCCTCTTACATTGGCTAAAATAGAAGTAAAATTACTCCTTGGGATTATTAAAAGTTCGCCTCTTTTTAATTCATTATCCACTAATATATCGGCAGCCTTATATGCGCCTATCTCATTTCCGTGAATTCCTCCGATAATTAAAACTCTTCCTCCGTCTTTTTTACCTTTAAGATGATAATATTCTAACTTTTTCGGAGGTAATTTTATATAAAGTTTATCTCTGCCATTAGCAAATAAAGGTGTACCGGCAGCTGCAATGGAAATAAACTTTAAAAATTCTCTTCTTTTCAAGATCAAGAAAAACCTTTTTTTCTATAATTATATCCCATTTTTTAATAATTTTTTCTTATAGCAAATATAAGATTAATTTATTTATGTTACACTTCACTCCAAAAAAAGGAGCATAAATGAAACAAACGATACTTCAGGAAAAATATCCGGTATTCGTACTTGATATAAACAAAAACGAAACAAAATTTAAAACCACAGAAGAACTTGTAAAATACTTTCAAAGAAAAATAATAGAACATCCTACTTGTAGATATATAGGAGAATTCGACCACTATACTCACACTAAAACAATCGATGGAGAAATCGCCCCTGAAATCAAAGACTGTAAAATTGTGATATTTTGCTTCGGTAACAAACTTCCAAACGGAAAAATAGCAGCTGTCAGACCAAGAAGTATAGGAATTACGGAATATGATGACAAATTTGAAATAGCGTTTTTAGAGGCTCCGGCTTTAATAGCAAACGAAGTTATGGAAGGGTGGGTTAAAGAATTAAAAAACAACCTTTAACCTCCTGTTTTATTTTTCTTGACATCCTTCCACTAAAAGTCATATAATAATAAAAAGTTTTTAAGGAGGGGTAATTATGAAAAAATTACTATTTTTAGCACTAGGACTTTCGCTCTTCGCATCAACTAACACAAACAATCTACTACCTAAAAATTTTGGTGAGTGTGTACAACTTGGGTATTTTAATATTCAAAACCCACCAATTCCACTAAATGATTATATGGTTGTCGTAAAAAAATATGATTGTAACAATCAAATTATTTATATAGGGATTGAAGATAGAATTCCTGGAATTTTAAAAATAAAAGAAATTAAAGAAACAAAAGATTTTCTAATCAAACATTGTAAAATTCAAGGATTTGATACTGCTGTATATGTTGATAAAGGACTCAAAAAAGGAGTGCTTGCTATTAAACTAACTGACAAATACGCACTAAAAGTTATGTTTGACGGGACAGATTATAAAACCGTGGCTAGAATTATCCAGCAACTTGATTTAGAAAAAATCAAAGAGGAGTTATCCTAACTTTTATATCCGCTCCCTTTGCAAAATAAGGAGCGGTAGTTACAACTCCATCTACACCTGTTTTGGCGTAGTCTTCAATATTTTCAATATTTATTCCCCCCGCACTTAAAACTTTTATATTGTTTTCATGAGCCATCTCTACAATTAAAGCGGTAGTTTCCACGCTAACTTTATCAAGCTGAATCACATCCACACCTATTTCCACCAATTTTTTAGCCATGGCAAAATCTTTACACTCAACCACCCATTTTTTTTCTACCGCTTTATGTTTAAGTTTAGGAAATTCTTTAAAAAATTTATCCCATCCTCCATAAAGATTAATATAATTATCGAATACAAGTATAGTCTCTGTAGTTGTAACTCTATGAGGAAATCCTCCTCCGTCCATTACCGCTTTTATAGCTATTTTTTTGGTATACGGAATTATTTTACGGGTAGTCAATATTTCTATGTAAGGATTATATTTTTTAGCTTTTTCTTTCATTTGATTAGTATAACTTGCTACACTCATGGCATATTCATAAATATTTTGTGCCACTTTCCATAAAATCAGGACATTTTCTCCCTCCGCTTCGAATATTTTATGCCCGCTGTCTATTTTTTTTCCGTCTTTTTCTTTAAATATTACTCTCAAATTTAATCTCTCAGCCAGTTTTTCAACAAGTTCATTACAACTTACTACACTTTCTTTTCGGGATATAAATTCTATTTTTCCGGGAGTTTTGATTTCAAGAAGTTCTTGGGTTAAATCAAAAAGAGGCATATCTTCAGTAATTAACTTATCTATATCTTCTTGGGTAAAATACATTTTCATCCCTTTTTTGAGAAAATTTTAACACAAATTACATCATATGTTCATATGTTTTAAAAAACTCATACATAATAAGCTCTCTTGACTTTTATTATTTTATCCCAAACACAGATATCACATAAAAATAATATTACAGAATAACCGCTAATATTCCTATTATTACTCCAATTAAATACGTAAAAAAATATAAAGTTCTAACTTCCTTCTTCTCTTTAAAAAATACAGAATTACCAAATACAACTATTGGAAAAAGCAAAAAAGAAGTGTACTCGGAATAACCTTCACCTCTATGAAACAATTTACTAAAAAGATTATAATCAATTACTTCCAAAAAATATAAAACATTCATTATCCAATAAAAAGTCAAATATCCGATTACAATTCCGGCAAATATAATTTCAATTTTTTTAAAATTATTGTTTTGCATTTACTTTCAATACTTTTTTGTAGGTTTTTTCAGTTTTTATTACCTGATTATTCTACCGTAATGGTTGTCGTATGTAAAAATCTCTATTACTTTACCGTCTTGGTCACTCAAGGCAAGTATGCTTCCCTGGTTATTTCTGTGATAATAGTAGTTCCTTCATTTGTTGTTATGCTTGGTGGTGTGTCTATGCCGTCATAGTGGGTTATGTATGCTTTTTCGTTTTTGTTTTAATACGTATGTTAATCACTTTCTTAAATAAAACAAAACATTATTTCTATTCTCAAATAGATGCCAGACTCTCTTTTTAAATTTTAAAAGAAAGCAAGGGATTACCCTTGTCTTTCTTTGATGATTTCTTCTGCGATGTTGTTTGGAACTTCTTCGTAATGATCGAATACCATTGAGTAAGTACCTCTACCTTGAGTCATACTTCTTAGATCTGTTGAATATCCGAACATTTCGGCAAGAGGGACAAATGCTGTAATTTTTTTAACGCCATGGCTATCTTCCATAGAGTTTACTTGTCCTCTTCTTCTGTTAATATCACCGATAACGTCCCCCATATACTCTTCAGGAACTTCGATTTCAACTTTCATAATAGGTTCAAGAATTACAGGATTTGCTTTTTTCATACCTTCTTTAAACGCCATAGAACCAGCTAGTTTAAATGCCATTTCACTTGAGTCAACTTCATGGTAAGAACCATCGAATAATTCAACTTTAAAGTCAACTACCGGGAATCCTGCAAGAACACCTGCTTGAGCGGCTTCTTGAATACCTTTGTCAACTGCCGGAATATATTCTCTTGGAATCACCCCACCTTTAATTAAATCTACAAACTCATAACCTTTACCAGGTTCTTGTGGAATAAGTCTGATGAATACGTGTCCGTACTGACCTCTACCACCTGATTGTTTTGCGTATTTGTATTCTTGTTCAACAGTGTTTTTAAATGTTTCTCTGTAAGCAACTTGAGGTTTACCAGTGTTACATTCAACTTTGAATTCTCTTTTTAGTCTGTCTACAAGAATTTCAAGGTGTAATTCACCCATACCAGAAATAATAGTCTGTCCAGTTTCTTCATCAGTTGTTACTCTAAAGCTTGGGTCTTCTTCAGCAAGTTTTTGAAGAGCAAGCGCCATTTTTTCTTGGTCTGCTTTTGTTTTAGGCTCAACAGCAACTGAAATAACCGGCTCTGGGAATTCCATTCTCTCTAAGATAATAGGTCTACTTTCATCACACAAAGTATCACCTGTTAGTGTATGTTTAAGACCAACGATTGCTCCGATCTCACCACTATAGAATTCTGGAACTTCTTCTCTTTTGTTTGCGTGCATTCTTAGAAGTCTACCAACTCTTTCTTTTTTGTTTTTAGTTGAGTTAAGTACGTAGCTTCCCGCTTTAATAATTCCTGAATAGAATCTTGTAAATGTAAGTTTACCAACGAATGGGTCGGTCATAATTTTAAACGCAAGTCCTGAGAACGGTTGATCGTCACCAGGGTTAACGCTGATTTCTTCACCTGTTTTAGGATCGATACCTTTAATCCAAGTAACTTCAGTAGGTGCAGGTAAATAATCAATTACCGCATCAAGTAATGGTTGAACACCTTTGTTTTTAAACGCAGTACCACAAAGCATTGGAACTATTTCAAGATTTAGTGTAGCTTTTTTAATTCCTTGTTTAATTTCTTCTTCTGTTAATTCTTCACCTGCGAAATATTTTTCCATTAATTCTTCGTCAGTTTCAACGATTGATTCAATCATTTTTTCTCTGTATTCTTCAGCTTTTTCTCTTAAATCTTCCGGAATATCTTCAATCTCATATTTACTTCCCAGAGCAGCTTCATCTTCCCATACAAGAGCTTTCATTTTAACTAAATCAACTACACCTTTAAAGTTATCTTCCGCTCCGATTGGAATTTGAATTGGAACTGGATTAGCTTTTAATCTCTCTCTGATTTGTTTTTCAACGTTATAAAAATCAGCACCGATTCTGTCCATTTTGTTTACAAACGCAATTCTTGGTACATGATATTTATTTGCCTGTCTCCAAACAGTCTCTGATTGAGGCTGAACACCACCAACAGCACAAAATACAGCAATAGCACCGTCAAGTACCCTCATACTTCTTTCAACTTCGATAGTAAAGTCAACGTGCCCCGGTGTATCGATAATATTAATTTGATGATCTTTCCAGAAACATGTAGTTGCCGCTGAAGTAATTGTAATACCTCTTTCTTTTTCTTGTTCCATCCAGTCCATAGTAGCGGCACCTTCATGAACTTCACCGATTTTGTGACTTACACCTGTGTAATAAAGAATTCTCTCAGTTGTAGTTGTCTTTCCCGCGTCGATGTGAGCCGCGATACCGATATTTCTAACCTTCTCAATAGGCGTCTTTCTTGGCATTTTATCTCCTTATTTGTGATTGTTGTGTAGATATTGATAGAGGGAAAAGAGGAAAAAAGTTTAGATTCATCCCTATTTCCATTTGAATATTCAATTTTTATTTTACCATCTGTAGTGAGCAAACGCTTTGTTAGCTTCTGCCATTCTATGTGTATCTTCTCTTTTCTTAAATGCTGCTCCTCTTTCATTCGCAGCATCCCAAAGTTCGTTAGCAAGTCTTTCTACCATGGTTCTTTCATTTCTGTTTCTTGCCGCATCAACAATCCATCTAATAGCAAGAGTTTGTTGTCTCTCAGGTCTTACTTCCATAGGAACCTGATATGTAGCACCACCCACTCTTCTACTTCTAACTTCTAATAAAGGTTTTACGTTTTCGATTGCTTTAAAGAAAACGTCAATTCCTTTTTCTTCACCTTTTTCATTTAGTTTTTCAATAGCTCCGTAAACGATTCTTTCTGCTAATGTTTTTTTTCCGTCCCACATAACTTTATTAATAAATTTTGTAACTACTTCACTGTTATATACCGGATCCGGCATTACAGGTCTTTTTGGGGCTCTTCTTCTTCTCATTATGTCTCCTTCTCTTCAGTTTTATAGTCGTCATCAGACGACCCTTACTCTACCTTTTGGCAGTGAGGAGGTTAATCAATGGATAAAAAATTACTTAAAATTAATAAACTCCATTAAAAAATCCTCCTACTATAACCAAAACCAACTATAGCAATTCGAGCTGCTTCAACCTATTTTAAAGTAAATTATTTTTTACCAGCTTCAGACTTTTTAGTTCCGTATTTACTTCTAGAATGTACTCTTCCTTTAACACCAGCTGTGTCAAGAGCACCTCTTACGATGTGATATTTAACCCCTGGTAAGTCTTTTACCCTACCACCTCTTACTAGCACAATGCTGTGCTCTTGTAGGTTATGACCTTCACCTGGGATGTAACTAATTACTTCATACCCGCTAGTTAATCTAACTTTTGCAACTTTTCTTAAAGCTGAGTTAGGTTTTTTCGGAGTAGTGGTATATACTCTCGTACAAACCCCTCTTCTTTGAGGACAGCTTACAAGTGCTGGAGATTTTGATTTTTTAATTACTTTTTTTCTACCTTTTCTTACTAATTGGTTTATAGTAGGCATTCGCTTCCTTTTCGTGAAATTTTGAATAGTTTTTAGTGCGGAATTATATCAAGATTTATGAAGATTTACAAATAAATATTTCCTTATAAAAAGGAAAGAGGATTATTCATCCTCTCCGTGTTCAAGTTTAAGGTCCCTATCTTTATGATAGAACATTCCTGTACCCACAGGTACAACCCTTCCAAGTACGATATTTTCTTTAAAGTCTTCAAGGTAATCGAATTTTCCTTGAATACTTGCTTCAGTAAGTACTCTTGTCGTTTCTTGGAAAGAAGCGGCTGAAATGAAACTGTCACTTTGAATAGCCGCTCTTGTAATACCTACAAGTACTGGCTCAGCAATAGCAGGTTCACCGCCGAATTTTCTAATTCTTTCATTTTCTTCATTAAACATTTTTCTACTTACTAAATCACCTTCAATAAACTTAGTATCACCACTATCAACGATTCTTACCTGTCTTAGCATTTGATTTACGATAAGTTCGATATGTTTATCGTTAATATTAACCCCTTGGAGTCTATATACTTTTTGAACTTCGCTTACGATATATTGTTGAAGTGCTTTTTCTCCAAGGATATTTAAAATATCATAACTTGAAATTTGACCGTCCGTTAGTCTCTCACCCGCATGTACGAAATCGCCTTCATGAACTAAAATTTGTCTATCAGCAGGTACAAGATATTCTTTAACGGCACTCTCACCCTCAACTATTAGTCTTTGTTTTCCTCTAATAGATTTTCCAAATTTCACAACTCCGTCAATTTCACTAATAATAGCTGGTGATTTAGGACGTCTGGCTTCAAACAGTTCGTTAACTCTTGGAAGACCTCCTGTAATATCCGTTGATTTAGCAACCGCTTTTGGTGTTTTAGCTAAGATATCACCCTGTTTAACTTCAGTACCTTCTTGTACGTGAATAACCGTTTTAGGTTCAAGTACGTATTCATACACTCTATCTTTAGCAGCAAGAAGAATTCTTGGATGATATCCTTTTGGTAAATATTCTTTAACAATAATTCTTGATTCGCCTGTCAATTCATCAATTTGAGTAGTTACCGTAAATCCATCGATTACATCTTCAAATTTAACAACACCGTCAGCTTCCGCTAAGATTGGGTTGGCAAACGGATCCCACTCAGCAATTACCTTGCTCTCTCCACTAATAGGTTCGGCAATAACTTCTCCCGCTTTTACAGGCGCATTATCATCTTTTAGAATTCTACTTCCTCTTACAATATAATATCTGTCCGCTTCTCTATCGTTTTCATCAACGATTACAGCAAACAGACCTTTATATTCATTATCAAGACCGATTTCAGTTCCGGCTTTTAGGTCGTAAACTCTCTCAAGATGATCACCTGTAAGTTTATAGTATTTAACAATACCGCTGGCTTTACTTTCAACTTTCATAGGAACCGGCTCATTATTATCAACTTTAAGCTCGGCACCATAAGGAATACGTTGTGGAACATACCAAGCTTCTTTAATTACCTCAACAATTGCGTCGTCTTTTTTAACAGGCGCGTTTTTATAAGGAATATAAAGTTTTCCTTCTGTTTTTCCGGCAATTCCAGCAAGTTCTGTACCTTTAACGATATCATTTTTTCTTAAAGAATATCTTTTGATTGTTCCATCATCACAATGAACTTCCACCAACACCTCTTCGTGTTGAGTCTCAATTTTTACAATTCCGTCACATGGGGCTTTTAGTTTTGGCTCAACCAATAAAACAGCCGCGTTACGTCTGTTGGCTACAATTTTTTTACCGTTTCTGTTATATGTTTCAATATTGTAATATCTGATATAACCGTATTTACTTGCAACTATTTGTCTCTCTTCCTGAGTTGACCCAGCAATACCACCTGTATGGAACGTTCTAAGTGTTAGCTGTGTACCAGGTTCCCCAATTGATTGAGCCGCAATAATACCTACGGCCTCACCAACTTTAACAAGGCGTCTTTCAGCCAGGTTCATTCCGTAACATTTAGCACAAATACCTTTTGGTGCTTTACATGTAAGAGCACTTCTTACTTTTACCGATTTTACACCTTTTCTAACGATTTCTTTTGCTTCTTCTTCAGTAATTAAAGTACCCTCGGTATAAAGCACTTCATTCGTAATAGGATCATAAACGTCATCAGCAAGAACTCTTCCGTAAATTCTCTCTTCAAGAGACTCTACAAGAGTAGAACCGTCTGTAATATCAGTAACCTCAACACCTTCATGAGTTCCACAATCTTCCATAATAACTCTAAAGTTTTGAGAAACGTCAACAAGTTTTCTTGTAAGATATCCGGCACTTGCCGTTTTAAGAGCCGTATCCGCAAGACCTTTTCTTGCACCGTGTGTTGAAATAAAGAACTCAAGAACGTTTAGACCCTCTTTAAAGTTTGAAATAATCGGAGTTTCAATAATTTCACCGTTTGGTTTTGCCATAAGACCCCTCATACCGGCTAGCTGTTTAATCTGAGACGCACTACCTCTAGCCCCTGAGTCTGCCATCATATAAATAGAGTTGAAACCGTCTTTGTCTTTTTTCATAATTTCAAGAAGTTTTTCTTTAATATCGTTATCCACTTTTGTCCAAATATCGATAATTTTATTGTATCTTTCCTGCTCTGTTAAAAGACCTTTTTTATATTGCTCTTGAACTTCTTTAACTTTTTTAAGTGCTTCTTCAATAATTTTCGGCTTTTCTTCAGGTACGATAATATCTGCCATCGAAATAGATACCCCAACTTTTGCTGCATATCTGAAACCTAAATCTTTTAATTTATCAAGAAACTCCGCCGTAACTTTAAGACCACCGACTTTATATACATAATCTACAAGCGAAGAAATATCTTTTTTCTTCATAATTTTGTTATACATTTCTACAGGTACGAAATCAGGCGTAATAGAATGTAAAATCATTCTACCAGGCGTTGTTTCTACAATTTCGCCTTTTACTTTTACCTTAATTTTGGCATGTAAATCAACAGCTCCCTCATCAAAAGCCATTAATACTTCTTCAGGGTTGGCAAAAAGTTTATGTTCTCCTTTTACACCGTCTTTTACAAGAGAAATATAATAAACCCCAAGTACCATATCCTGGCTAGGTACGGCAATGGCTTTACCTGAAGCCGGTAATAGAATGTTCATAGAACTTAACATTAAAATTTTAGCTTCAGCAATAGCCTCTTGACTTAAAGGAACGTGAACCGCCATCTGGTCACCGTCGAAGTCCGCGTTGAACGCCGCACACACTAATGGATGTAACTGAATAGCATTCCCGTCAATCAATACCGGATGGAATGCTTGAATCGATAATTTGTGAAGTGTAGGCGCCCTGTTTAGAAGTACGGGATACTGATCCACAACTTCTTGTAAACATTCCCAAACTTCAGGTGTTTTTTCTTCAATATGTCTTTTTGCCTGTTTAATTGTAGTTGCGTAACCTTTTTCTTGAAGTTTACCAATTAAATGCGGTTTAAATAATTCTAAAGCCATTTTTTTAGGAAGACCGCACTGATCCATTCTTAAGTTAGGCCCTACTACGATAACACTTCTTCCTGAATAGTCAACCCTTTTACCAAGAAGGTTTTGTCTAAATCTTCCCGTTTTACCTTTGATAATATCACTTAGTGATTTAAGAGGTCTTTTATTAGCACCTTTTATAGTATTTCCACGTCTTCCGTTATCAAAAAGCGCATCAACAGCTTCTTGAAGCATTCTTTTTTCGTTTCTGATAATAATTTCAGGCGCGTCAAGTTCGATTAATCTTTTAAGTCTTTGATTTCTGTGAATTACCCTTCTGTAAAGGTCATTCACGTCCGCAACCGCAAATTTACCCCCGTCAAGCGCTACAAGAGGTCTAAGATCTGGCGGAAGTACAGGAATTACAGACATAATCATCCACTCAGGTCTGTTATCGCTATTTAAAAATCCTTCAACAATTTTAAGTTTTTTAACGATATCTTTTTTTCTAGCTTCACTTTTTGTATTTCTAAGCTCTTCTTTTAAAGAATAATACATCTCAGGAAGATCTAATTCTTCAAGCATTTTTCTGATTATTTCCGCTCCCATTTCGGCATGAAAACCTGTATCTCCATAAAGTTCTATAAGTTTTCTGTATTCTTCTTCCACTAATACGTCACCCTTTTTAACAGGAGCGTCTCCAGGTTCGTATACTACATATGCCTCATAATAAAGCACTCTTTCAAGATCTTTCATTTTAATATCAAGCAATGTTCCGATTCTACTTGGAAGGTTACTTACATACCAAATATGCGCTACAGGAGTCACAAGTTCGATATGACCGAATCTTTCCCTTCTTACTTTTGAAGAAGTTACTTTAACCCCACATTTTTCACAAACAATTCCTTTGTAGCGCATTTTTTTATATTTACCGCAAAGACACTCATAATCATTTATAGGACCGAAAATTTTCGCACAAAAAAGCCCGTCTCTTTCAGGCTTTAAAGTACGGTAATTAATAGTTTCTGGTTTTTTAACTTCACCGTGAGACCAAGAAAGAATCTCTTCTGGAGATGCTATTTTTACTTGAACCGCATCAATATCTTGCGGTCTTGTTTCTTCGTCCCAGTCAAGTTTAATATATTTAAATCTCTTCATTGTCTTCTTCCTTTTTATAAAACTCTAAATCAAGTCCAAGTGCTCTGAGTTCTTTAGATAATACAAAGAACGTTTCACTAAGTCCTTCAATCGGAACGTTTTCACCTCTTGTTAGTGCTCTATAGGCTTTATTTCTACCTTCAACGTCATCGGATTTAGTTGTAAGCATTTCTTTAAGGTTGTATGCCGCACCATATGCTTCAAGTGCCCATACTTCCATTTCCCCGAATCTTTGACCACCGAAAAGTGCCTTACCACCAACCGGCTGTTGAGTAATAAGAGAGTATGGTCCGATACTTCTTGCGTGAACTTTATCATCAACTAAGTGATGAAGTTTTAACATATACATATATCCTACATTTACTCTCTCTTTAATAGGCTCACCCGTTCTTCCGTCATATAGTTGAGTTTTACCATCTTCTGGAATTCCGGCCATTTCAAATAGTTTTTTAAATTCTTCTTCCGTAACACCCTCAAATACAGGTGTAGAGAATTTAACGCCTTTAGCCCAATCTTGAGCGTATTTAAGAAGTTCTTCATTAGTTAAACTATCCAAGAATTTTTCAAAATGATCGCCGAAATGAGCCACTTTTACTATTTCTTTCATTTTATTTCTTAGTTTATTCATCATATCGTCTTGTTTTTCTTTTAAGATTTTTTCGATTTGATTACCTAAATTTTTACCAACGAGTCCCAAATGAACTTCAAGAATTTGTCCGATATTCATCCTTGAAGGAACCCCAAGCGGATTTAGAACCACATCAACAGTTCTTCCGTCTTCCATATATGGCATATCGGCTTCAGGAACGATAATACTTACGATACCTTTATTACCGTGACGTCCGGCCATCTTGTCACCGACTTTAATTTTTCTTTTGTTGGCAATATACACTTTAACCATTTTTGCCACACCGTTTGGCAGAATATCGTCTCTTTCAAGAACTTCTATTTTCTCATCATATTCTTTTCTGATATTCTCTTTTTCGGCTTGATATTTTGTTTTAATATTTTCAAATTCCTGCTTAGTTTCTTCATCATAATATTCAGCTAAACTTAATAACAAGAATTTATTAATGTTTTCAAGCTCTTCTTTTGGAATTTTATCTCCGGCTTTATATTGTTTTCCGTTTAATTCCAAATCTCTTGCCAAAGGTTTATTTGCCAATAACGAAGCTAAAGCATAAATTTCTTCTTTATCGATAATAGATAGTTTATTTTTATAAATATCTTCTATTTTTTGTCTTTCTTCTTCATAAGCTTTTTTGGCTCTTTCATCAAGTTCATAACCTTTTTTAGTATAAACTTTAACATCTATTACAACACCTTCCATACTAGCAGGCGCATAAAGAGAACTGTTTACTACATGTCCTGATTTATCACCGAAAATAGATTTTAAAAGTCTCTCTTCAGGAGTCGGTTTTACATCACCTTTTGGTGAAATTTTACCTACAAGTATCATTCCCGGTTTTACATATGTACCTACTTTAATAATTCCGCTTTCATCTAAATGTTGAAGATGTTCTGGTTTTACCCCCGGAATATCGGCAGTAAGTTCTTCAAGTCCGTGTTTAAGTTCTCTAACCTCACATACTTCTTCATAAATATGAACGGACGTATACACATCATCTTTAATAATTCTTTCACTAAGAACTATCGCATCCTCAAAGTTATATCCATTCCATGGCATAAAAGCAACAAGTACATTTTTACCAAGAGCGATTTCTCCGTTATCCATATTAGGGCCATCGGCAATAACGTCCCCGGCTTTTACAATATCACCTTCTTTAACAATAGGTCTTTGATCAAAACATGTATTTTGGTTTGTTCTTAAATATTTCTCAAGTCCGTAATGGTCGATATAGGCACCGTTTTCATCTTCACCTAAGATGTAAATATTTTTGGCATCGACTTTAATTACTTTTCCGCCTCTTTTTGCTTTTACAATTTGCCACGCATCACGGGCAACATATTTCTCCATTCCAGTACCAACAAGTGGAGCTTCACTTCTAAGAAGAGGCACTCCTTGACGTTGCATGTTTGATCCCATAAGCGCCCTGTTGGCGTCGTCATGCTCAAGGAAAGGAATAAGTGACGCACCCACACCTACGATCATTTTAGGGTTTAGGTCATAAAGATCCACCTCTTTTTTATCCACAAGGATAATCTCTCCGTCTTTTCTTGCTTCAATTAAATCATCAAGAATTTCACCCGTTTCCTCATCGATTTTTACTGATGCCGGCGCTATTACTTTTTCTTCTTCTTGAGTAGCAGTCAAATAAACAATTTCATCGGTAACTCGCCCATCTTTTACTACTCTATAAGGAGCTTCAATAAATCCAAATTCATTAACTTTAGCATAAGTTGAAAGTGTATTTACAAGACCGATATTTTGACCCTCAGGCGTTTCAATAGGACAAATTCTTCCGTAATGGCTCGGATGAACGTCGCGTATTTCAAATCCCGCTCTCTCTCTTGTTACCCCGCCTTCACCAAGAGCTGAAAGTCTTCTTTTATGTGCCACTTCACTTAATGGGTTAGTCTGATCCATAAACTGAGAAAGCTGACCTGTCGCAAAAAAGTCTAATATTGTAGTCGTTACAAGTTTAGTATTTACCAAATCCATCGGAAGTAAATCATTAATGTTTGTAACGGTTGTCATTTTATCTTTTATAGTTTTTTGCATTTTAGCAAGACCGTCTTGAAGTTTATTTGCTAAAAGCTCACCAATACTTCTAATTCTTCTATTTCCTAAATGGTCTCTATCATCTATTTGCCCAATTCCGTTTTTAACTCCAATTAAATATTGAATAGTTTTAATAATATCTTGGTAAGTAAGAACCGTTACTTCATCAGGAACGTTTAGTCCTAGTTTATGATTCATTTTCATACGACCAACTTTTGTAAGGTCATATCTTTCTGGGTCAAAAAACAGTTTTTCGAAAAGCTCTTTTGCCGTTTGAGGGTTAGCAGGCTCACCTGGTCTCATTACTTTATAAATTCTTATTCTTGCTAAATCGTTTTCGTTTTCAATTCCTTCTGTTTGTTTAAGAATTTTAAGAGTTTCTATATCCTGATGGAAAGCTCTTAATATTCCGTCATCAACACCATCCGCTAAATCATTAACGATTTTAAAATGCTCTATACCGCTTTCCGCTATTTTTTTAAGTTTAACTTCATTTAATATAGTTAAAGTATCAAATAAAACTTCTCCTGTTAAAGGATCGTAAATAGGCTCGGCTAGATGTCTGTCAAGTAAAATTTCTATAGGATATTCAACGAATTCATATTTTTCTTGAATTTCTTTTAATTTTCTTTTAGTAAGTCTTTTTCCGGCTGAAAGTATTATATTGCCATCTTCATCTTTTAAATCATAATCAAGTTTTCCTACTTCAAGCTGAGATGTAGGCATTAAAAATTTATTATTCTTTACATGAATATCTATTATAGGATAAAACATTTTTAAAATGTCTTCTTTACTGTAATCCATAGCTCTAAGAAGTATTGTCACAGGAACTTTTCTTCTTTTATTAACTCTAACGTAAAGTACGTCTTTTACGTCATATTCAAAATATACCCAGCTACCTCTATCAGGAATTATTTGAGCGGAATATAATAATTTATTTGAATTTTGCGCTTCTTCTTGCTTGAATATAACTCCTGGACTTCTGTGAAGTTGATTTACTATTACTCTTTCAACTCCGTTAATAATAAAACTGGTTCTCTCAGTCATTAAAGGAATATCTCTTATGAATAAAGTCTGCTCTTTAATATCTTTTATTCCTATTTTTTCACCAGTTTTTTCATCTCTCTCATGAACTATAAGTCTGACTTTGATTTTAATTGGAATAGAATATGTAAGACCTTTTTCCATACATTCACGTACAGTATATTTCGGTTTTTTAAATTCAATTCCTGCGTATTCAAGAGTAATTCTATTTTGGGCATCTGTAATTGGAAACATTGACTTAAACACTTTATGAATACCGCTTTTTTCCGGTTCTTTTACATTAATAAAATCTTGGAAAGAATTTTGCTGCAAATGTAAAAGATTAGGAATGTCTAATATTTGAGGTATTTTTGAAAAATCAAGTCTTAATCTATTAGCTGATTTTAATTGGTTTAGCATAGGCTCTCCTGGGTGAGAAATTTGTAGATTTTTTGTTCGAAATGTTATTTATATCATAAAAATAAAAAAAAAGCAAGGGAGAAATTATTTAACTTCTACTGTAGCTCCCGCTTCTTCAAGTTGTTTTTTAATTTCTTCAGCTTCTTCTTTGCTTACAGCTTCTTTAATTGTAGTAGGTGCACCATCTACCATTTCTTTAGCTTCTTTAAGACCGGCACCAGTAATTTGTCTTACAACTTTAATTACGTTGATTTTTTTAGCACCTGGATCTTTTAAGATTACATCAAATTCAGTTTTTTCTTCTGCTGCTCCACCTGCTGCTCCACCTGCTGCTCCAGCTACTACTGTAGGTTGTGCGCTAACTTCGAATTTTTCTTCGAATAATTTTACTAATTCATTTAATTCTTTAACTGTTAAGTTTTCAATAGTTTCTAAAATTTGTTCAAATGTACATGCCATAACTACTCCTCCTATTTATTTTTGTTATTTTATTCTTGTTCTTTTTTTTCAATTAATTTTTGTAATCCCCACGCAAGTTTTGCGATTGGAGCTTTCATCATAAATGCAACCATTCCAAGTAATTCATCTTTAGTTGGAAGTTTGCTTACTTCTTCAACATAAGCGGCATCTTTTACTTCACCTTCTACTACCGCACCTTTAATCTTAAAAGTATTTTTATGTGCGCTTGCATGCTTAGTAAGTACTTTTGCTAGCGTAATTTGATCTTCACCCCATACAAATATATTGTTATCTTCAAAATCAGCTTCAATACCGTTATTTTTAAGAGCAATTCTAGCAAGGGTATTTTTAATTACTCTCGCTTTTCCACCTGCTTCTCTAACAGCTTTTCTTAGAGCTTCTAAATCTTTTACTGTTTGACCTTTGAAATCAGCATAAAAAATGCTAACTTCATTGTTAAGTTCTTTAGAAAGCTCTTCTACGATTTGTTTTTTTAATTCTTTTTTCATAGAGCTCCTTTCTCTTAGACTCGGCAGGAAATTAAGGTCTTTTTGACCTCCTGCTTTCTAAGTCACTTGGACTTAGGCACCTTTGCCTAGTGTTTATTTATATTCTGCTAATTCGTTTACGTCTAGTTTAACGCTTGGACTCATAGTAAGGCTTAGTGCGGCATTTTGAATATATCTACCTTTAGCACTTGCCGGTTTCATTTTATTGATTTTTTCAACAAACGCAATTGCGTTTTCTAATAATTGTTCCGGTGTGAAACTAGCTTTTCCTATGCCTACGTGCATGTTACCTTTTTTATCAACTCTAAAGTTAACCTGTCCCGCTTTTGCGTTTTTAACCGCTTGAGCAACGTCTACAGTAACTGTTCCTGTTTTAGGGTTTGGCATAAGACCTTTTGGCCCTAAGATTTTCCCAAATCTACCAAGTTTACCCATCATATCAGGTGTAGCTATTAAAATATCAAAATCAAGATTTCCGTTTTTAATCATTTCAAGTATTTCTTCTTCACCTACGATATCAGCTCCAGCCGCTTTAGCTTCCTCTGCTTTATCGTCTTTTGCTATTACCGCTACTTTAACTTCTTTTCCTGTTCCATGAGGAAGTACAACACTACCTCTAATCATCTGATCGGCATGTCTTGGATCAACACCTAATTTTAATGCCAATTCAACTGTTTCATCGAATTTAGCTGATTTTAATTCTTTTACTTTTTCAACAGCTTCTTTTAAAGAATATACATCTTTGTCAATTTTTTTTAAAAGCTCTTGATATCTTTTACCATGTTTTTTTGCCATTTTCACTCCTACGCAATTTTTTGCTACCACTCAGGTGGTCTTAGTCTACTATCTCAATTCCCATACTTCTAGCACTTCCTGCTAGAGTTTTCATAGCTACTTCTACATCATCTGTATTTAAATCAGGTAGTTTTTTTTCTGCAATTTCTCTAAGTTGAGCTTTTGTAATTTTTCCTACTTTTTCTTTTAAAGGATTTGAACTACCTTTTTGAATTCCAGCCGCTTTTTTTAATAAATCAGTTGCTGGTGGTTGTTTTGTGATAAAAGTAAAGCTTCTATCACTATAAACTGTAATTTCAACAGGAATTGTATAGCCCATCATATCTTTAGTTTTTTCATTGAAAGCTTTACAAAATTCCATAATGTTAATACCTCTTTGTCCTAAAGCCGGACCTACCGGAGGTGACGGATTTGCTTTACCTGCTGGGATTTGAAGTTTTAATACTTCTACTACTTTTTTTGCCATCCCTTATCCTTTATACGATTTTTTCTACTTTAGTGTAATGTATTTCCACAGGTGTGCTTCTACCAAAAATTGTAACATTTAGTTTTAGCATACCTTTTTCATAATCAAAATCTTCAACTTCACCTGTAAAGTTAGCGAAAGGTCCTTCGATAATTCTTACCACTTCGCCTTCTTCAAAGCTAACTTTAGGTTTAGGTGCTGATTTTTGTTTTGCTTTTTGTAAAATCAGTTCAATATCTTCTTTTTTTAGAGGAGTTGGCTTTTTAGATTCACCAATGAATCTACCAACTTTTGGAAGAGATTGAATTTTATGCCATAGTGCTGTATCCAAATCGGCTTCCAAAAACACATACCCAGGATATATACTTCTTTCATATATTTTTTTCTTTCCGTTTTTAACTTCAATCACTTCTTCTGTAGGAACAACGACTTGTCCGATTTTGTCTTCTAATTTTAATTCTTTTTTTAAATTTTCTATAGCTTTTTTTACAGCTAATTCACTTCCAGAATATACTTGAAGAGCATACCATTGCATATTGTTTTTTTCAGCCATTTTTATCCTTATAATACTACTTTAAGTATTCCGCTCATTACTAAATCAACTAAACTTAAAAATAGTGTTACTACTGTCACTATTACTACCACTGATATAAAAGCTTGTTTTACCTCTTGTGGTGTTGGAAATATTACTTTATCAAGTTCTGCTTTTGCCGCTTTAATATAATCAATCAAAGCTTTTAATTTATTATCCATTTTAACCTCTTCCAAAAATTGGCATTTAATGGCAGGGCAGGAGGGACTCGAACCCCCAACAAGCGGTTTTGGAGACCGCCGCTCTACCATTGGAGCTACTGCCCTAATCAGTGGAGCGGGCGACGGGACTCGAACCCGCGACCCTCAGCTTGGAAGGCTGACGCTCTAGCCAACTGAGCTACGCCCGCTCATTAGACCCTACTTTATAGAGTCTAATGAAAGGGCATAAAGCCCTAAATTAAAGTTTAGATTCTTTATGAACAGTGTGTTTATTACACCATTTACAATATTTTCTAATCTCAAATTTTTCAGGATGTTTTCTTTTTTCTTTTGTTGTGTGGTAATTAAATCTTCCACACTCAGTACATTTTAGATGAATAATTTCTCTCATCATTATCCTTTAAAAATAAGGGGGGAAACCCTTATTCTATAATTTTAGTAACAACTCCAGCACCTACAGTTCTACCACCTTCTCTGATAGCGAATCTTGTACCTTCTTCAAGTGCGATTGGAGCAATTAGTTCTACAGTTAATTTTACGTTATCACCAGGCATAACCATTTCTACACCTTCTGGTAACTGAATAGTACCAGTTACGTCAGTTGTTCTGATGTAGAATTGTGGTCTGTACCCGTTAAAGAATGGTTTATGTCTACCACCTTCTTCTTTAGTTAATGCGTAAACTTCTGCTTCGAATTTTGTATGAGGTGTAATACTTCCAGGTTTTGCTAATACCATACCTCTTTCTACTTCATCTTTTCCGATACCTCTTAGAAGTACCCCTACGTTGTCACCAGCTTGAGCTTCGTCCATTTCTTTTCTGAACATTTCAATACCAGTAACTTTTGTAGTTCTTGTTGGTTTAAATCCAACGATATCTACATCATCACCAAGTTTTAGAGTTCCTCTTTCGATTCTTCCTGTTACAACTGTACCCCTACCAGAAATTGAGAATACATCTTCGATTGGCATTAGAAAATCTTTTTCAGTATCTCTTTCAGGTGTTGGAATGTATTCGTCAACTGCGTTCATAAGTTCCATAATTTTTTCTGACCATTCACCAAGTTGCCCAGCTTTTACTTCTTCAAGAGCTTTAAGAGCTGAACCAGCTACAACTGGTGCGTTATCACCGTCAAAATCATATTCGCTTAGAAGTTCTCTAACTTCCATTTCAACAAGTTCAAGTAGTTCTTCATCATCAACCATATCCATTTTGTTTAGGAATACTACGATTGCCGGAACACCAACTTGTCTTGAAAGTAGAATGTGCTCTCTAGTTTGTGGCATAGGACCATCAGTTGCCGCAACAACTAAAATAGCTCCGTCCATTTGAGCAGCACCAGTAATCATGTTTTTAACGTAGTCTGCGTGCCCTGGACAGTCAACGTGAGCATAATGTCTTTTTTCAGTTTCATATTCAACGTGAGATGTATTAATTGTAATACCTCTTTGTCTTTCTTCCGGTGCGTTATCGATTTGATCGTAATCTTTCATTTCAGAAAGACCTTTTTGAGCAAGAACACCAGAAATAGCTGCTGTAAGAGTAGTTTTACCGTGGTCAACGTGTCCGATAGTACCAATATTAACGTGTGGTTTGGTTCTTTGGAATTTTTCTTTTGCCATTTTATTCCTCCATTTAAAATTTTTATAAATTAGCTCTTTTTATGAACTCCAACAAGGCCTTGCTGGAGCCCATAGCCGGGATTGAACCGGCGACCTCTTCCTTACCAAGGAAGTGCTCTGCCACTGAGCTATATGGGCAAAAACACTGCTAGCAATGTTTTGATTAACAAAACAATAGTTAATTACGGGAGTTTTTGAGCAGACAACATGTTTTTAAGATAGTGTATGCTCAGCTCCCAGTTTGTCATGACTGGAGCGGGCGACGGGACTCGAACCCGCGACCCTCAGCTTGGAAGGCTGACGCTCTAGCCAACTGAGCTACGCCCGCTCATGGTGGTGGGGGCAGGATTCGAACCTGCGAAGGCAAACGCCAACGGGTTTACAGCCCGTCCCCTTTGGCCACTCGGGAACCCCACCTTTTTACTGGTCAAACGCTGATTTTTTACACTGGAGCCGGCGAAGGGACTCGAACCCCCGACCTGCTGATTACAAATCAGCTGCTCTAGCCAACTGAGCTACGCCGGCTTGTGTGGGTGAAATTATAAGAAAAAAACTTTATAATGTCAAGATTATTTTGATGTTTTTTACTTATTTCTGTATTTTTTTAAATAATAAACATAATATTCTCTATGAAAATCATTATATAACTGAATATTAACAGCTTTTAAAAGCTCTATTTTATCAAAGTTTTTCCTTAAATAATTAACATCTTTATTTTGTGTAATATAAATAAAATTTCTATTTTTGAATTTATCCATATTAGTGTCCATATCAAACTGGCTTCTATATTGGTGTTTAGGATTATACATCACATAAGGATTTTTAAATTCCCTTAAATAATAAACCATTTCACTCATTGTTTTTCTATCATCATATAAAATAACACTATTAGGATACTTTTTAATTAAGGGTTTTAACTCTTCTGCCAATTGATGCCATCCCAACACCCTTTTATAAGGGTCTATTTTAGAACTTATTTCAATATCCAAAATTTTTAAAAAAGTATGATAATGATAAAAACTTATCGCCATTATTATATTAACAGCAATTCCTATTTTTAGCAATTTTTCTTTTTTTGTAAATAATAAATAAGCAACGATTAGTATCGTACCCGCTACATATGCCGGAGCAGCCCAATTAGCAAAAGCTCTACCCAATATAGCAACAAAAGATATAATAAACAATATAGTATAAGTAAAAATATATAAAAGTTTGAATCTTTCACTTCTTATATAAGGTTTAAATAATAAAAATATTAAAATACTGAAAAAAACAGGACCGAATACAGCGAATTGAGATATTAAAAATTCAATTAATTTATCTATATGTAACGCTAACTTATCTATATCACTTATATCTTTTGTATGATGAAAACTGATAAAGTCATGATTAATTTGCCAAATAAAATTAGGTATATATATCAATATAGAGATAATTATACTAATATAAAAATACTTATTTTTTAATAACCATCTTTTCTCCTTACTAAAACACAAATAAAGAAAAACACTTAATCCAAACACCAACATAGTATATTTGCTTAATAAACCTAATCCTCCTCCTATCCCTGCTAATATCCAATATATTAAATTATTATATTTTAATGCTTTTACAAAAAACAATAATGTAAAAGCCCAAAAAAACAATAAAAAAGCATCGGTAGTAATAGCCATGGAAAGAAAAGATATTAAAGGTAAAGTCAAATAAGAAATACCCGAATAAAAAGAAAGTCTGTCATCATTAAACAATTCGTCAGCTATAAAATAAACTATAATAGCAGTTAATGAATGAAAAATTAAAGTGGGCAATTTAATACAAAAAACACTGTCTCCGCATAAATGAGTAAAAATATAAATCATCCATGCCACCATAGGAGGTTTGGAATAATAACCAAATGAAGGATGCAAAGACCAATACCAATAATACGCTTCATCAAAAAATAAATCTACATGTGAATTTTCTAAAACGAATAACCTATAAAGAAAGACTATGAAAAAAAAAATAGCAAAAGAAATTCGATAATTATTTTTTATCATTATAATTTACCTTAATATTTTTTGAAAAAGAATTGTATCATATTTACTTGAAGTTATCACACATAACTTACCTCCAATAATGAACGCGAATAAACGGAATATATAAGAGAAGATAAAAACATACAATAAGCCGGGAATAAAAAGACAATATAAGAACGAATAAGATTTAAGATAAAAAGAATTATTTTAGATATAGA
>Ga0256838_1000507_pt1 | contig 23572 bp, 27 predicted proteins | sample 4571419metaG_FD_185978 | JGI IMG/M metagenome (GOLD analysis project Ga0256838, IMG submission 185978) | Hydrothermal vent microbial communities from Guaymas Basin, Mexico - 4571-419 | ecosystem: Environmental > Aquatic > Marine > Hydrothermal vents | place: Mexico: Guaymas Basin | collected...
GTTGCAACGATGACCCGATTTAAGGGGATTGTGAAATAAGGATTGAGTTTTAGATAAAATGGTATCTGGCTCTGTTTTTTAAGAAAAAGTTGAAATTTATTTTATGTTTTAAAGTTTAGTTATTTAGTTTAATTTGATTTATATTGATATTGACAAGATTTTTAAGTTTGGTTATAATTTTTAAAAATTTAAGGAGAGGAAATGGAAGTTTTTGTTAATGAGTTTGAGGGAAGCATAAAAAAATTTAAAAAAGCCTTAGAAAAAGAGAAAAAAAAGTTAGCACAAATTGAAGCTGAATTAGAGCCAATTAAAAAAAGACTTACTGAAATTGAAACTGAGCTTTTGGCTATTCAAAGAGAAATGAAAGAGCACAAAGCAAGAATTAAAGAGATTGATAATCATATTAAAAGAATTATGAAAAAAACTCTTGAAGCTGAGACTGATAGAGAGATTGAAATGCTTGAAAGAGATAGAGAGAGGTTATTAAAAGAGAAAGAAGAGAGAAAAAGAAGACTTGCTGAGCTTAAAGAAAAATATGATAAACTTATAATGGAAGAGAATGATTTAGTGAAAAAAGAGGTTGAGTTAGAAGAGAAAAAGCATCTTCACGAAGAGAGAATTCAAAAATATTTAAGAAAAATCAAATCAGTGTTGAGTTCAATAGAAAGAGAAATTGATATTTATAACGCTATTTAAAAGTGGATTATTCCACTTTTAGTGCGTTTGGTTTAATTGGGATAATTCTCTCATCTACTATTGGTTCTCCAATGCTAAATGAATAAAGAGCAAGTAGGTTTGGATTTTGTAACATTTCTATTGTGATTAAATCATCAAAAAAGCATCCAATTCCACATCCTCTTAGATTTTTGGCTTCTGCTTCAAGATATAAAATTTGCCCTATCATACCAGCTTCAAACATTGCCATTTTGTAATGGTAATCGCTTTTTATCTCTTTTTTATCAACTACCATTGAGAGTGTAAAGGCGCTATTTTCTCCTAAATCTTGGTTACAATTTATGAGTTTTGCAACTTTTGAAAAGTCTCCTTTTTCTATTAAGGTTAGTTTATTTTCATCTCTTTTAAAAAAGTAAAGCCCACTTGCAATTCCATCAACTCTATTTACAAATACTAAAAAATCTATCTTACCAGCAATTCCTACATCAAAAGGGGGCATTTTTCTTGGAAGTGTTTTATCAAGAATGTCTAAGAAGTCTTCTTTTTTGATATATGATTTTTTAAAGTTTAGTGCACTTCTTCTATATCTTATAATCTCATCAGCACTAAAAGGGGATGGGAGAAAGATGGTTTTTGAGTTTATATAGGTTGGTTTGTAAGATGATGTTGGGAATTCTTGGTAGATAATATCCCATCTTACTTTTTCTTTTGCAAGGGGAAAGTAGGAGAGATTGAATTCTATTTTTTCAAATGCTTTTAAATTAATCTTTGGATTTTGAATATAAAATGCCGCTTCAAATATCTCTTCTTCATTTTCGTAAAAGTTTTGTTTATCAAGTCCTATCAATTTTTTGAGAGTCTCTTCTTTTATATCATCAATAAGTCTCATCTTCCATCCAAGTAGATTTGAAGCAAATCTTAATGCTCCGATTGCGTGTCCTGTATCCAAAAGAGTATATCTTAGGGCTCTTTCCCCATATTTCCAAGCTTCTCTTAGAGGAATTGATGTTAGGATAACGATTGCTCCATTTGTTATTAATTCTTCTTTACTCTCTCCAATTATTTCTAATGCGAAATTTTTAGGATTAAAGTGGCAAACTTTGTTTTTTAAAATTATATAGCTCTCTTCTGGATGTAAATTTCCACTTGATGGATTGACTCTAACTGCCCATCTTGAAAAGTGATATTCTTTAATAGCGCTAAGAGAGAGGGAGTATTCAAAAAGTTTTGAAATTGAGTAAATATCAAGAGGAAGTGGAGGATTTTTGGTATAGAGTTGTTCGTAAGTATAGTTAAGGGGTTTAGTTAGAGGAAGGGGGATTGATTTTGTGAAATATTTTTTGTAAGGAGATGGTTGGTTGTCCCAGTCAAGATATCCAAGTGATTTTGCAAATTTGTTGGGATAGTGTTTTGTTTGGAGGTGATAATCTATTGCTTTCATTATTACTCCTTAGGAAATTCTATAACGAATTCTACTCCTACTTCATGTGGAATTACTCTTATTTTGCTTTTGTGAAGTTGTAAGATGTTTTTTACAATGCTAAGTCCAAGTCCAAAGCCTTTTATCTTTTTGTTGTGAGATTCATCTACTCTATAAAATTCATCAAAAATAAACGGGATTTTTTCTGGTGGGATTCCAATTCCATTATCTTTTATTGAGAGGAGGATTTTATTTTTGTTTTTTGTAAGAGAGATTTTAATTAAAGAGGCTTTATATTTGATTGAGTTTTCTATTAGATTATTAAATGCTATTTTAAGGAGGGTTTTATCTCCTTTGATTATATAATCATCTTCTCCAAAATCAAGATTAATGCCTATTTTGTTTTCATATTTTTCTATTACTTCAAAAATAAGCTCTTCTAAATCAATCTCTTCTTTTTTAATCTCTTTTCTGTCACGAGTTAAAAAAAGGAGTTTGTCTGTTATGTTGTTGATATATTCAATTTCGTTTAAAATATCTTTTAATACTTCTTTGCACTCTTTATCTTTGTGATTCATCAAAAAGACATCAATTTTACTTTTCATTATAGCAAGAGGTGTTTTTAATTCGTGGGATACATTTGAATTAAAGTTTTTTAGCTTTTTAAAGCTAAGTTCAATTTCTTGGGAGATTGTAGAGATGAATTTATGCCCAAACCACAAAACAATAAGATAAATTATAAAAGATAAAAACAAAGAGATGTTTGTTATAACTTTTATCTTATCTTCATTTGTCGAGTAAAAAGTAGAAACATAGATTATTGAATCTTTTTTCTTTATTCCAAATTGCAAGATTTTTTCTTTATTATTGTCTTTTCCAATTTCGTATGTAAAAAAGCCAAGTTTGTTGCTAAGAGAGCGGTTTGAGAGATTGTTTATGGGATTTTTTTCTATTCTGATAAATAAAGGAAATATGTGATATTTTCTTTGAAGAATATAAATTTGATGTTGGGAGATGTTATCAGGGTTAATTTCATTGGCGATTAATTGAAGTCTATCTTGTAAATGGGTATAAAACGCTTTTTTTAATCCAAAAATTAATGCCCCCTCAAAAAGGGCAATAATAATAAACACAACAAGGGCAAATTTGTAAAAGAGTTGGTTTTTTAAATCATTCATCGCTTATTTTATAGCCCATTCCTCTTATTGTTTTTATAAGTTTTTTATCAAATCCTTTATCAACTTTTTTTCTTATATGAGAGATGTGAGCGGTTATTACATTTGATTGTCTCTCTTCTTTCATTCCCCAAAGATTTTGTTCTATCATCTCAGGCGTTACGATTTTGCCTTTGTTACTCATTAAAAATTTTAAAAGCTCAAATTGTTTTGCCATAAGCTCAATTTTTTTACCAGCTCTTTTTACCTCTTTCGTATCAAGGTTTAATTCTAAATCTCCAACTCTTAAAATGTTTTCTGGGATTTTTTTGCTTCTTCTATAAAGTGCTTTTAATCTTGCGATTAGCTCTTCAAAGTCAAATGGTTTTGTAAGATAATCATCCGCAACGCTTAATCCTTCAATTTTATCTTCAATGTCTCCTTTTGCTGTAAGTATTAGTGCAGGCGTTAAGATATTTTTTTCTCTTAGTTTTTTTATAAGGTCAAGTCCACTTAGTTTTGGGAGCATCCAGTCAATTATCATTACATCATATTGATTATTTAATGCAAGATAAAGCCCCTCTTCTCCGTCTAATGCGGTATCTACTCTAAATTTTTGAGATTTTAAGCCTTCTTCTATTGATTTTAATAATTTTTCATCATCTTCTACTAATAAGATTTTCATATTTTCTCCTTTATGTTAAAATACTTTTAGTTTATACTATTTTTTTATTAAAATTTGCTTAAAAGGGTATCTATGATTTTGGCAATAGAGAGTAGTTGTGATGATAGTAGTGTTGCTATAATGGAGATTAAATCAAAAAAATTACTATTTCATCAAAAAATTTCCCAAGAAAAAGAACACTCACTTTATGGAGGAGTTGTGCCAGAGCTTGCAAGTAGGCTTCACGCTGAGGCTTTACCGAAGTTGATTGATAAAGCTAAATCTTTTTTCCCAAGTATAAAAGCAATTGCGGTTACAAATGCTCCTGGACTTAGCGTAACTTTGCAAGAGGGAGTAATGGCGGCAAAAGGGCTTAGCATTGGGCTAAATAAACCTTTAATAGCGGTTAATCACTTAATTGGGCATATCTACTCTTTGTTTATTGAAAAAGAAGAAATTAAGCCTATGATGGTATTGCTTGTGAGTGGAGGACATACTAAGCTTTTGAATTTTAATGGAATTGATAAAGTTTGTGAAATTGGCTCAACTCTTGATGATAGTTTTGGGGAGAGTTTTGATAAGGTAGCTAAAATGCTTGGACTTGGATATCCAGGAGGACCAGTTATTGAAAAACTTGCAAAAAGTGGGGAGTTTAGTGTTGAATTACCTCTTCCTCTTAGAAATTCAAGTGATATTAAATTTAGCTATTCAGGGATTAAAAATGCGGTAAGACTTGCAATTGAGAGTGGACAATATAAAAAAGAAGATATTGCCGCTTCTTTTCAGCAAAAGGCAATAGAGCATCTTTTGTTTATGAGTAAAAGAGCAATTAAAAAGTATAAACCTAAATATTTTGCAATTGTTGGAGGAGCGAGTGCAAATTTAGTTTTAAGAAGTGAATTTGAGAAATTAAGTAAAGAGTTTGGATTTTCACTTTTGTATCCTAAAATGGAATTTACAAGTGATAATGCGGCGATGATTGCAAGAGCTGGAATTGAACTTTATAATAGGGGATATTTTACAAATTATAAGGAGTTAAAGGTAATGCCAAGGGTGGAGTTTGAAAAATGCAAAGAAAGCAGATTATAATCTGCTTTCGTATCTTCTAAGCATCCAAAGTTTTCTAAGAATTTTCTTACGAGTAGCGATTTTCTCTTTTTTGCGTCTTTCACTTGGAGGTTCGTAGAATCTTCTTTTTCTAACCTCAACTACGATTAAGTTTCTATCTACTTGTCTTTTAAACTTTCTATAAGCAGTTTCAAAATCTTCTCCTGGATGAACTACAATTCCTGGCACTGCTCTCACCACCTTTCTTAAAATTTTTTTGTGCGAGAAATTTTAACAAAAATTTTGATAAAATTAAAAAAAAAAAGGGTGAAAGTTGAAAAAATTAATTCTTTTTTTTTCCTTTTTAGGGGTAATTTTGTTTATGGGATGTGGATGTGAATGTAATAAAGAAGGTACTAGTAGTAGTGAAGTTGTTTTTAAAAAAGGGCTTTTGATTCCAGTTTATTTTAATAATGACAATGAAGAATGGAATAAAGTTATTTACAATGATGCAGAGGAAGTTGTTATTATAAATGTAAATGATGGACCGGGTGATAGTGTTGATGCTTCTTATGTACAGTTTATCTCCTCTTTAATTGCAAATGGTAAAAAGCCAATAGGGTATATTTATACAAAGTATGGGAGTAGAAGTTTGAGTGATGTTGAGAGTGATATTGATAAGTGGCTTAAACTCTATCCAGATATTGAGGGATTTTTTATTGACGAAGTTAGTGCTAATAGTGCTGAGCTTTCATATTATAAAACGATTTATGATTATATAAAATCAAAAGGAGATTATTTTATTGTTTTAAATGTTGGAACAATTCCTGATAAGTCGTATTTTGAAGTAGCCGATAATGTAGTGGTATTTGAAGATGATGTAAGTAAATTTGTAGATGGAGTTTGTGAGATTAATTCTTCAAAATCTTCTATTATTGTTTATGGAGCAAGTGAAGAGCAAATGAAAAGTATAATTACAAGTAATAATTGCCGCTATTTTTATATAACAGATGATAGTGGACTTTATCCATATGATAGTTTGCCAACTTATTTTGATGAGGAAAGTAGCCTTTTAAAATGATATAATTTCAATAAAAAAGGGCTTTGATGAGTAAATATATTTTCGTAACGGGCGGGGTTTTAAGCTCTCTTGGCAAAGGGGTTACATCAGCTTCTATTGCTACTCTTTTGCAACATAGCGGGCTTAGAGTTTCTATGGTAAAAATTGACCCTTATATCAATGTTGACCCGGGAACTATGTCTCCTTTTGAACACGGAGAAGTTTTTGTTACAGAAGATGGAGCTGAGACTGATTTGGATATTGGAAATTATGAGAGATTTTTAAATAAAAATCTAAACAAAAAAAATAACTTTACAACCGGTCAAATTTATCTTAGTGTAATTGAAAAAGAAAGAAGAGGGGATTATCTTGGAAAAACCGTTCAAATTATTCCTCATATTACCGATGAGATAAAAAGAAGGATAAAAGATGTTGCAAAAGATGTTGATGTTGTAGTTGTTGAACTTGGGGGGACGGTTGGAGATATTGAGGGGCTCCCTTTTTTAGAGGCGGTTAGACAAATTAAGCACGAAGTTGGTAAAAATAATGCAATGTTTGTGCATGTGACTTTAATTCCTTATATAAAAGCAGCAGGAGAGCTTAAAACAAAACCAACTCAACATAGTGTCCAAGAACTTAGGCGTATTGGGATTACTCCTCATATGATTGTAGCAAGGACTGAGAAACCTTTGCCAAAAGCACTTAAAGAAAAACTTGCCGATAGTTGTGATATTGATAGAGATAGCGTAATTGAAGCAGTTGATGCTCCAACAATTTATCAAGTCCCGCTTAATTTTTTAAATCAAGACATTTTAAAACCAATTGCAAGGCAGCTTGATTTAGGGGAGCTTTATCCGGATATGAGTGAATGGAATTTTTTAGTTAAAAAGATAATCTCTCCTCAAAAAGAGGTAAAGATTGCGTTTGTTGGAAAATATCTTAAATTAAAAGAGTCTTATAAATCATTGATTGAAGCTTTAATTCATAGTGGTGCTCATCTTGATATGAAAGTTAATATTGATTGGGTTGATAGTGAGAGTTTGGAGAAGATGAGTGATGAGGAGATAAAAGAGAGATTTAGTGAAGTTAGTGGAATTTTAGTTCCTGGTGGATTTGGAGAGAGAGGGGTTGATGGGAAATTAAAAGCAATTAAATACGCAAGAGAGAATAAAGTGCCATATCTTGGCATTTGTCTTGGAATGCAGCTTGCAGTAATTGAGTTTGCAAGAAACATCCTTGGGCTTAAATATGCAAATTCCCAAGAGTTTGACCCTGATACTTCTGAGCCTGTTGTATATTTGATTGATGAGTTTATTGATGCAAGTGGACAAAAGCAGATAAGAACTCATACTTCTCCTCTTGGCGGAACAATGAGACTTGGAGGGTATGAATGTTTGATAAAGCAAGGGACTAAGCTTTATGAAGCGTATAAAAAGGATAGAGTAATAGAGAGGCATCGCCATAGATACGAAGTAAATAGCAAATATGAAAAAGAGCTAGAAAAACACGGGATGATAGTAAGCGGTAAGAGTAAAGAGGGGCTTATTGAAGCGGTTGAGCTAAAAAATCATCCGTGGTTTGTTGGAGTGCAATTTCATCCAGAGTTTAGTAATAAGCTTAAAAATCCAAATAGAGTTATTATGTCTTTTGTTGAGAATGCTTATAAATGCAAAAAGTAACAAAAGATAAAATTAAAGAAATTCTCTCAAAAAGAGTAAAGCATCTTGATTCTTTAAATATTCCCCATTTTTCTTCTCTTTTTTCAGAAAGACCAGTAAAAAGAGTAATAAAAGCTATTGAAAATAAAGAAAGAATAGTAATTGTTGGGGATTATGATGTAGATGGAGTAAGTAGTGCGGCTTTAATGAAGAGGTTTTTTAGAGAAATTGGAGTTGAGGTTAGAGTTGTAATTCCTAATAGATTTAGTGATGGATATGGATTTTCGTTAAGCGTTTTAGAGAGGATTGATGGGGATTTGATTATAACGGTTGATAATGGGATAGCTTCTTTTGAAGCAGTAAATGAGGCTAAGAAAAGAGGAATTGATGTAATTGTTACAGACCATCATACTCCTTTTGAGAAACTTCCAGATGCTTATTATATAATCAATCCAAAAGTTTCCTCTTTTCCTTATAAAGAGATTTGCGGAGCGGAAGTGGCTTGGTATTTTTGTGCTGGGATAAAGAGTGAGCTTGGAGTTAAAGTTGATATGAGAGATTTTTTGGATATTGTCGCTATTGCGATAGTAGCTGATATTATGCCGCTTGTTTATTTGAATAGAACTCTTTTTAACATAGGGATAAAAAAATTAAATCAAGCTAAAAAAGCGTTTAGTAAAGTATTAAGAGAATACTTTAAAAAAGAGCTAAAAGCAGAGGATATTGCTTATCAAGTAGCTCCAAGATTAAATTCAGCTGGTAGGCTTGGGAGTGCTGATATTGCTTATGAATTTTTAGTAACTGATGATTTGCAAAGAGCAAGGGAGCTTTTTTTAAAGTTGGATGAGCTTAATAATAAAAGAAAAGAGATTGAAAAAGAGGTTTTAGAGAGTGTTGAGGTTGGGGATGAGGGAGTGATTTTGGTGAGTGGAGATTTTAATGAGGGGGTAATTGGGATAATTGCCAGTAAGCTTGTCTCAAAATATTCTCGCCCAGCAATTGTCTTTTCTAAGAGTAAAGGTATGTTAAAGGGAAGTGGTAGAAGTCTTGGGAGAGTTGATTTGTTTGAGCTTATAAAGCCAAGTGAAGATATTTTAGAGAGTTTTGGTGGACATAAGATGGCTTGCGGGCTTAGTTTAAAAGAAGAGAATTTTGAGAGATTTAAAGAGGAGATAAATAAAAGAATTAAGCAGTATAAAAAAGAGGATTTTTTTAAAAGGGATTTTGTTTTAGGAGAGCTTGATTTTAGTGAAATAGATAAAGAGCTTTTTGAAATTATTGAGAGTTTTGAGCCTTATGGAGAAGGAAATGAGAAGCCAAAATTTATTGCAAAAGCAGAAGTTAGAAGCATTAGTCACTTAAAAGATAATCATTATAAACTCTTTTTATCCAATAACAATAAAATTTTGCCTGCTTTGGTATTTGGATATGATGGGGAATTTGGAAGTGAGATTGAATTTAAGTTCTCACTCTCAAAAGATAGGTATGAGAATATTCAACTTTTAATTGAGGAGATACTTTGATAAAGACAAAAGATGGAACTTTTACTTTAAAAAGCGAAAAATATAATGAGTGCTACCATTCAAGTGAGGGGGCTTTGAGGGAGACTTTGTATAAGCATGTCTATCCAGCTTTTGAGGTTATTAAAAAAGAGAATATTAAGATTTTAGATGTTTGCTTTGGGCTTGGGTATAACACTTTTGCATCAATTATAAATCGTCCCAAAAATACAAAACTTCACATAATCTCCCCAGAACTTGATAAAGAGCTTGTTAGGAGTCTTAAAGATTTTCCGTATCCAAGAGAGTTTAGTAAGATAAAGCATATTATAAAAGCGATTAGTGAGAATTTTTATTATGAGGATGAGTGGATTAGGGTTGAGGTTATAATAGATAATGCAAGAGAGGTTATAAAGAGTTTGGATAGAGTGGATATACTTTATCAAGATGCTTTCTCTCCAAAAGTAAATCCAGAGCTTTGGAGTTTTGAGTATTTTAAAGAAGTAAAGAGGATTTTAAAGGATGGAGTTTTAACAACTTACTCGGTTGCAACTCCTATTAGATGTGCTTTGTATAGGCTTGGATTTAGGCTTTATACTCATTCTTACGATTTTATAAGAAAAGGGACAATAGCTTCTTTTAAGAAGTTAGATTTTTTAGAAGTTGATTTTAAAGAGAAGTTAAAAAGAGTAAAATGTAGGGTAATTAGGGATAAAAGGTGAGAGGAATAGTTCTTATTTTTATAGTGGTGTTTGCTTTTGGATTTAATAAAAAAGCATTACTTGGTAAGGAGCTTTTTTTTGATAAGGATTTATCGTTAAATAAAAAGGTCTCTTGTGAGAGTTGTCATAAGGCAAAGTATGCAGGAGGTGATGATAAGAGAGTTTCGGTTGGGATAAAGAGAGGATATGTAAATTCGTTGGTTTTATTTAATAGTGTATTTAATTGTTGTTACTTTTGGAATGGAAGAAGGTTTTCTTTAAGAAAAGCTATAAAAGATGCATTTTTTAATAGTTATGAAATGGGAATGACAAAGGAACTTTTATTAAAAAGAGTAAGCAAATATAAAATTAAGTTTATAAAAATTTATGGCGATTTTAAAGAAGAGTATATTTATGATGCGATATATTATTTTTTTAAAGAACTTATAAGTTTGAATAGCAAATTTGATAAATCGTTAAGAGGGGAAGTTAATTTGACTAAAAGTGAGGAGAGGGGGTATTTTTTGTTTAAAAAATATGGATGTATTACTTGCCATAATGGAATTAATTTTGGAGGGAATTCTTTTCAAAAACTGGGAGTATTTTTAGATAAAATAACAATTCCAAGGATAGAAGATTTAGCAACTATTACTAAACGAAAAAGTGATATCTATGTTTATAGAGTGCCTATTTTAAGGAATATTGCAAAATCAGCTCCTTATTTTCACGATGGGAGTGTTAAGAGTTTAAAAAAGGCTATAATTTTGATGGGAGAATGGAATATTGGAATTAAAATATCAGATAAAGATGCTAATGATATTGAAGCTTTTTTAAAGACTTTAAATGGAGAAGAACCTAAAATTTTGAAAGAAGGTAGATGAGAGGGGTTAAGTTTAAACTATTTTTAAGCATTGGGCTTGGGATATTGTCTGTTTTGATGATTATCTATTTTTCTATTTTTATTAGAAACTTTTACGCAAAAACAAATGATATTTTGTATAAACTTAATATTTTAGAAAAATATGAAAGGGAGATTAATTATTATCTGCTATATAGTTCTCTTTTTTTGTATTACAATAACGATAAAATCTCAAATTCTCTTAAAAAAAGCGAAAAAGTAGCCTCTTCTTTGATAAAGGATAAGTTTTTTAAAAAGCATTATAAAGCTTCTTATAAAAATTTTTTAGAATATAAAAGACTTTTTAATAAAAAACGAATGTTAATTTATGAATTTTTAAAATATAATGCTCCTTTTAAAAATGCAATTTTATATATTAGCGAAGATATTAAATATATCTCCATTCCACCAGAGAGGGTTGAGGATATCTTCTCTTTAATCTCTTCTTTGTTTCTTTCAAAATCGTTTTTGGATGATAAATTTGTAAAAGAACTCTCTTTGAGTAAGTTTAAGTTTTTATTAAACGCTAAGAATCCATATAATAGCTCTTTGTTTAGAAATATAAAAATATTTTTGGAGTATTTTCCTTATTATAAAAGCTATCTTAACAGAGTGCTTAAAGTAAAAACGCTTTATTATTTAGATAAGTCTTTAATGGATTTTAGGAAGTGCTTGGATAAAAATGTAAAAATTTTTAGTCTGCTTTCTTTGTTTTTGATTGGATATATTGCTTTGATTATGGGATTTTTTATTGTGACTTTGATTAAGCTAAAAAGTAGTATTTACAAAATGGAACAGATGTTAATTATAGATAGTGTTACGGGGCTTTATAATCGTTATAAGTTTAATTTGGATATTAAGAGGAAAAGAGGGGTTGTTGTTGTATTTAATATTGATAAGTTTAAGCATCTTAATGATTATTATGGTTCAGAATTTGGGGATAAAGTATTAAGGGAGGTTGGAAGAACTTTAAAAGAATTTTTTCAAAGAGTTGATAGAGGAATTGAAGTTTATAGAGTTGGAGCGGATGATTTTGCAGTGATTTTGGATAAAAGAGATGATATAGAAAAGCTTGTTAAAGAAGCAATTGAGTATGTAGAGAATAAAGAGTTTAAGATTGGTAATATCTCACTTTCTCTATCTCTTAGTGGGGGGATATCTTTTGATGGAGATTTGGAACACGCTGATATGGCTTTAAAGCTTGTAAAGCAAGAGATGGATAAGAAGATAGAGATTTTTGATGGGAAAATGAATGAGAAGTTTAAAAATATTTTGCACATTACAAAGGTTTTAAAAGAGGCAATAGACAATGAAAAGATAGTTTTGTTTTATCAACCAATAGTTGATAGTAATTTTAGGATTATTAAGTATGAGGTGCTTTGTAGAGTAGAAATTGATGGGAAGTTAGAGACAATTGCTAAGTATCTTGATATTTTAAAAGATATGAAGCTTTATTATAAAGTAACTTTAATTATTCTAAAAAAATCTCTTTTTGTTTTAAAAGCTCATCCAAATGTTAATTTAAGTATTAATATTGCATCAGAAGATATTAAAAATCCAACTATTTACTCTTTTATCGTTAACAATTTTAAAGATAGTGGTATTGCTAAGAGAGTTACTTTTGAGATTTTAGAGAGTGCTATTAGAGATTATGACGATGTTTATGCTTTTATAAAAGAGATGGAAAAATTTGGAATTGAGTTTGCAATTGATGATTTTGGAAGTGGATATTCAAATTTTAGTAGGGTTCTTAGGTTAAAAGTTAAGTATCTTAAAATTGATGGGAGTTTAATTAAAAATTTGGATAAAGATAGGGATTCAAGATTGGTAGTTGAGACTATTGTTACATTTGCTAAAAAGTCAAATATTAAAACGATTGCAGAGTTTATCCACTCAAAAGAGGTCTTTGAAGTGGCAAAAGAGATTGGAGTTGATTATTTTCAAGGATTTTATATTGGTAAGCCGTCAGAAAAATTTATAGAAAATGTAAAAAAAATGTAAAATCGTAGTAAAATTAATGTTAATTTAATATTTTATCTTTATAATTCCACTATCCCCTTTTTCATCCTTTCTCCTTTTTATTTTTTATAAGGTTAAATTCTCAATAAAATCAATTTCACTATTTTTAATAATTATTGCGTCAATGCAAAATGGCAAGTCAATTTTTTTCTTTTGTAAAAACAAAGTTGCGCACTTTATGATTCTATTTAGCTTTTTATAAGTTATGTTATAAATTGGCTCAAATTTACTTCCACTTTTAACTTCTATAAAGTGATAAACGCTATTTTTTATTGCAATAATATCAATCTCGCCCCCTTTGCAGTAAAAATTTTTAGCAATTATTTCAAATCCACTCTCTTTTAAAAAGTTAATAGCTATCTTTTCTGCTATTTTTCCTTTTTTAACGGAATTCATCTATTACCTTTTTGTGCTCTTTTGGTATTTTGGTAATTTTTCCGTTTTTAGTATAAACTAATACAACATCCATCTCAAAAATTTTTTCATTGTCTTTAAAAATTTCTTGATGGAGTTTTAAAGAGGCGTTTTTTATCTCTAAGAGTTTGGATTTTATTGTAAGGATGTCTCCAAGTTTTGCTGGTTTTAGATATTTTGCTTTTAACTCTTTTACAACATATCCTTCGTCTTTGTTAAAAAAGATATTGTTTTTAAAAAATACTTCGCTTCTTGCTTGTTCGCAAAAAGTTAAATAGCAAGAATGATAAACAACTCCCCCTGCATCTGTGTGATTGTAGTATACTCTCATCTTTCTCCTTTTTTGTAGTATAAGAAAAAAAAAAGAAGATGTAAAGAGTTATTTGCAAAGAGGATGGGCTTTTAGATAGTTTCTTAATTTTAAGGAGTTGCTAAGTTTTGTATAAATTTGTGTAGTTGAGATAAATTTGTGTCCTAAAAGTTCACTTACATCGTTTATTCTTGCTCCTTTATCAAGCATTAATGTTGCAAACGAGTGTCTTAATTGATGAGGCGTTGCGTGGATACCAACTCTTTTAAATGCCTTTTGGACTAAGTATCTTAGCTGATTTGAAGTTAGTTGCTTAAAATCTTTTTCAAACAAATACTCTTTTCTTGGATGAAACTCTAAATAATCTTTTATAAATTTTTTAAGTTTTGGATGCATTGGAATGATCCTTGTTTTGTTTCCTTTTCCTTTTATCTCAATCCATTCATCTTTTATATCGCTAAGTTTTATATTAACTGCTTCGCTTATCCTAACGCCAAGAGAAAATAGCACTAAAATTGCTAAATACTCTTCCATTGTGGCATTTTGCAAAGCTTTTTTTATGTAGTTTATGTGAATTGGTTTTGGGAGAGTTTTTGGGACTTTGATATGCTCATCTCCTATAATTTTAAATTTAAATCCATTATCCTTTAAGAATTCAAAAAAACTTCTTAAAACCGATACTTTTTTTGAGATTGTTTTTTTGCTTTGGTTGGCTATTTTTAGTCTATAAGGAGTTATATCAATTACATTTCCTTCAATTTCAATATGTTTAATTGCTTCTTGTAATACGCTTTTGTAAGTTTTGTAAGTTTGGAGTGATTTTGTGCTTTTGATGTAAGCTAAAAATTTTTCACTTTCTTTTATTAAAAGATTTTTCATATAACTTCCCCATAAAGAGTGTGTTTGTTTGCATCTTTTATCTTCACATCTATAATCTTCCCAAGTAGTGATTTATCTTTTTTAAATTTTACCGTAAAGAAGTTATCACTCTTACCCATTCCTTCTTCTTCTACTAAAACTTTGTAGGTTTTCCCAATTTGATTTTGGCTTATTTCATCTAAAATTTTAGAGTGAAGCTCTTGAAGGGTGTAGAGTCTTTTTTTTGCTATCTCTTTTGGAACTTGATTTTTAAAAGTTGCTGCTTGGGTTAGCGGGCGAGGAGAATATACGAAACTAAAAATTTGCTCAAACCTAACCTTTTTGATAACTTCAAGAGTCTCTTTAAAATCTTCTTCACTCTCTCCTGGAAATCCGACTATTATATCAGTTGAAATTGCAACATCTGGAATTTGACGGATAATTTCTGCTCTATTTAAAAACCACTCCTTAGAATATCCTCTTTTCATAGATTTTAATATTTTTGTACTTCCACTTTGAAGAGGAAAGTGGATGTGTTTGCATATTTTTGGATTATTTGCAAATTCATCTAAAAATTTATCCTCAGCGTGCAGAGGATGAGGAGAAGTAAATCTAATTCTCTCAATTCCATCAATTTTACTAACTTCTCTTAATAAGTCAGTAAAATCAACTTTTGGATGAGGTATACTAAATCTTTTACCATAGTTATTGACATTTTGACCAAGTAAAGTAATCTCTTTTACTCCCTCACTTGCTAGATTTTCTACTTGTTTTAAAATTAAATCCATAGGAATTGATAATTCGCGTCCTCTTGTTTTTGGTACAATACAAAAGGTGCAGTTTTTATCGCATCCTACCATTATATTTACAAAATCTTTATAGGGATTTTTATGGATGTTTTTAAAAATGTAAGTTGTATCATCATAATCTATATCTGTAATTACTGCTTTTTCTTTATTTACGACTTCTTTTATGCGGCTTACATTTCTTGCTCCAAGCACGAAGCTAACATATGGAGCTTTTTTAATAATCTCTTCTCCCATATGGCTTGCTGTGCATCCACAAACTCCAAAACGCGCTTTTGGATTTTCTTTGTGTAAAGCTCCAAGCTCGGAGAAAAGTTTAGCTACTGGTTTTTCTCTAACGGAGCAAGTGTTTATTATAATTAAGTCAGCTTCTTTTGGATTTTGAGTTGGAGTAAATTCATCTAATAGTTCAGCTACTATATGTTCGCTATCTTTTACATTCATTTGACATCCAAAAGTCTTTATAAATAACTTTTTCATCCCTTACCTTAGATTATATGCAATTCATACATATAAGCACCCTCATCAAGTCCATATTTAACTTCTCTAAAATAGACAGAATGCCCCTTTTCTTCAAGTTTATCAATTAAATCTTTTAAATCTTTATAAGATGTATCTTTATGAAAGTAAAAAAAGCTATTTGGTTTTATTTCTTCTAAAAATTCTTCATAAGTTTTTTCAATTACATCGTTATTGGTTCCAACAAGTTTTAGTTTCATAGACTTCCTTTTTATTATTATTTTATCAAAAATTTGTGTAAAATTATAACAAAGTTACAATGAAAGGAATTGTCGTGGAAAAGGTAAAGGACTTATTGTCTTTGGTTGCGAATGAAAAGGGACTTGATTTTGAAGAGGTTAAGGAGGCGTTTAAGAGGGCTATTGTAAAGACTGCTAAGAAGATTATAGGAGATATTGATGTGGATGTTGAGCTTGATGAGAAAGGGAATTTAAAGATTTATCAAAACTTTATAGTTGTTAATGATGATAGAGCCTTAGAACATCCTGAGAGGTATGTTTATTTAGATGAAGCAAGAGAATATGATGATAGTGTTAACATTGGAGATGTAGTAAGGGCTGAGCTTGATTTGAGTAAATTTGGAAGAAGTGGGGCTATAACTTTAAATAGAGAGTTTGAAAGAGAAATTACAAGGCTTTTAGAAAATGAGATTTATAGAAAACTTATCTCAAAACTTAATACTATTGTAAGTGGAGAGGTTGTAAAAGTTGATAATGAAGAGAATACTTGGATTGAGATTTATGGAGTAAAAGGGGTATTGCCAAGAAGAAATAGAATTAAGGGTGAGAAGTTTGAAGTTGGAGATGTTTTAAAAGCATTGCTTAAATATGTTCATTTTGATAACAAAAAAGGGATTACTATTGAGCTTAGTAGAACCTCTCCAAAATTTCTTGAAAAGTTAATTGAGAATGCAGTTCCAGAAGTTAGGGATGGGATTATCAAAATTCACGCAAGTGCAAGAATTCCAGGAGTTAGAAGTAAAGTTGCAATTAGCTCACTTAATCCTAAAATTGAGCCAGTTGGAACTATTATTGGTAGAAGCGGAGTTAGGATTAATGCTATCTCAAACGAATTAAATGGAGAAAATATTGATGTAATTGAGTATTCAAGCAAGCCTGAAATTTATATAGCAAGAGCTTTATCCCCTGCAATTGTTAAAAATGTAAAAATTGACGAAAAAGAGGGGGTTGCGTATGTTGAAGTTGACGAGAGTGAAAAGCCAAAAGCAATTGGTAAAAATGGGGTAAATATAACCCTTGCAAGTATGCTTACAAAATATAAAATTCTTCTTCAATCTCCAAAAGAGAAGACAAAAGACACAAGTAAATTAGAAAGTTTATTTAAAATTTAAGGGAGAAGATGAAATATTTTTATCTATCTTTTATCATTGCCCTTTTTGGGCTTTTGCTTAGCTTCTTAATAGGTGGGTTTAGTGCGGTTTATGTTACGGCAATTTTAGCGATTTTAGAGGTGAGTTTGAGTTTTGATAATGCTGTTGTTAATGCTAAGATTTTAAAATCAATGGATAAAGTTTGGCAGCGTAGATTTTTAACTTGGGGAATTGTAATAGCCGTTTTTGGGATGAGGTTTATTTTTCCTATTTTAATAGTTGCTATTGCGGCAAACCTTGGTATTGGTGAGACGATAAAAGTTGCACTTTTTGAGCCTGAGAAATATCATCAAATTTTGCTAGCTACTGAAAAATTAATTTATGCTTTTGGTGGAGCATTTCTGTGGATGGTATTTAGTGACTTTTTGTTTGAAGAAAAAGAGATTAGATGGATAAAGCCTCTTGAAAAAACAGCTGAAAAGTTTGGAAGGGTAAATAATATTTCTTTAATAATTGCAATGGTTATTGGAATTATTATTGTTTATTATGTTAAAGATTATAAGATTGCGATTGCTTATTTTCTTGGGATTTTGAGTTATTCTATTTTAAATGGAATAAATTCAGCGTTAAGTAGTGAAGGGGTTAAGAATGGACTTATGGGACTTATTTATCTTGAAGTTTTGGATGCGTCATTTTCTTTTGATGGGGTAATTGGAGCTTTTGCGATTACTCCAAATATTATCCTTATTATGATAGGGCTTGGAATTGGAGCTATGTTTGTAAGAAGTCTTACTATCTGGATGGTAGAAAGAGGTGTTTTGGATGAGTATAAATACCTTGAACACGGAGCTCATTATGCAATTGGAGTATTGGCTATTATAATGCTTCTTAAAATTTTTGTAGAAATTAGCGAAGTTGTCACTGGTACTCTTGGGCTTTTACTTTTAATTGCTGCTTTTTTGCACTCTAAGTTTGAGAATAGTTAATTTTTCCTTTTTAGAGGGAATTGAGTTGGAAAAAAAGTAATTTTTGATATAATTTCGCACTAAAAATTTTGGAAAAAGGAAGCGAATGCCTACTATAAACCAATTAGTAAGAAAAGGTAGAAAAAAGGTGATTAAAAAATCTAAATCACCAGCACTTGTGAGTTGTCCTCAAAGAAGAGGGGTTTGTACGAGAGTATATACTACTACTCCTAAAAAACCAAACTCAGCGCTTAGAAAAGTTGCAAAAGTTAGATTAACAAGTGGATATGAAGTAATTAGCTATATCCCAGGTGAAGGACACAACCTTCAAGAGCATAGCATTGTATTAGTTAGAGGTGGTAGGGTAAAAGACTTACCAGGGGTTAAATACCACATCATAAGAGGTGCACTTGATACAGCAGGTGTTAAAGGAAGAGTTCATAGTAGAAGTAAATACGGAACTAAAAAAAGCGAAGCTGGTAAAAAATAGTTAGGTTATAGTAGGGGCGATTGATTTTAAAAGTTTAGAGTTTACTTTTAATTTTTATTGCTCCTCGCTACCAAAAGGTAGAGTAAGGGTCGTTGGATAACGGCTATTAAAAACTGAAAAGAAGGAGATTTTATGAGAAGAAGAAGAGCACCCAAAAGACCGGTAATGCCGGATCCAATTTATAATAGTGAAGTTGTAACTAAGTTTATTAACAAAGTTATGTGGGATGGTAAAAAGACATTGGCTGAGAGAATTGTTTATGGTGCAATTGATAGACTGAGCGAAAAAGAAGAAGGTAAAAAAGGAATTGATATTTTCTTCCAAGCTATTGAAAATGTAAAACCTTTACTTGAAGTAAGAAGTAGAAGAGTTGGTGGGGCTACTTATCAAGTTCCAGTTGAAGTAAGACCAGAGAGACAGCAAACTCTTGCAATTAGATGGATTGTTGATGCGGCAAGAAATAGAAATGAAAGAACGATGGTAGAAAGACTTGCAAATGAACTTTGGGATGCTGCAAATGAAAGAGGAGCGGCATTTAAGAAAAAAGAAGATACTCATAAAATGGCAGAAGCTAATAAAGCATTTGCTCATTATAGATGGTAAGATGAGCTTCACATCTCTTTCCTTTTTTCTTCACAATCTACAAAATTACATAAGGAGATAATATGCCAAGAAAAACCCCTATTGAGAAGGTTAGGAATATCGGTATTGCGGCACATATTGACGCAGGTAAAACTACAACAACTGAGAGAATTCTTTATTACACGGGTGTGAGTCATAAAATTGGTGAGGTGCATGAGGGTGCAGCTACAATGGACTGGATGGAGCAAGAGAAAGAAAGAGGTATTACAATTACATCAGCGGCTACTACTTGTTTTTGGAAAGACCATCAAATTAACATCATTGACACCCCAGGACACGTTGACTTTACAATTGAGGTTGAGAGAAGTATGAGGGTGCTTGATGGTGCAATTGCAGTATTTTGTGCAGTTGGTGGAGTTCAACCTCAAAGTGAGACTGTTTGGAGACAAGCAAATAAATATCATGTTCCAAGAATTGCATTTGTAAATAAAATGGATAGAACTGGTGCAGATTTTTACAATGTTGAAAAACAAATCAAAGAAAGACTTAAAGCTAATCCAGTGCCAATTCAAATTCCAATTGGAGCAGAAGAAAACTTCAAAGGTGTAGTTGATTTAGTTGGAATGAAAGCTCTTGTTTGGGATGATGAAGCAGCACTTGGAAGTAAATATAGAGTAGAAGAGATTCCAGAGGATTTAAGAGAAAAAGCAGAGGAGTATAGAGAAAAATTGATTGAAGCGTGTGCTGAGAGTGATGAAGAATTGATGGAAAAATATTTTGCTGGTGAAGAACTTACAGAAGAAGAGATTAAAAAAGCTATTAAAAAAGCGACTCTAAATCTTGAAATGGTGCCTATGCTTTGTGGTTCAGCATTTAAAAATAAAGGAGTACAACCTCTACTTGATGCGGTAATTGATTATCTTCCAGCTCCAACAGAAGTTACTTGGATTAAAGGAATTGATCCTAAAACTGGTGAAGAAATTAGCGTAAATCCAGGTGATGATGAGCCATTTAGTGGGCTTGCGTTTAAAATTATGACTGACCCATTTGTTGGTAAACTTACATTTACAAGATTTTATTCAGGAGTTATCAAATCAGGAAGTTATGTGCTTAACTCAACTAAAAATAAAAAAGAAAGAGTTGGAAGACTTCTTAGAATGCACGCAAACAAAAGAGAAGAGGTTCCAGAATTTTACAGCGGTGAGATTGGAGCGATTGTTGGATTAAAACATACTCTAACTGGTGATACTTTGTGTGATGAGAAAAGACCAATTATCCTTGAAAAAATGGAATTCCCAGATCCAGTTATCAGTGTTGCGGTTGAACCAAAAACAAAAGCTGACCAAGAAAAAATGGCGCTTGCTCTTCAAAAACTTGCAGAAGAGGACCCAAGTTTTAGAGTAACAACTGATGAAGAAACTGGACAGACAATTATTTCAGGTATGGGAGAACTTCATCTTGAAATTATTGTAGATAGATTAAAAAGAGAATTCAAAGTTGAGTGTAATACAGGTAAACCGCAAGTTGCGTATAGAGAAACATTTAAAAACCAAGTAGAACAAGAGTATAAATATGCAAAACAAAGTGGTGGTAGAGGACAATACGGACATGTATTTATAAGACTTATTCCACAAGAGCCTGGAAAAGGGTATGAGTTTGTTGACTTAATTAAAGGTGGGGTAATTCCAAGAGAATATATTCCAGCAGTTGATAAAGGTATTCAAGAAGCAGCGCAAGCGGGAGTTTTGGCAGGATTTCCGGTAGTTGATTTTAAAGTTGAACTTTTTGATGGTAGTTACCATGAAGTTGACTCATCTGAAATGGCGTTTAAACTTGCTGGAAGTATGGCGTTTAAAGAGGGTATGAAAAAAGCAAACCCTGTAATTTTAGAGCCTATTATGAAAGTTGAGATTGAAGTGCCAGAAGAGTATATGGGTGATGTAATTGGTGATATTAATAGAAGAAGAGGTCAAGTTAACTCTATGGAAGATCAACATGGAATTAAAAAAATTACAGCATTTGTTCCACTTAGCGAAATGTTTGGATACTCAACTGATTTAAGAAGTATGACACAAGGTAGAGGAACTTATTCAATGGTGTTTGATCATTATGAAGAAGTTCCAGCAAATATTGCTGAGCAAATTATTAAAGAAAGACAAGGGTAATTCCCTTGATTTTTCTTTTTATTATTGAGTCTAGTGACTGGCACTTAAACTTAAAAATTTAATTTAGTTTAAACTAAAAAAAGTTAGAATTAGTTTTTAGAAGTTGAATTTTTAAAATAGGATTTCTTAAAAAGTAAAGTTTAATTCCTCAAAAAGAGGAATTAAATTGAATAAAATGGGAATGAGTTTAAGTATTCTAAAATTTGTTTATAATCAGTTCCATTAAACATTATTTCTAGTGATTTGTTTTCTCCAAGTTGGATTATAATATCTCCTTTTTTTACACCTTTGTCAATATAAACAACTGCTTTGTGTCCTTTGAAAGTAAAGTGTTTGATAAGAAAATCTTTTGTCTCTTTATTTACATCCCAAAGTGTTAAAAGTCCTGGCACATCATCTCTAATTCCAATAAATACGATTTTGTTATTACACGCATACTCTTTAATTTCTTTGTAATTTGTTTTTAGAGGAATTGGAGGATTGCTTGCACTAATGTTTGCAATTGAGTTACACATCCCAAAGCTAGATGGTAATTGTGCAAATGCAAGAGTTGTAGCAATTGATAATATAATTTTTTTCATTTTTTCTCCTTAAATTATTTTTCTTATTATATCACAGATTTTCTTTTAACTCTTTAACCCATTTTTCCATAACTTCATTTGCAATTAAAGCCGGTGCTTCAAGAAAAGCTATTTCAAATTTGTCTTCATATTCAGTCACTCCAATGCTTCTTGGTCTAACTGCTGCGATTTTCCCATTTGGAAGTTTATTTCCAAAGCAAAAGATAATGATTTTACAATCTTTTATCTCTTTTGCAATTTCTCCGTTTATCTCTTTTGTATGATTATAATGGTCAAACTCTCCTATGTATCTGCAAGTTGGATGAGAGTTGATTTTTTCTTTAAAATAGTTGATAATTTCAGGTGCGTTTTTATAGTGAGTTTCATTTTTGAAAATATCAAGTACAAATACTGGATATTTTTCTTGAAGTAACATTTGTTTCATTTTTACCCCCTTTTTTATGAAAGTTTATCAAAAATAAAGGAGTTTTGTATGTATGAACTTGTAATTGATAAAGAAAATCAAACTATTGAGGTTCACTGGGATTTATGTGATGAGCTAATGGCAAAAAAAGATAACTATGAGCTAAATAATAAAGTTGAGTATATTGCTTTTCATCTTTTTAATGAGGTTGAAGATTTTTTAAAGAGAGAGGAATATAAAGAGTTTGAAGTAGTTGAGTGTGAAGTGTGCAAGCCTTTTGAGAATGATTATGATGAAGAGTATGATGACTTTTATGAAGAATTTGATGAAGATGATGAGATTGATGATAGTAGATGCGATATATTTTGATATAATTTGAAAAAAAAGGAGAAAAGATGTTTAAAGAGTGTTGTCCAGAATTAATTCCAATAATGAAAGAACTTGCTGCACAAAATCCTCATATTGATAAACTTATCCAAAGACACGCTGAGCTTAATAAGATTATTGATGAAGTTGAAGCTGGAAGAGAACATATGGATGAGCTTGAACTTGACAAATTAAAAAAAGAGAAACTTCATATAAAAGATGAGATTTATCAAGCGGTATTAAAATATAAAAAAGAAAAAGGGCTCTAAATTAAATTAGCCATTCTTTTTTTGCCGCTTTTTCTGTTTGCAGCTATTTTTATTCCTCAAAAAGAGGTAAATAACGGCGGGGTTATTTTAATTTTTTCGGATAAAAAGCCAAAGTATGTGAAAATTTTTAATAAAATCTTCCCTTTTTTTAAAACTATTCACTCAAAATATAAATACTACTCCTTAATTCCGGTTAATTATTATCAAAAACCCTCAACCTACCTTTTAAAGGTAGTTTATAAAAATTCAAAAGAGTTTGCAAATATAAAAGTAAAATGGGGCAAATACAAAAAAGAAAAAATAAAAGTTTCAAAAAAATTTGTATCTTTTAACAAAGCTGTTTTAAAAAGGATACAAAGAGAGTATAAAGAGGCTATGGCAATTTATAACTCTTTTGATGATAGGGTGCTTTGGAGAGATAAATTTAGGCTTCCTCTTGGAGTTGTTACAAGTCCTTATGGAGTTGCAAGAGTGTTTAATGGAAAGTTAAAGAGTTATCATAGCGGAATTGATTTTAGAGCAAGACTTAATACAAAAATAAAATCTGTAAATTCTGGTGAAGTTGTATTAGCAAAAAGCAGATATCTTGCCGGGAATTCCGTAGTTATCTATCATGGAAGGGGGATTTATCAAACTCTCAGCAAAGAATACTCCCTCTAAATCGTTAGATTAGAGGGAGATGAATTTGCTATCCTGCATAGCAGGATTATAAAAAAACT
>Ga0256838_1000508_pt1 | contig 23516 bp, 31 predicted proteins | sample 4571419metaG_FD_185978 | JGI IMG/M metagenome (GOLD analysis project Ga0256838, IMG submission 185978) | Hydrothermal vent microbial communities from Guaymas Basin, Mexico - 4571-419 | ecosystem: Environmental > Aquatic > Marine > Hydrothermal vents | place: Mexico: Guaymas Basin | collected...
TTGCTTTTTATTTTTACTCATTTGAATACTTTATCAATATGCAGGTGGCATTTCTCTCTGCACTTTTTGTGATCTTGGGTGCTTCGTATGCTTATAAGAAAATGGTAAAAGCACAGCTTGACTCTGAAAATTTTGAAGATAAACGCGACCTTTTAGATGAGATAGAAGATCCACATGAACTGTATGATGAAACACCTCTTAATGAGGCTCCTGCAGAGGAATTAGATCTTAAGCAGATAGTTAAAGAGGAAAAAGCAAAGATTAAAACCTTCAGTATGAAGAGTATAAAACATGGTGCTCGTGGAAGTGTTTCTGCTTTTAGAATTGTTCCTTATGTGTTATTAGCATTGGGTTTTATAGCTTTAAAAAACAATGAACTGCTAAATCTTGCAGTCTATCTTCCATCATTACTTATAGGGATTGTAGTAGGGTCTTTAAGTTCAAAAGGGTTTATGAAGTAATCATTGGGATATTAAGTGTTATATCTTTTTTTATATCTACATAGAAGTTATTTATCTTAGCAAGGGCTTTAAACTCTGTTGCTTTGTCTTCGTTGAGATTATCCCCATATACAGATATAGAGAAAATACTATATTTCTTATCCTCAAAAATAATATGCTCACCAACTCTGTAAAATACCTTTGTATTGATATATTCATTTTCTGAAAAACAAGAATATATCTTATTGAGTACCTTGATGAATTTATTGGAGTTTATAATAATATCTGGGATGGCTGGATCATACTCTTTTGTGTATTTAATCTCTGAACTTATAGAGTTTGTAGAGATACAAAGATCTATAAGTGTGAAGATATTTGTGAGTTCACCCTCTGGTTTTTTTGCATTGAGTTTAAAAGATGGTGTCTGATAAAGTTTAATCCCTATCTGATCTTCATCTTCATACCCAACAGTAAGGCCAAAAAACTTGTAGCGACCAAATTCTAGGTCCACAAATGTTGTTTTAAAGCCGAAGGTGACATTTGCATAAGCTTTAGCAAGCTCAAAGAGCTCAACGCCTGTAGCAGCTCCTAAAAGGAACTGTGCTTCTGAATTTACAGAGAGAATTTTCCCATTTGTATCAAAAAGGACAAATGGGTTAAAATCGTACTCAATCCACTGTTGTTCAAAAGTCATTATCTGAAGCTTACTCTTCTATATAGTTTTTGAGTTTACGCCCAACTTTAGGGTGTTTGAGTTTTTTGATTGCTGATGATTCGATTTGGCGAACACGCTCACGTGTAACACTAAGCTCTTTACCAATCTCTTCAAGAGTTCTATCACTCTCGTCATCCATGATTCCAAAACGTAGTTTGATAACTGCTTTTTCACGCTCATTGAGTTGCTCTAAAACAGATTCAATTTGAATACGAAGGTCATCTTTTAAAATAGCATCAGATGGACTTAATGAAGTTTTATCTTCAATAAAGTCACCAAAACGACCATCCTCTTCACTACCAATAGGTGCTTCAAGAGAGATAGGCTCTTTTGTGATTTTAATTACATTTTTCACTTTTTCAACTGATAATCCAACCTCTTCTGCAATTGTATCAACATCTGGCTCTTTACCATGTTCTTGAAGGTGTTTACGCATGATCTTATTGATACGGTTGATAGTTTCAATCATATGAATAGGGATACGAATCGTACGAGCTTGATCGGCAATAGCACGTGAAATTGCTTGACGAATCCACCATGTAGCATAAGTTGAGAACTTGTAACCTTTTTGGTATTCAAATTTATCAACAGCTTTCATAAGACCGATATTACCCTCTTGGATAAGGTCAAGGAAAGGAAGTCCACGGTTTGTATAGCGTTTAGCGATAGAAACAACAAGACGTAAGTTCGATTTTGCCATTTTTGTTTTAGAGATCTCAGAGATATTTTTACCACGTTTGATCTGCTCTAAAATATCTGCAAGTTTTTCTGGTTCCATATCGAAAGAGTTTTTACTTGCTTCTTTTGTTTGAACAAGTTTTTTAATCTCCATATATGTAGAAACCATAGTAGCTTCTGGAACCATATTGGCAATATCTTCTTTTGTGAGTTCTTGGATCTTTTCAACTAAAACTTTGTGGTTTGCTTTAAGAGTTGCATTAAAAAGTGGAAGTTTATACTCAAGGCGTTTAAGCTCTTTGTCGTACCCTTCATCAGATTTTAGTGCAGTTTCCATCGCTTTTACAAGTTCATTGATAAGTTTAGAAGTTGGTCCAAGATCTAAAAGTTTCTCTTTAAGAACTGATTTTTTGAAAGTAACACCAAGATAGTAGTAGATCACTTCTTCATTTAACTCATCTAAACTTTCAGGAGCTTTTTCAGCAAATTTTAACCAGTCTTTTTTTGCTTTTTCAAGAGCTTTGAAGCTAGTAGAAACTTTTTCTACTCTACTTTTATCTTTTGCAGAGAGAGTTTTTTCTTCAGTAACATTATCATCAGTAGCATCATCACTATCTTCTTTTTCATCTTCAAAAGATTTAAAAAGCTCTTTTACACGACGCTCACGATTGATAAGAGGTTCTTTATAATCTAAGATAAAATCTATAAGATACGGTACAGAACAGATAGCATCAATGATGATACTCTCACCACTCTCTATCTTTTTAGAGATCTCTATCTCTTCCTCTTTAGTAAGAAGTGGAATTTGTCCCATCTCACGAAGGTACATTCGCACTGGAGAATCAGAACGCGACCACTCAAGAAGTTCATGCTCTTTTAAGATGTCGAATTTATCTGTCTCATTATCTTCAAGCATTTTTCTTTGTGCATCACGACGAGCTTCTGCCTCTTTATCGTTCATACGTTTTGCATGCTCACTTGAAGTGTAGATACAACTTTTATTTTTTTGTATAAGTTTATAGATGTTTTTTGCCTGAGCGGCTGTTGGTTGTTTTTCAAAAAGCTCGATAAGAGATTCGTAAGTTAAACAATCTTTCGATTTGTGTTCACTAAAAAAGGTCTCTATGGCTTTGTTGAGTTCTTTTGCTGTCATATGGAAGGTTGCTCCAGTAAAGTTTTAAGGTTTTTAAAAGGTGGATTATACCGAAATATTCTTAAAGTATCCTCTTTTTTTATAAAAATAAACTTGGAACACTCTTTGCTATTTCTTTTTTAATAATCCTAAAAAAGGAAGCAAATGCAAACAGGTTACTATAGTGCAACGGCTGGAATGGTTACACAATTTAATCGTTTAGACACTATCGCAAATAATCTAGCAAATGTTAATACTACAGGTTTTAAAGAAGACAATGTAGTGGTTGGCGATTTTATGCGTATATATAAAGAAGCACGAGATGAGTTATCACTTGATAACAATACAAAAGAGGGTGCTGCTTTTATTAACAGAACAATGACAAGAGCTCCTCAGGTTGTTGATCAATACACAAATTTTAGTGTAGGTGTTATGCAACCAAGCTCTAACCCTCTTGATTTGGCACTTTCACGTGAAGGACTTTTCTTTGCAGTAAAAACACCTCAAGGTATAAGACTCACTCGTGATGGAAGTTTTACAAAAAATGATGAGGGGAAACTTATAACAAAACAGGGTTATGAAGTACTTTCTAATGATTACTTTAAAACTGGTAATAGCATAAGTCTCAATGAGGAAGATACCGTTATAGAGATTGATAAAAATGGGCAAATCTATACAAATATTCCAGGAACTGCTCAATTAGCTCAAAAGTCAAAACTCTTTATAGCACAGCCTGATGATCTTTCAACCCTTCAAAAAGAGGGTGATAACCTTTTTAAACTTGACAATATTAGCTCTCTTACATCTTTAGAATCTACAGGTGCTATTCAGCAAGGTTTTACTGAAAAAAGTAATGTTAATGCTGTAAGTATGATGACACAGATGATAGAAACAAATCGTTTAGTTGGGATGTATCAAAAGGTTATGGATACACAGATGAACGATATGAACAGAGATGCAATTGAAAAACTTGCTAGAAAAGCTTAATTAAAGGACTAAAACAATGATGCAATCACTCTATACGGCTTCTACGGGAATGCTCGGGATGCAAACACAGATAGATACAACAGCCAATAATATTGCCAATGTAAATACGATAGGATTTAAAAAATCTCGTGCTGAATTTGCAGACTTAATGTACCATGTAATGGAATATGCAGGAACTTCGACTTCAGATGTAACTAAATCTCCAACTGGGATTGAAGTGGGGCTTGGTGTACGTCCAACTGCCATTAACAAAATCTTTTCAGAGGGTTCTTTAAAACAAACAGATAATCAGCTTGATATTGCTATTACTGGGCAAGGGTTTTTTAAGATGGAGCTTCCTGATGGGACAGAAGTATATAGTAGAAATGGTGCTTTTAAACTTGATGAAAATGGTACTATTGTAAATAGTGATGGATATATTCTTATCCCTCAAATCACAGTACCAGAAGATGCAACAAACATTAGTATTGGTACAGATGGTATTGTTACAGTTGTACAACCAGGGCAAGCACAAGCAACACAAATTGGTCAAATAAATACAACAAACTTCATAAATCCAGCTGGTCTTCACTCTATGGGTGATAACTTATATATAGAAACAGATTCTTCTGGTCAAGCAGTAGAGGGAACGCCAGGACTTAATGGTCTTGGTGTTCTTCGTCAAGGTTTTGTTGAGCTTTCAAATGTGGAACTTGTTGTGGAACTTACAGACCTTATTACAGGGCAACGTGCTTATGATTCTAACTCAAAAGTGATCACAACATCAGATGAGATGCTCCAAACTGTAAATAACCTCAAACGCTAGTAACTCTTTAAAATAGGCTTGATACTAAAAGATATTAAGTCTATTTTTACTTTTTTACACTCTATTTTATAAACAACAAACCACTTTTTAGATATAATCGCAAAATTATTTTAGTAAAAAACAAATAGGATTTTTATATGCAAAAAGCAAATATTGATGGAAAAGTTTGGACTTTCGGTAAAGATATTGATACAGACTTAATTATCGCTGCACGCTATTTAAATACTTCAGTGCCTGAAGAATTAGCAAAACATGTTATGGAAGATGCAGACCCAGAATTTGTAAACAAAATGACTCCAGGTGATGTGATTGTTGCTGATGAAAACTTCGGTTGTGGTTCAAGTCGTGAACATGCACCTATCGCACTTAAGGCTGCTGGTGTTGCTGCTATCATCGCTCCAACATTTGCAAGAATTTTTTATAGAAATGCTTTCAATATGGGTCTTCCTATTTTTGAACTTAAAGAAGCAAATGAGATTAAAGAGGGTGATGAGATCACTATAGATATGAATGCAGGTACGATTACAAATAAATCTACAAACAAAACATACAACTTCACACCGATTCCTCCATTTATGCAAGAACTTATAGATGCAGGTGGACTTATGAACTTTGCACAAAACGAAATTAAAGGACAATAGAATGAAAAAGTACAATATTACACTTATAAAAGGTGATGGGATTGGTCCTGAGATCGTTGATGAAGCGGTAAAAGTACTTGATGCTGTGTCATCTTGCTATGATTTTCACTTTTCATATGATGAAGCGCTTATGGGTGGTATCGCTTATGATATTACAGGTGATCCACTTCCACAAGAAACTATTACAAAATCTTTAAACTCTGATGCTGTACTTTTTGGTGCTATTGGTGGACCTGCGTGGGACAAACTTCCACGTGAAAAACGCCCAGAGAGTGGACTTCTTCGTTTTAGAAAAGAGCTTGGCGTTTATGCAAACTTACGTCCTGCTGTTGTGTATGATGAGCTTATTAATGCTTCATCTTTAAAGCCTGAGATTATCAAGGGTGTAGATATTATGGTGGTACGTGAGCTTATTGGTGGTATCTACTTTGGTGAGCCTAAAGGGCGTACAGAAGATAAGGGTTGGAACACTATGGTTTATACTCGTGAAGAGATTGTTCGTATAGCACACCAAGCTTTTAGAATTGCTCAAAAACGTGAAAAAAGAGTTTGCTCAATAGATAAAGCAAATGTACTTGATGTTTCTCAACTTTGGAGAGATGTTGTTACTGAGGTGGCAGCTGAGTATCCAGATGTAGAACTTTCACACATGTATGTAGATAATGCTGCTATGCAACTTGTACTTAACCCTCGTCAATTTGATGTAATGCTTACTGGTAATATCTTTGGAGATATTCTTTCAGATGAAGCTTCTATGTTATGTGGATCTATTGGTCTTTTACCATCCGCTTCAGTTGGTGAAAAAATAGGTGTTTATGAGCCTATCCATGGTTCAGCTCCAGATATTGCAGGTCAAGGGATTGCAAATCCTATTGCTACAATAGCTTCAGCATCAATGATGCTTCGTTATGCACTTGGTGAGATAGAAGCAGCAGACAAGATAGATGCTGCAATCAAAAAAGCTCTTAGTGAAGGTTACAGAACAGGAGACTTAGCACAATTTGATGCAAAAGAGATCTGTTCAACTTCAGAGATGGGTTCAATCATCGCTAACTATATAGTAAGATAGAACTAAAAGAGCATTATGCAGACACTGACACTCGCAAATATTTATGAGTTACAAGGTTTAAAAGAGGAAGCACTAGAAATCTACAAAGAGGTGCTTCGTCGTGACCCTCAAAATAGTGATGCAAAGATTGCAATACGAAGACTCTCTGGTATGCGAAGAAAATTTTTAAATGTCAACTCTCAAATGAAAGAGTTTTTTTTAAAGATGGATACAGAAGTAGAATTTAACGAGTTTGAAAGGTGGCTACTAAAATCATGGAATTAAAAGATGTAATACTCTCAACCTTAGCAGAGATGGAAGATGAAGTGCCTATGGTGGAACATACTTCAACTACACATGACTTTAATGTTCAAGAAACAAAAAACCTTGAGACAAAACAAGAGCCTATAGAAGAAGTGGTAGAAGTGCCACAAGAACAAACAAATTCTTTAGAGAGTGAAACACTTTATCTTAACTCTATAAGAGAGAGACTTCTTGTTCTTTTTGAAGGTTTTCAAGCACCCAATAATGTCAATATAGAAGCAAAGGTCGATATGACTCTTAACTTTTTAGAGTACACATTAGCAACAATTGATTCAAGACTAGAAAAGCTAGAAAAAGGAACTCACTAATGGCACAGTATCGCGTTTTAATAGATGCAAATGATGAAAAAGGTTTGGTCCATAAGGTATCAACTATCTTTTTTGAAAGTGATTTAAATATTCTTTCTAATAGTGAATTTGTTGATAAAGAGAACAATAAATTTTTTATGCGTAGTGTTGTTGATGGTGATATAAATAAACAAGAACTTACTGATGCCATAGATGCAGTACTTCCTGAGAATTCTAGTGTAAAAGTGATAGAGCCAAAAAAGAAAAATATCATCATTATGGCGACAAAAGAGCTTCATGCTCTTGGTGATATCTTAATTCGTCACGAATCAGGTGAGCTTGAAGCAAATATCTTAGCAGTAGTATCTAACTATGACAAACTTGAATCTTTAGTGAGCAAGTTTGATATTCCTTACATTACAGTTTCACATGAAAACCTTGAACGCCCTGAGCATGAAGCAAAGGTAATCGAAGCGATAGATAGTTTTGAAGATATAGATTACATAGTACTTGCAAAATATATGCGTATCTTAACACCTACTTTTGTTGAGCGATATGAGCATAAAATCATTAACATTCATCACTCATTTTTACCTGCATTTATAGGAGCAAATCCTTATAAACAAGCATATGACAGAGGTGTGAAAATCATAGGTGCAACAGCTCACTTTGTAAATAATAATCTTGATGAAGGGCCAATTATCGCTCAAGAGATTAAAGCAGTAGATCATGCTTACTCATGGAGAGATATGCAGCGTTCTGGTCGCGATGTAGAAAAAGTAGTACTCTCACGAGCACTTAAACTCGCACTTGAAGATAGAATCTTTGTTTATGCAAATAAAACGGTGATCTTCTAATGGCTTTTAATCTTGTACTCGTTCACCCACAAATCCCAAACAATACAGGTGCCATTGGGCGTCTTTGTGTTAATGCAGGAGCTAGTTTACATCTTATTAAGCCTATAGGCTTTGATATAGATGAAAAAGCAGTTCGTCGTGCAGGGTTAGATTATTGGGAAAAGTTAGATCTTCATGTATGGGAATCATTAGATGAATTTTTTGCAAGCAATAAGATAGATGACAATGCTTACTTTGCTACAACAAAAACAGATAAACCTTACTTTGAAGCAGATTTCAAAGAGGGTGATTTTATCTTTTTTGGAAGTGAAACAGCTGGTATACCAGAAGATATACTTAACAAGTATAAGTCTCAAAATATTACCATCCCTATGACAAAAGAGGGTAGAAGTTTAAACCTTGCTATCAGTACAGGTATCGTTCTTTATGATGCCATAAGACAAAACTACTCTAGTTTTGAGCACTAAACTAAAAGGCTTTTAGATATGAATGGATATGTTGATGCAGTAATGCTTGCACTTTTTGTTTTATTTATGGTTTTTATTTTTGGTGGATACCATAAAAATAAATCAGCACAGCGTGAAGAGCAGCGTGAACGCGAAGAGTTAGAAGCTAAAAAAAAGAGCGACTAAAAAACTCTCTCTGCGATCTCTTCAACCACTTTTTCAAATCTTTCAAATAAACTTTCTGCATTTTTTAATAAGATTGACATTTCAAATCCTTTAGTTAATTTTGTAAATACTACACTTTTTGTAATGTTTTTTATAAAAGTATGACAAATTGTCATATAATCTTTGACATTTCTAGCAAATACCACTATAATTTAAAAAATACAAAGGAAATGTCATGAATAGTTTTGTAGAAATTGTTGAAGAGATTAAAAGTATAGTATCAGCTGAATTTGATTCAAAAAAAATCTTTGATAAAGATGTAGCAGATGTACTGGGTATAAGTCAAATGAATTTTGCCACTATGAAAAAACGCAACAAAGTTCCATTTGAAGCTCTTTTAGATTTTTGTGCAAGAAAATCGATTAGTATCAATTGGCTTTTATATGGACAATCACCTGAGAGCCTTGTAGAAGCTACAAATAAGTTCTATATGGTGAAATACTTTAATGATGTTAATGCAAGTGCTGGTGGTGGATCTGATGAGCAGTGTGAAGAGATAGAAGAACTTGAAATTCCAGAGCAATTTGTTTTTATGCTAGGTGGGGAGAGAGAGTTGAAAAATATAGAAGCAATTAATGTCTCTGGTGACTCAATGGAACCTACTTTTAGTTATAATGATATAGTATTTATAAACCGTAGTAAAACAGACCTTGGTCGTGGTGGTGTCTTTACCATCCGTACAGAAGCAGGTCTTTTTATAAAAAGAGTGCAAAAACGCCTTGATGGGAAGTTAGATATTATCTCAGATAACCAAGTTTACTCTACACAAACACTTGATCCTCAAGAGGTAGAAGTTGTTGGTCGTGTAGTGAGTAGATTTGGAGATGTTGATTAAAGTATAGGAGAGAGTGTGAAAGTAATTAGTGGTCTTGTTTGTATTTTATTCTTTGTTTCATGTTCTACAAAAGAACCTATAAAAACTGTACCAATTGCAGTAAAAGAAACACAAAAAGAACAAAAGAAACAGACAATTACATTTCTTTCTCAAGATATTCAAAAATATCTTGAGAGATTTCAATCTAATGGAACTAAACTCTCTCAAGAAAAATATGAAAAAAACTATTTTGCAGTATGGAACATTAAAGAGAGTAAAAAAACTCCAAAAGAGTTGATGTGGGCTTTTGATGCTTTTAGATATGGTAAAAGTTATGGAGAAAATCTTCAGCTTATAGAAAAAGAGTTTTTTACACAGATGAAAGAAAATGCAAATTTTGAGCACTTTTCAAGTGTAAATAAGCCTGCAATATCACTTGACGAGCTTAATATAAGAGCTTTTCCTACAGATAAACCAGTGCTTCGCAATCCAGAGCTTGCAGGGGAGGGGTTCCCTTTTGATTATATGCAAAACTCTACCATTCATGCAAATAAGCCTCTCTTTGTAACACATTATTCAAAAGATAAAGAGTGGGTTCATGTGCTAAGTTCTTTTGCATTTGGCTGGGTTAAAACAAAAGATATAGCATTTTTAAAACCTTATCAAAAAGAGCTTTGGCAAAAAGCAGAGCAGGCTGTTGTAGTAAAAGAGGATGTGCCTCTTTATACAAAAGAGGGTAAGTTCCTTTTTAAAACAAAACTAGGGATGATGTTTGCCCTTATAGATGAAGATGAGGAGAGTTACACTCTCTTATGTGTAGGCAATTACAAATTTTCTGAGCCACTTTTTTTGGAAGTACAGATTAGCAAGAATGTTGTTCATAAAGGGATTTTAGTTTTCAACAAGGAGAATCTAACTAATGTGCTTCCTCAATTTCTTAGAAGAAAGTATGGTTGGGGTGGTATGTATGATGATAGAGATTGCTCTTCCACTTTAAGAGATTTTTATGCACCTTTTGGACTGTGGTTACCGCGTAACTCTTACCAACAAAGTAAAGTAGGTGAAGTTGTAAGTTTAGATAAACTGACAAATGAAGAGAAGCAAGAGCTTATAATGAAAAAAGCTGTGCCTTTTCAAACACTTCTCTACAAAAGAGGACATATTGTACTTTATACAGGTACTGTAGATGGAAAAATCACGATACTACAAAATGTTTGGGGTGTAAAAACGAAAGAGAATGGGGCAGAGGGGAGATATATTGTTGGTAAGACAATATTTAGCACCCTTGAGCTTGGAAAAGAACTAAGCAACTACGATAAAGATGCCTCAATGCTAAAAAACCTAAAAAGTTTTAATATCCTCTTTTAAGCTTTAATGTCTAAAAGTGTACCAAGCATCTCATCTTGGGTTTTGATGGCACTCACATTTGCCTCTGCTACTCCACCAGCTACTATTTGGTCTGGTATCTCTTTTGCAAGATCTGTTTGACTCTTATCTGAGCCATTATCATCTGCTGTTCTTGTATTTGCAACTGGAGTATTGGCACTATTTGTAATTCTTGTATCTTGAGGGACAAAACCATCAGTATTGATATTGGCTACATTATTTGCACTTGTGTTTAAAAAGGTTTGATTGGTTTGAAGTGAAGCTATGTTGTTAGATATCTGCATAATGTTCTCCTCTTATAAGGACAATTATAGTCCTTATAAGCTAAAGAGGAGATAAGAAAGAAAGATTAGTGAAGATCAGCGTTAAGTTTGATCTCTCTTGTTGAACGTGAAGCTGTAATCTCACCAGTCATAGAGTTTTGTCTATAGTGAACTCCATAAAGACCTGCAAGTTGTTTCCCTTTGAAGATTTCACCTACCATTTTCATATTTGTATTTACATCCATAAGTTTTTGAAGCTCTTCGGCTTGGATACCAATTTTAGTACCCTCTAAGATTGCAACACCAGCATCGATGATACAACCATCACCAAGAGGGATACCACAAACAGAGTTAGCACCTAAAAGACAGTTTTGACCAATAGAGATAGGGTTACCATCAGTACCACTAAGTACACCAAGAATAGAAGCACCACCACCAACATCACTACCTGCACCAACGATAGCAGAAGAGCTAATGCGACCCTCAACCATAACAGAACCAGTAGTTCCAGCATTGAAGTTGATGTATGAAGCACCTGGCATTACAGTTGTTCCTGCAGCAAGCTGTGCACCAAAACGCACTTTTGAAGTATCTAAAATACGAGTGTTGTCAGCTGGGATGATGTGTTGTAAGAATCTTGGGAATTTATCTACAAAATCAATATGTGGATACTCATTTGCAAGTTTAAGTTCAATCTCAAACTCTCTTAAGTAATCAAGTTCAATTGGTTGACCTGCAGACCATGCAACATTTGGAAGTGCACCAAATGCACCATTAAGGTTAATCTCACGAAGACCTACTTTTGCTTGGCTGATTGCATAAAGTTTAAGGTAAGTAGCCTCAACAGATTCACAAGCACCATCTTCAAAAAGGAAACATACTTTAAATTCACCCTCTAGTGAACCAGAGTTGATGATTTGTGTATAAAGTGCAGAGATCACTTGAATATTTTTATGTGCATCACCATGAGCCTCGTCACTATATGGAGTAAAAGCATTTAAACAGCTCTTTAAAAACTCTACATTGATATTGCAAACTACTTCATTTTGAGAAAAGTCTACATCTACACCTTGCTCTGCAAGTGCTTTAATGAAGATTGCAGCACTTCCAAAGTTCTCATCCCAATTGATTAATGGGTATGTTGCTTGAAGTGATTTATCTACATTTAATTGACCTAAGTCTACTCTACATACACCAAATGCTAAAGGATCTTTGTAACCCTCTGTATTTGTCTTGATATCGTCTATAAGTGCTTTAAAAGCATCAGTTGATTGAATAACTTCCATTGAATTCTCGCTTAATTAATTTATTGGTGAAATTATACACTTATTATGCTAATAAAGATTTATATATACTACTATTACTAATTATTTAAAGAGTATATAATGAACAAATGGCTGGAACTTCTTAAAAATGACAATTATCTTGGCATAAAGAAGTATATAAAAAGTGGTGGTGACTTGCAAGAGACAAACGAAGCAGGGGAGAGTGTACTTGCTTGTGCACTTCGTGCTGGTTGTGAAGAGGAAACACTTATGCTTCTCATAGAGAGTGGTGCAGATATATTTGACTTTGATGATGAGGGTGTAAGTATCTTTGATATGGCTATAACATATGACAACAAGTTTATGGTGGAGTATCTCATAGAAAAAGGGATAGATATCAATAAAACACACAGAAGAAGTGGTTTTACTGCTTTAATGGCTGCTGCTTGTTATGGTCGAACAGAGATAGCAAAAATACTTTTAGAAAATGGTGTGAGTTTAGATGCAAGAGATTCAAAAGGGTTTACTGCTGTTGACTTTGCAAGAAAAATGAATAAAAAGTCAGTCCTAGAGCTACTTCATTATGATGAAAAAGCTCCAAAAAATACTGGCTATGCAAGGTAGCGGAAGTTTAATCGAAAAACTTCCCTTGGTTTGAGTTGTCTAAGGGTTTGCGTTTCTCTTTAACAAGCCATTCTTGCAGAAGAGATTCTACTACTTTAGAGAGGCTCATTTTATATCTATCGCGAGAATATTTCATCGCTTCATCCCATGTTTGTCTATCTACAAGTAGACTTCGTGTTACTTCATCTTTTGGTTTCAATCTTTTTCCTATTTATTGATTTTGTAGAAGTTCTTGAAAATTTCTATAACTATCTACTATTTTTTGATTTTTAACATTGAGTTTATAAAATTCTATCGCTTTTTTTCCAAGGCGGGGTATCTCATCTTTTACGGCCCATGAACTTACTGTGCCTTCTGGTACTTCAAGTATCTCTGCAAGTTGTTTTTGTGTTATACCAAGCTCCTTGCAGATATCTTTGACAACATTGGTTCTATTTTTTTTGGATTTTCTTGTTGCTTTTTGTTGAAGATTTTTTACTGGAGTAGAAGTTGTTTGAATATTTTCTTGCTTGAATTCTTGTGGAAGTTTTCCTGCACAGTTTTTTTCAATCCACTCAAGAACATCATTTGCACTAAGCATCCAGTCTCTAGAGTTTAGATTTTTAATAATTTCGTTTGTGAAAAGGATTGCATACTCTTGTGCAAGTTCTTTGTTCGTAAGTTGGTAGAGCATAGAAAAGCCTAGTTGAATGGATGATGTTCCACCATTGCCCCAGTCAAAGCCTGCACTAGATTTTGGAAAGATATCATATCTTGTAGGGAGTTCTAATTCACCATACGTTACAAACTTGCTTCCAAGGAGAGTTTTGTGCCCTTTAAATACATGATTATTCATACTTATTGCCATAGGTGTCTCTTATATTTTAAATGTATAATGATGCTTATTTTCTTTTTTAACCTTAGGTTTTACTTCCTGTAGATTAAACCTATAAACAACATATACCAAACTAACTAGCAACAAAAGTACCAATAACCAAACTAACATGATAAAATTCCTTGATTTATGATATATAACATATCGACATATTTGAAAATTATGTTAGTTTATAGTATATGTTTTTCTTATCTAACTCTTTTTGAAACATCTCAAAGTAATGTTTCACAAGGTTTTCATCTTCACTTATTAGGGAGAGTTCTACATGTGGTTTGTTCGCTATAAACATTGGAAGTGAGGAGAGTTCAATTTCAGGAGGAACATCTTTCATAAGTGAGATGAGGGTGTTTTCACTGGTATGTGCAAAGAGAGTTAAACGAAATTTTTCTTTACTTTGTGAGTAGTTCTTCTCTATAACATTTTGTATCATAGGGTGTGCCATAGAAGGGAAGCCAGGAACAAAGTAGTAGCGATTCTCAAGAGCAAAACCTGACATGTTATTTACAGGATTTTGTAAAAGGGTAGCACCCTCTGGAATATCTGCCATATGGATACGATGAGGGTATGCCTCTTTACCAAATCTTTCTATAATGTCTTCTTTAAATTTTGCATGTGTGACAACACCCTTATGAGTAAAAACCTGTGCTGCAACCTCACGTGTTAAATCATCAGGAGTAGAGCCTATACCGCCAAAAGAAAACATCACAGCCTCTTTGTCTCTTTTTATGAGCTCATAGGTGTTTTTCATAAGCTCAACATCATCTTTAATGACAAAAGAGGCAAAAAGCTCATGCCCATACTTTGCTAGTTCATTTTTAACAAACTCAAAGTGCTTGTCTACTCGTCTCCCATTGAGGATCTCAGTTCCAATAATTAGTGCATAAAAATTCATAAGATAATTATAGTATAATTCTAAAAAATAAATAAAGGCAGACTATGTCATATATAGCAAAATTAGAAGAACTTTTAATAAAAAGTGTTATTCCAGATATTGAAGAGCGTTTAGATGAGATCTTTGAAGAGATTGCTGGAAATAAAGAAGCAACAGAAGATGCAAAAGAGGAGATCGAAGAACTTCGTGAGTTTAAAGATGATCTTAAAGATGTTTTAGATGATATTACTAATGGTGATATTGACGAAGATGAAGCAAAAGAGCTTGTTGATGATATCTTAGAGTCTCAAAAAGGTGAAGATGAAGAAGATTTTGGCTTCGTAGAAGAAGAGTAATCTTCATGTTACTCTAAACGCCATGGCGTTTAGGTGTACTAGATTTTAGAGTTTATAAAACTTTCCATCTCTGCAACAATCTCTTCGATTGTTCCCTCTCCACTTATCACTGTAAGTAAGTTTTTTGCTTTATAAAAGTTACGAATTGCTTCAAGTGGTTCAAGATACACTTTCATTCGGTTGTCAAACACCTCAGTATTGTCATCAGCCCCACGTGCACGACCTAAAACTCTATTGCGAGCAGTTTCTTCGCTTACTTCTACCTCGATGATATTGGTTAATATGATACTGGAATCGTTTGCTAAAAACTCCTCTAAAGCATCCATTTGCTCAATACTTCTAGGGTAACCATCAAGAATTACTACATCAGTAGGAGCACTTTTAATGGCGTTTGTTATAGTTGTGATAGCGATGTTTATAGGAACAATAAGCCCCTTAGATATAAAACCCTCTATCTCTTTTCCTAAAGAACTTCCAGAAGCCACTTCAGCACGAAGCATATCTCCAGTAGAGTAGTGAGTAATATTGTCATTTTTAGCGGCTATAAGTTCAGCATCGGTAGTTTTACCAGAGCCAGGAGCTCCGATAATAAGAAAAAGTTTTTTCAAAGTTCTTTCCTTGAAGTAGGGGGACTATTTAGTCTCTCTGAGACGAATATGTAAGTCTCTTAGTTGTGTGTTATCAACTGCACTTGGTGCTTTTGTAAGTACACAAGAAGCTTTTTGCGTTTTAGGGAACGCGATAACATCACGGATACTTGATTTTTTCGTAAGAAGCATGATAAGTCTGTCAAAACCAAGAGCAAAACCACCATGTGGAGGTGCACCAAATTTAAGAGCATCAAGTAAGAAGCCAAATTTCTCTTGAGCTTCTTCCTCTTCAATACCAAGAAGTTTAAATACTTCCTCTTGTACTTCCTCTTTGTGGATACGGATAGATCCACCACCAAGCTCTGTACCATTAAGAACAATATCATAAGCGATAGATTCTATCTCTTCTACATCTTCTTTGTTAGTGTCCCCCAGGGGAACTTCTCTGCCTTCGGCATTCACCTTTTCTTTAGGCATTGTAAATGGATGGTGAAGTGCTTTAACACGACCATCTTCTACCTCGAACATTGGGAAGTCAACAACCCATACAAATTCAAAAGCATTTTCATCTACAAGGTTCATTTTTTCATGCTCTGCAATGAAGTTTCTAAAACGACCCATATAATCCCATACAGTTTTCTTCTCACCAGCACCAAAGAATACTACATCACCAACTTCAAGTTTAGTTGTCTCGATGATAAGTGCAATATCTTCTTCGCTAAAGAATTTAACAAGAGGCCCCTTAAGACCATCTTCTTTCATTTGGAAGTAACCAAGACCATGAGCACCAAACTTACGTACGAAGTCCTCAAAACCTTTCATCTCGCGTTTAGAGAACACTAAGTCAGCACCAGGAACTCTAAGAGCTTTAATACGGTTCTTTTTAGGGTCTTTTGCGATGTTTGTAAAGATTTCGTTATCACAACGACTGAAGATATCAAGAACATCTGTCATCGCTAAGTCGTAACGCATATCTGGTTTGTCTGAACCGTAAAGTTCCATAGCATCGTTATATGTAATACGGTTAAAAGGAGGTTTCACTTCAACTCCACAAGCACCAAACATTGCTACAAGAAGGTCTTCTGCAACTTTCATTACATCTTCTTGGTTACAGAAACTCATCTCAACATCTATTTGAGTGAACTCTGGTTGTCTGTCTGCACGTAAATCTTCATCACGGAAACATTTTGCGATTTGGAAGTAACGGTCAAATCCACCAACCATAAGAAGTTGTTTAAAAAGTTGTGGAGATTGTGGAAGAGCATAGAACTCACCACCATGTACACGAGATGGTACTAGATAATCACGAGCACCTTCTGGAGTAGATTTTGTAAGTATTGGCGTTTCAACTTCTAAGAATCCATTTTGATCTAAGATGTTTCTTGCTGCGATTGCCGCTTTTGAACGCATTTTAAATACATTGTAAAGATCTGGGTCACGAAGCTCTAAGTAACGGTACTTAAGAGTAGTCTCTTCACCAACTTTTTTATCGCCTATTACAAATGGAAGTGCAGCTGATTTGTTTTCGATAATAAGCTCATCAACAATTATCTCAATAGCACCAGTTTTAAGACGTGGATTAGTAAGACCTTCACCACGAAGACGAACTTTACCCTTAGCAATGAGAACATACTCATCTCTTACACTATTTGCAACTTCATGAGCCTCTTTTGAGTCCTCAGGGTCACAAGTAAGTTGGATAAGACCACTTTTATCGCGTAAATCGATAAAAATAATCCCACCATGATCACGGTAGTTATTTGCCCAACCAGTAAGAACTACGTCCTCGCCTACATTCGCTTCGCTTAAATCTGTATTGTAATGACTTCTCATATATATAGAGTCCTAGTAAAATATTTTCGCGATTATAGCGAAATAGTGTATAATAAACAAAACATTTTAACAAAAGAGCAAGTGTGCAGACAAAAAAGATAGAAAAAATAGGTGTAATCTTACGCCCATCAACTCCAGAACTCAAAAATAGTTACTTTGAGCTAGAAAAGATTTTTAATTCTTATGGAATCACGGTAACTATAGAGAGTATTAGTGGTGGAATGATAGGTGTAATGGGGATGGATTTTGATCTTTTATGTCAGAGTTCAGATATGCTTGTTACTCTTGGTGGTGATGGCACACTTATCTCTGCAGTGAGACGCTCTTTTAAGTACAATATTCCCATATTTGGTGTGTATGCTGGAAAACTTGGCTTTTTAGCAGATGTGAAACTTGATGAGCTTGATGAGTTTGTGTCAAACCTTGTCAAAGGGGATTACCGTGTAGATGAGCGCTCCATCTTAGAAGCTCGTTTTACAAAAAATAACAAAGAAGTTGTTCAGTATGCATTTAATGATATTGTTCTTACTCGACACTCTGTTTCAAATATGATTCATATTGAAACTTTAGTAGATGGCAAGGCTTTTAATACCTATTTTGGAGATGGTGTCATCGTCTCAACTCCAACAGGTTCCACAGCTTACAATCTTTCAGCTGGTGGTCCGGTACTTTTTCCTCTGACAAATGTCTTTGCTCTGACTCCCATCTGTCCACATTCACTTACTCAGCGTCCTGTAGTACTTCCTGGTAAATTTGCCATAGAGATGAAAACGCCACAAGAGAAAGCTTTACTTATTATAGATGGACAAGATAAGTATGAACTAGAACAAAATGAGAGTATCAAGATAAAACTTGCAAAAAACAGAGTTAAACTCGTTCATAGAGATGAGTTTAACTACTTCGATGTTCTTAAAGAAAAGCTAGGATGGGGTGCAACGGCATTAAATTGATTTTATCAGTAGAAAGTTTACTGATAAAAACCACTATTGGGTAACTTTCCACCAATAGTTTTAGGATTATTATTTTTCAAAATATCAAAGAAAAACTCTAAATCTTTTTGAGCATCTTTTGCACTTACATCATCAAGTTGAACATAGCTTAAACTATCTTCTACTGCTTCAGGCATTAGCATAGGAATATATTTGTTTACTAAAACGCCAGCTTCTTTTGGATGAGTTTTATACCATTTAAGAGCTTTTGAGTACTCTTCATTAAATCGTTTTACCATATATGGATCTTTTTGCCCTATAACTGCCATTCCTGCTTGTGGAATTTTACCTTCTACTTTAAAGACTTTTCCCCACTCTTTTTGAAGGTCTGAGCTTCTATATAAATCAGGTGCTATAAGTTTGAGTGGAAACGAGTTTGTCTTTCTAAGAGCCATAGAGATGGCAGGTTCAGCCAAAAGTGCATGGTCAACTCTTCTCATAACTAGCATCTGCATAGCATCTATTGGTGAGCCAACATAGCGAAGCTTGAAATCTTTTTTAGGGTCAAGTCCTTGTTTTTTTACTATCTCTTCAAAGACAATATCTGGCATATCGGCACGAAAGGGCATTGCTATCTCACACCCTTTAAAATCAGCAAGCGTTTTTTTCGTTTTGTCTCTTGTGATCATTCCTAAAATGCCCCAAACAGAGACATTCAGTAATTTTATATCTACACCTTTGTTGTAAAGATTTGCCCCTACATTTGTAGGCACTGCTATAAAATCAGCATTGCCACGAAGTGTTAGTGCCCGCAACTCATCAGGTGATTTCCACATAACAAACTTAACATTTTTTGCTACATCATTCAATGCACCAGATTCAATCATTCTTAAAAGTGGATGGCTTACTGATGCCATAGGACCACTTAAAACTAAAGTATCAACTTTTTTTATTTCATTTGCTTGTATTGACAGTGCAAGTACTGCCATAAGTAATATTTTTTTAATCATGTTTGTTCTCCTATTCAACAATTTGTATTTCAAAATTATTTTCAAAAGTGTAATAGATTCGATGTTTGTTTAAAATCGAAAATATTTTCCTAAACTCAAAGACATCAGTATCTTCACCAACTTTTAGGTTTACAATCCTATTTCTCTCGCTATCATATCGGAAGTTTTCAAATGATTCAATCTGCTCTATTATTTCCACTGCCATTTTCAAACCTTTTTTTATAAATAAAATAGTTACCATTAAGTTTGGAACTCTTTATAATAGCACTGTGAATTTGTTGAAAAATATTTTTCATAATACCTCCTTTGCAACTTCAAAAATACGTTTTTGTGAAACACTTCTATGTCTCATAGAAACAACTCTAACTACAGAACACAACATCGATTTTGATGGTTTATATCCTGATGTTTTTACTAAACTTTCTATTTCTGATTTTAACTCTATATTTGACATTTTAATTCCTTTAAAATAGATACCCAAGTCTAAATGTATATCTTGTTTTTTCAAGTGGCTGGTACTCTGCGACATTATAATGTGCTAAGAACGAGACACCCATTCCTACATGAATTTTAGGTTTACCAAAGGGTACAAATTCAATCTCAGGAGTGATATAGCCGACTGTTCCACTAAATGCTTTAAAGGGTAGCTTTGAGCGAAGTATAGGATTTGTATCATCCCCCATATCTGTATCTGTGTTGTATTTGCCGTTATATTCTAAGCCTAAATTGATTTTATCTGTAACTGCAGCTGTAAAAGACAAATCATAACTAAGCTCATCTCCAAAGTCATAGTTATGTTTGGCTTTTGGTCTGTAAGTGTACATAGTATGAAAATCTACTCTCATATCTTCATTTATAAGTTTAGAAATACCAAGTTCTGCTTTGTATTCAAACTCACCAGTACCCATTTGTGTAGGGAGTGGAGTGTTTGTGTTTTGAGCAAATGGTGGTGCTTTTTGAAAGCCATCATCTGTTGAACCAGTTGGTAGTTTTACTCCTGCACCTACTGAGAGTTGGTAGCCATACTCTGCCATTGGAAGAACAACATATCTACCCATTACAACCATATCACCTATGCCTTTATTGTCAATGGCAACATTGTTTGGACCAAGCTTTGCGGTTGCGTCTATTTGTTTATATGGAAGTGCAACTCTAATATCAAAGTTTTTGCTTACTCCATATTTTAGTACTAAAAGAGTTATATTTGCTGTTGCATCAAGGTTTTGTTGATTTGTGACCTCTTTAGTTCCATTAAACATACTATCTCTTTTCATATATATATGTTTAATACCCATTTTTAACTTACCTTCAGGTAGAGTCATCGCTCCACCTTTAGAGTTGATTCCAGGGAGTACTTGTGCTTGGAGTAAAACTCCCCCTATTAAACTTGCTACTACTATTTTCTTCATCAGTTTCCTTTATGATAATCATTTTCAATAAGAGAACTTTAACACTAATATTCTTAAGTAGAAATTAAATTGATAACAATTATCACTATAAAGATACTTTAAGTTTTATATCTGTAGTATTTCGATAAACATTATCAAAAAGGAGGCAGATGAAATTAAATACTAGATTTTAAGTGTCTTATGAAGATGTGCAATTGAGCACATGACACTTAACTCTATTTTATGTATTTCATGAAGAGTACTATTGTTACTGATACATAAAATAATAATTTAAAAAGAGGTAACAGAGGCATATATTCTCCTAATTTACATGCCAAAGTAAAGATTTAAAGTTTCACTCATTTATGAAACCAGCTTCACATTCTACACTCTGTGAAGCTGGCAATAAAATAATAAAGGGGTCTATTTGATAGATAAATTACAACAGTGTATAGAAAAAAAAAGAGTAAACAACTCACATACTAGAGAGATTATATATAAGATCTTATGTGAGAGTGCTGAGTGTTTAAGTGTTGCTGAGATACTGGAATTAGCAGTTGATGAATACCCTAAAAAGATATCTTTAAATACTGTTTATAGACATTTACGGTTTTTAACAGAGTGTGAATTGATTTTTATGATTCAAGATGACTTAAAAAAGGCTTACTACTGTTTATGTAGAGATGAAGTAGATATTTTTGAAATTTGTCCTAAATGCAACAAAGTGAAAAAAATTGAAATGAATATTTGTGATGCTATGGAAACATCAGAATTTATAACATTGCATAAGAGATGTAAAAAATGCAAGTAAAGTTCAATACAGAAGAGTTTGAAAATTTCATTCTCCCAAAATAAGCTCTTCTGTATTGAGTTTTACTCAAAAAAATATAAAACAAAGGAAAACAATGAAAAAAATTATAAAGCTTAGTATTGTGGCTGCAATGACAATTACTACACTCTCTGCAGGAGAAGAAAAAGTAGGTGCAGATAATTCTGTAAGAAAAATTATAGCAGGTGTTGGTACTCAAGAAGTGGTTCATGGGGATGATGTAAATAGCTTTGATGAGTTCTTTACAAAAGGAAGTGTTAGTGGACAACTAGAGATTATGTATTCAGGTTATGATGAGAGAGGAAGTAATGCTACTAATGCTGATCCTTACTCTACAGCTATTGGTGGTCAGTTAAAGTTTGATACAGGTCACTGGAATGGTTTTGGAGCCGGAGTCGAATTTAGTACTGTTCATGAAATTGGAGTGTTGTCAGGCGATAATGACAAGGGCGAACGAGCTGTTATGATGGTTTCTAGTGATGGACAGTACACTGAAGTGTCACAAGCTTATTTAGAATATATTCAAAATGGTTTTACAATTCGAATAGGTCGCCAATTGATTGATACTCCTTTAGCAGACAGTGATGACATCAGAATAGTAAATAATACTTTTGAAGCATATACAGCTGCTTACGAGAGAGATAATTTTTCTATTTTTGCAGGATATTTAGATAGATGGCAAGGTACTGATGCTGGTTTGGTTGATGAAAGTTATGCACCGGCAAGTACTGATGCTTGGCAAAATACAGGTAAAGATGGAACTTACTTTGTGGGTGCAAACTATGAAGGTGATTTCTTACATCTTGGTGCATGGTACTACGATATATCTAATACTCAAGCAGATAACTCAATGGGAGCAGGTATAGGAAATAAGTCTATTTATGTTGATGCAACTATTCATGCTTTATCTGGAGATGATTTAACGCTTGATATTAGTGCTCAGTATTTAAATCAAAGTGAAGATGATAGCTCTGGTACTGAAGCTGACATATATGGTGTTATGGCCGAAGTTGGTATCTCTGATTTAGGTTTAATGGCTGCATATAACAAAAGAAGTGCTGATGATGATAAAACAAGTTTTTCAGGTTTTGGTGGCGGTACACTATTTACAAATATGGATAACATGATTATTGATGCTATTGGTGGTGGTGATGTTGATGCATATGTAATTGGTGCTTCCTATGCAATTGGTGATGTAACTATAGGTTATGCTTATGGAAAATTTGAGCGTGATGCAACATCAACACTGGCCAAAGAAGATATAGTTGAACATAACTTTGGTGCTGAATATGCAGTAAATGATAACTTGACATTTTTTGCAATAGTAACAGTTGATGAAGATAAAGAAGATACTGCTACAAATGCAATTAACAACAGCGGAGACTTTACAAATATAAGAGTTTCTGCATCATATAATTTTTAACAAATACAAGGAAATAAATAATGAGAAAAATAATTTTATCAACGGTAGTAGGTCTTAGTTTAGCAACGGGTGCATTTGCAAATGGAACACAAAAAGTTAAAGAGTTTGAACTTACTCATGCTAAAAAACTTCACGAACAAGCAAAAGTTTTAAAAGAACTTGCTGATGATTATTATAATGATTTAAAAGTATATAATTTTGATTATGCTAAATCTTGGAAAGCAAATAAAGAAGATTTAGCTAAAGATGTTCAAGCTATGCAAAGAGCTTGGATAGAGGCTTCAAGTAACTACGAAATTATAGAAGGTATAGTAGCTGGTATGCCACAAACTGTAAAATATGATCTTATCCTTGATGCGGGCATCCCTGCTAGTGAAGGTGATGAAGATGTAGCACCTCATGATCTTGATTGTGGGGGTAAATGTAAATTTACTACAAAAAGACCAGGTAACTTTTTTCATAATCTGCTAGAGCCT
>Ga0256838_1000509_pt1 | contig 23486 bp, 22 predicted proteins | sample 4571419metaG_FD_185978 | JGI IMG/M metagenome (GOLD analysis project Ga0256838, IMG submission 185978) | Hydrothermal vent microbial communities from Guaymas Basin, Mexico - 4571-419 | ecosystem: Environmental > Aquatic > Marine > Hydrothermal vents | place: Mexico: Guaymas Basin | collected...
CAGAGAACCGGAGATGACGAGCATGACGTTTTTCTCGCTCAAAATTCCGTCCCAGACCCTCTGGAGGTCGCTCAGAATCTTCCGGTCGGACTTTATGGCGTAGGTGAACTCGTCGAGGACTATGAGACAGTCGTCAGCCCTCTCGGCGAGGTAGCCCAGCAGGTCGAACCAGTTATCAGTCTCAACCTTCAGTATCAGCTCGTCCCCAAGGAACGATGCAATGGTGCGCTTGAACTCCTTCATCTGAACTTCCTTTATGGCCTCGGGGAACGTGAAGAAGAACGTCCTCTTGTCCTTAGAGAACTCGCGCATGAGCCTCGTTTTTCCAACCCTTCGTCTTCCGTAGAGGACAACAAACGATGGTCTGTTCTCCCACTCCCTTTCGAGAACTTTCATCTCCCTCTCGCGGTCTATGAACTCCACGGTTTTCACCAAGATAGTATAAGCACGATTATATATAAATACGTTTCGATGTAACCTCCCACCAGCAACTGGTGACCCATTACCTAAAGGCATGCTCCACCAGCGGGTCGGGGATGAAGTAGCCCTCGATGGTCTTTTCCAGATAGCCGTAGCGGACGAGGTTGTTGAGGACGTTGGAAAAGTTCTTGTCGTCTATTCTCTTCCCTTCAAGGAGCTCAACGGTCTCCTTTATCTCCTTCCAGCGGTGTTTTCCGTTGGCCACTGCCCTCATTGCCAGCTCATAGCGGTGGGAGCGCTTTTCTAGGGCCGAGAATTCCGCAAGGATTAGCCTTCTCGCGTCCTCTTTGAGTCTGTTCAGCGCTTCCCTGTGGGACATGCCGAGGTAGCGGTTGTAGCCGTAGAGGGTCAGCCAGCCGACTATTCCGTCGAGCTCGCCAATTGCCTCCCCGATTTCGTCTTCCAGGACGTTCATTCCAACCTCTTCAAAACCCCTCATGAGGAAATCTCTGCTCTGCCTTCTCTCAAACCTTTTCAGTCTTATCTCCCTGTGGGCTCTTCCAAAGAGGGCTGATTCTGGATCATGGAGGCCCAAAAAATCCTCCAGCAGACCTATCTCCGAGCCCGTCAGGATGAAGCTCACGTTTTGAAGTTCGTCCATCGCCCAAGCTATTAGCTCCGGGTACCTTGAATTTGAGAACCTCAGGTACTGGGCCTCATCGATGGCTATTATGAAGCGCTCTCCGATGGAGTCTATGCGCTCAAGAACCTCGTGAAGACTCACGCTCCTGTCAACGCTCAGTTCTATTCCCAGTCCCCCAATACGAACCCCTTTGAGGGATTTTAAGGTCTCTCTGGCACGTTCCTTCGTGGAGCCCTTGAGGTAGCCCTGAAGTATGAGCTTCCCGATGGCTTCTTTTGGAACGCTTCCGAACTCGGAGTAAACCTTTCTTGCATCAATCTTAACGCTTCTATAAGGGAGCTCGTTTAGTGTAACGTTCAGAAGGGAGCTCTTGCCGAGACGCCTGATTCCGAGGAGCACTATGAGTGAGAGGCCCTTCTCTATCGAGTTTTCAATCAGAGAAAGTTCCTCCTCGCGGTCATATAGCTCCTCCCTTCTCATCTTGGGTTTAGGGTTGAACAGCATACCCCCCACCAGTAACTGGTGGGGGGTCCTGCTTAAAAAGGTTGGGTCAAAAAGGGAAAAAGAAATGCTCACTCGCCCTTCCCGTAAATCTCGTTCAGGGCCTTCAAAAATTCGCTGGCAGTTACCACGTCCCTGACGTCAATGTGCTCGTTCTTTGTGTGTGAGATGTCGAGGTTGCCGGGCCCGAAGACTATCGTCTTGGTGCCGTTGTACATGAAGTTTATGGCGTCTGTCCAGCTCCTCATTCCGCCGAACTCGTCTATGTCCGTGACTTCCATGGCCTTTTTGGCAAGCTGGACGATTTCCTCATCCGGCTCAAGCTCGTAGCCGTCCCATATCTCGGTGTACTCGTACTTCAGCGTGTACTCGTCGAATATGGGGTCGAGCAGGTCGAGTATGTCCTCGACTTCCTGGTCGGGCAAAAGCCTCGCCTCAAGCCGGCCGCGGCAGAGGGCGGGGATGAGGTAGACGGGGTTCTCGCAGACGAGCTCCTGGATGCCGATGTGCGGGTCGAAGTACTTGCCCTTGGCCTTGAAGGGCTCGAGCTTCTTCATCTCCTCGAGCATCTTGTAGGTCTCCTCTATGGCGTTGACGCCGCTCTCGGGGCAGGCACCGTGGGCCTCCTTGCCGTCAACCTCAAAATAGGCCTCGATGTTGCCGGCGTGGGCGATGTGGACTTCCAAATCGGTCGGCTCCAGAACGACGGCCATCTTTGGTTTGTACCGCTCCATGAAGAGGGCGCTTCCTCTTCCGCCGTGCTCCTCGTCGCTGACGAAGACCACTCCAACGTTAAGGTCCTTCCCCTCTTTCCTTAGGCTCTCGAGCATCAGCAGAATGGCGGCGGCACCGCCCTTTATGTCGCTCGAACCGGTTCCGTAAATTATGTTGCCCCTGACGAAGGGTTCGGCCCTCACAGGGATGGTATCAACGTGAACCTCGTAGAAAAGCTCCGCGTCGGGGTTTACAACCAGGTCTATTATCTCGCCGTCGCTCTCGATGTGGACGTCGTAGTCGAGCCTGTGGAGGAACTCCATGATGTGGAGCATTATCCTGTCCTCCTGGCCCGAAGGCGAGGGGATTTTCAAAAGCTGAAGGAGTATCTCCTTCGCGCGTTCGGTTTTCATTTGGGTCACCTAACTATAGTCTGTGGTGGAGCTTATAAAGCCACCCGCCGGGTTTGACGGTTTTCATCAAACCCAGTCTGTAAGTACATGGATGACCAAACTTTAGCCGGGTGGTTGCATGAACACCAGGATGGTTGGCTCCGCAGCGCTGGTGATCCTCCTGATCGTCTCCCTGATTGGCTACGTGGGGGCGTTCGGAGGGGGCCCCGGCGAGGGAAAGATGGACTACAAGGTCTATTCGAAAGAGGAGATAATGTCGGGCATCTACAAGGTCTACGGGAACCCTGAACTGGGGTTCTGGGTGGCGAAGGTGGTCATCCACAATTCCGGGGACGGGCCCATGACCAACATCAAGGTGAAGTACTCCATCGACAACTACGCGCCCGAGGTCGAGAAGGAGTACCCGATACTGGTGCCGAACGGGACGATAGTCGACCTCTACTATCCTATACTCTCCAGTGACGTTACTAAGCTGAGCTCGGCCACACCCTCGAACCTGAGGATCAAGATAACATACGAGTCCGGCGGAAAGAGGCACGAGGAGACGACAACGAAGCCGATAAAAATACTGGGGGTCAACGACTTCGTGTTCTCTTCCCTGAGCCCGGAGGAGAGCACGGGGAGCTTCTACGATACTTTCAGCAACATCCCGTTTCTGGCCGCCTGGGTGACTCCGAGCGACCCGGTGGTGAGGGAGTTCGCAGACATGGGCAACAAGCTGGCTGGGGGAGCCGGGGCCAGTCTGAGTGACGAGGAGGCCATAAAGAGCCTCAGCGGAATCTGGGAGCTGGCGGTGAGGAACGGCTTCTCATACAAAACCGAAGCTTCTGATTACTGGACGGGAAAGTTCGCCGAGCACATAATGTACCCGCGCGACGTCATCAGGGACAAGAGCGGGACGTGCATAGATCTGGCGGCCTGGTTCGCCTCGCTGGCAATGTCTCAGGGGTTAAAAGCTTACATAGTCCTAATTCCAGGACACGCCTTCCCGCTCATCGAGCTCCCCAGCGGGACAATAATCCCCGTTGAGGCCACGGCGATAAACGACGGCGTTTCCTTCCAGGAAGCGGTTCAGGCGGGGGTGAAAACCTGGCAGAAGGCCATGAGCGGTCCTCACACAATAATAGACATTGCCGAACTCCACAGTGAGGGAATCGTTCCCCCGGAGCTCCCAGAGCTTCCCGCAGACGTACTGAGCAAGTGGGGTATAACCCTCCAGGGAGCGGGAGGAAACGCCGGCGGCAATAACGGTGGCAATGCCGGTGGTGGAAACGCCAACAACGGCGGAGGTAACGGAGGAAACGGGGAAAACACCGACGGAAACGGCAATGGCGGCAACAACGGGGGAAACAACGGTGGAACCCAGGCCCAGTGGAGCACGTACAACGGAGAGTACTTCTCCTTCGACTATCCAGCAGGCTGGGACGCACCGGAGGACTACGGCGGGTACGTCTACATGCTGAGCCCGGACGGGGAGTTCGAGTTCATAGTCATCTACCAGCAGGGGGCGAGCGTTGAGGACATGGTGAACGCCTTTGAGAGCGGCCTGGACGACGCAGGAGTGCGGATAAACGCCCGGCAGGAGGCGCAGGGTGAGATAGCGGGTATGAGCGTCTACGCGGTGCTCTATTCGCTCTCGACAGACTACGGGGACTACGCAGCGGTTGCGAGGTATTTCACCGCCGGTGGAATGGGCTACGCGGTCATCTACGACTTCCCGAAGGACAGCCAAGACTACAACCAGCTCGGGGAGTACATAGTTGGCACCTTCAGGCTGGGGTGATGGATATGAGGACGTACATCTGGGTCTTTGCAATACTGATGCTGTTCATCCTCCCGATGGCAGCGGCGCAGGGTATCAAGATCGAGGAGTACAAGGTGGACGGGGTCATGAAGGTCGTTGTGGACGAGTGCGGAAACGCCCACGTGAGTGAGGTCTGGAAGTTCACGCCCAACCTGTACCTCCAAATGAAGCAGACCTATCCGACCACGTACATGCTGAAGAGGGAGTTTGAGAACAAGAGGAGCGACGTCGAGTACAGAAACATGAGGATAGAGTGGGACGACTCCAACAACGGGATAAAAGCGGATTACACTATGCTCGGGGCGGCGGTGAACCACGGTTCCTACTGGGAGCTCGATCTCGGTGGAGATGACGTAACGCTCTCGAGCAGCAACGGAAACACCCTCGTCCTCACTGCCGTCCAGCCCATCTTCGACGGCCAGGGAAGGGTAATCGAAACCGCAACGGTCGTCCTCCCCAATGACGCCAGGAACATCAGGGTGGAGAATGGCGTCATAAAGTACGAACTCCCATACGAAGAAGGGGGCAGAAACCCCCTGTTCCTGGGAATAGCAGGCGCGGCATTGATCGGACTGATACTCATCAACGTTCCCCTAAAGAGGGGTTAAAGATGATCACAGAGATACGCAAGGAACTGGTGGACTTCATAGTGAAAGAGACCCTCCTTGACAGAGAGACGGTCATAAAAGTCCTCCGTGCTGAGGAAGCGTTCATAATGGTACAGATTCAGAAAGCAATCGAGAGAGAAAACCGCTCCACGTAGTTTTCCTTGTTCTTCTTTTTGTTTATGACAATAAAGATAAGTATGATAAGCGCGCAGAAACAGTAGGTGTTCACAATGGACACCCTCAAGCTAATGAAGGCCCTTTCCAATGAGGTTAATCTCCAGATACTGTCCATTTTAAAATCCGGATCGTTCAATCCGAGAGAGCTGGCAAAGATTCTCCAAAGAGACGAGACCGATGTTTCGAGAAGGTTAAGAACTCTGGAGAAGCTTGGGCTGGTTGAGGGCAGATGGGTCCGAGTAAGGGGGAAGAACGTCAGGATATACTCCCTGAAGGTTGGGGAAGTAAAAATAAGCTTCGAACCTGGGCAGGTAGTAGTCCACACTTCCAAAGACAGAAACTATGAAGTGCACTTGCTCGATGATAAGTTACCCAAGCTGGAAACTTTCGTGGGAAGGGAAGAGGAGATAAAAGAACTCACCTCAACCGAGAAGAGCGTGGTAATAATTTACGGCATAGCGGGGATTGGGAAGACTGCCCTTGCAGCAAAAGTTTTTGGGGACGCTTTCTGGTATCAAATGAGTGAAGTCGACAGCTTTGACTACCTTATCTGGCAGGTTGGACTGTTTTTAAATACCCTTGGCTATTCTCCACTTCTCGAATATTTGAGGGGTGGAAGGCGAGAAGAGAGGGATATCTTTGAACTTACCCTTGATGGGCTGGAAAAAACAGGGGCAAAAATTGTTTTTGATGATGTCCATAAGTGCCTCGATGAGCAGATATTCAGGCTGTTCTCATTCCTAGCGTCAAGGGTTAGAAAAGCCAAAGTTGTCCTGATATCCAGGGAGAGACCTAACCTTGGCATAAGCGATAACATCCTGTATTTCCATCTTAAGGGCCTCAATTTGAAGGATGCATACAAACTCCTAAAAGCGAAGGGAACAACGTTCGAACTATCAGAATTCGCCAGGATATACCACATAACCAAAGGTCACCCGTTAGCGTTGAACCTCTTTGCGGAGGCATATCAAAAGGGCAGGACAATAAAAGCGGACAACTTTTTTGACTTCCTCTTCAATGAGGTTTACCATCACCTAAGTAGTGACGAGAGACATATACTCCAAATAATATCCCTGTTTGATGAACCTTTGGAATATGAAGCCCTCAAAGCCCTCTATGAAAAGAAAAACGTATTCGTTGTCCTCTACTCTTTAACCAACAAGGGAGTCATCGAGAAGAGGGGAGACACTTATTTCCTCCATGACCTCCTTAGAGGATTCGTGAAAAAGGTCAGGGAGATCAGTGAAAAGGAATATTACTCAAAATACATTGGGTACCTGCTAAAAAAACAGACAGTCAAGGATTTTTTAGTGGCTTTTAGGTACGCCATTAAGCTCGGGGACGAGGAGAAAATTAAGTATCTAATTGAACTGAGGTTGAGGAGATTCAAGCTGGTGATTCAAGATTTCCCCGACACGTATATGAAAAGTCTTGTCCAGATTAAAGAAAATCCCTACGCTAAGAAAGAGCTTGGCCACGTATACTTTCATAAGGGCTTCCTTGATAAAGCCCTCAAGCTCTGGCTTGAAGTTAAAGACAACGTCGATGGGATTCACAGAGCAGATACCATAAGCTCCTTAGTGGACGTTTACATAGAGCTTAATAACCCAGAGGAAGCCGGAAAATACCTGAAAGAACTAGAAAGCATTGCAGAAAAGAGCAGTGACTTGGAGATTAAATTCTGGTACTACGTTGAGCTTACAAAATTCTGTTTTTACATGGAAAAACCCGAAGATGCCCTCAGAAGTGCTTTTGAAGAATTAAAAATTGTGAGAAAAATGGAACTATATCCAGAAATCGAGAGTGCCGTTCTTCTTCACGTAGGCGATATTTATATAGAAATGGAAAAAGAAGAGGAAGCTCTGAAGTACTATCTCCAGGCACTGAACATAGCAGAGGCGTACAGTCTAGCATTTATGGAGAACCTGACAAAAATGGAGCTTACAAAGATATACTTCCTACTGAAAGACTATGAAAGAGCCATTAAATACGGAAAGGAAGCCGCAGAGTATTTTATTAGAGTTAGGAACTACCGTAGGGCAACTGATGTCCTTTCATACAGATGCATAACGTATATAGCACTTAGAAAGATCGATGAGGCTGAAAAAGACGCTGAAGAGATGATAAGAATTGCTCAAAGCACAGACTATCCTCTCGGATGGGCGGGCTACATCTTCATTGGAGTGGCCAAGATGCTCAAGGGGGAGGACGGGAGGGAGTACATCGAGGAGGGCAGGAAGCACCTCGAAAAATACCCCTGGCTCTACGATGCAGTTCTCCAGGAACTGGGAAGGGTCTTCGACACGTCCCTCCTCGATAAGCCGGGCGCGGCACCGCAAGCCAATTAAACCCCCGAACCAAACCCCATTCGGGCGATGAAGAGATTCATCCCTCCCGACGGGATGATGGGGAGGCGGTCCCCCCTCGAGCCCCTCTGGAGGTGAGAGTTTGAGGATAAGCTCCATAGAGGAGTTCCCGCGAGAACTGGTGCCGGTTGAGGTCCCTCCCCACACGGTGATGCTGAGGGGCATAGGTTGGGACTCAAACATCTACCTCGTTCGAGACGGGGAGGAGGCGCTGATAATCGACACCGGAACCGGGGTGAACTGGCACGTTTACACCCACATCTGGGAGAGGGAGAGCTATCTGAGCGGGATTGAGAAGGTCATCATCTTCAACACCCACGAGCACTTCGACCACGTCGGCGGGAACGGCCCCCTGAAGCAATGGCTTGAAGGAAGGGGTATCCGCGTTCTCTTCGCGGCCCACGAAATCACCGCGGGGACTCTGGAGAAGGGGGACGATTACGTCATCCTCGCCTACTCCTACGGACGGAAGTTCGAGCCGCAGAGGGTTGACATCCGGCTTAAGGAGGGGGACAAGCTCAGAATCGGCTCGCTGGAGCTCGAGCTGGTTCACACGCCTGGCCACACCGCAGGGAGCTCCTGTCTGCACCTCGACGACGGGGAAACGAAGCTCATGTTCACGGGGGACACTGTATTCAACGGCACCGTCGGGAGAACCGACCTTCCGACGGGAAACGGCTGGGAGCTCCAGGAGAGCCTCGAGAGGCTTTTGAAGTTCGAGGTGGACTTCGGCCTCCCCGGCCACGGGAGGTACATAGACGACTGGAGGGGCAACATCGAGGAGATACTGGGGTGGCTCTGATGCGGAAGGGCTCGGTGAAGGAGGTTCTGGTGAAGCTCAAGTACGACCCGCGTGAGAACGAGGGCGACTACTACATAGTCATCGAGCACCGCGGGGCCTACGGGGACGTCAAGAAGATTCCCGTCGACATGATAGAGCTCGGACACGGCTACTTCTTCGTTGGAGATGCTCAGATACCCTACCACCGCATCCTCAGGGTTGTGCGGAAAGATGGGAAGGTAATATGGGAGACGAGGAAGCTCTGATCAAGATATCTCCACGAACTCCGAGACCAGAATCGACCACTCCCTCGTTTCAAAGGCTGTCGGGACGGCCGTCATAATGACGTAACCGTTGTTGAGAATAGCGCTGTCCTTAAGGTACAGGGCGAAGTCTATCGCATCCTTGAAGCCGAGCTCAAGGACCAGGTAGCCGAAGTTCTGGAGGAAAACTATCCCCTGCTTCCCGTCGCGGGATGCCTTCTCAAAGAACCTGGATAGGTCCTTCCTGATGGCCGGGACTTCCCTTGGGGGCACGGAGTTCCTGGCGCCGGTCTTGGTGACCCAGACCACTGATGCGTCCTTCCCCTCGAAGAGCTTCATGAACTGTCCCGGGTTCTCCCTCACGAGGGCCTTCAGAACCCTGCTCCCATCGAGCATGTCGAGGAGGAAATATTTAGCTTTGATGTCGTCCGTGAAGAGGTATCCCCCGGGATCCAGATGAAGGGGATGGATGTTCTTTTCCTTCAGCAGGGTTATCAGCTCGTACAGCTTGCGTATCTCCTGGTAGTGCTCCTCCTCCATCGTGGCGAGGTGGAGGGCCAGGGCACGGGTGTCCTCATCCTCCGCCACCTTTGCCAGAATCTCGTAGGTTTTCTTCGCGAAGAGCTCGCTCTTCATGCAGTACTCGAGGGCCGAGACGTAGTCATCAACCGTCTCGAACTCCGGCAGGAAGGGGGCGACCTCAACTGGAGGGGCCTCCACTTTCACGGGCTCCTCGTTCGGGTAAATCTTCTTGAAGAGGTGGTACAGCCATTCACGGTGACTGTCGCTCTCCTCACTCATCTTAAGGAACAGGACTTTCACACTCACTCTACTGGCCCTCTGAGCAAGCTCCGAGTAATATCTAGTCTCCTCTTCCTCATTGAATATCGCGTAGCTCAGAAGCTCCTTGGGAGACCTGTTCTTGAGGGCCTCAACGATTTCTTCCAGCACCTTAGTGGCACTGCTGTTGTTTTCCATGTTATCATCCCCACTGGTTGTTACGAAAAACAACGGAAAAGCTTTTCTACCGACCGTCAAAGCCAGGAACATGATAGACGCCCACGCCCACATAGAGATGTTCAAGGGAAAGGCCCCGGAAGTCGTCGAGGAGAGCAGGAAGCACCTGAAGGCCGTTGTTGATTCAATAACCGAATACAGGAAGTTCCACGTCTGGAAGAGCTGGGAGCTCCTAAAACCGCACTTCGGCTTCGTTCAGCCTACACTAGGCTACGCACCCAACGAGGCCAGAAGGGGAAACTGGGAGAAGGTTGGAAGAGTCGAGGCTTTCATCCGGGAGCACGCGAGCGAGATAGTCGCCCTCGGCGAGATCGGGCTGGACTTCTACTACGCCACCACCGAGGCGGAGAGAAGGAACCAGAGGGAGATTTTCCACCACTTCCTGAACCTCGCGGTCGAGCTCGACCTTCCGGTTGTCCTGCACGCGCGAGATGCAGAGCGGGAGGTCTTCGAGGCTATTCAAAGAGCCGGAGTCAGGGCGTACTTCCACTCCTATAGCGGGCCGAAGGAGCTCGCCCTCGAGATAGCGGAGAACGGCCACATAGTCGGCATCAACACGGGGATAGACTTCATCCCTGCCGTGAGGGAGGCGGCCGAGGTTTTACCGCTCGAGAGCATCGTTGTGGAAACCGATTCGCCGTACATGAGCCCGTATAAGGGAGAGAAGAACTACCCGTGGAACGTGGAGTATGCCGTGAGGAGAATAGCGGAGCTTAAGGGGCTGGAGTTCGATGAGGTGGAGGAGACAACCGAAAAAAACGCCGCGGAGTTTTTTGGGCTGAAACTCTAGGGGGTGATGCAATGGCCGTTGAGGTTCCTGAAGTTGGAGAGGTCAGGAAGCTGCTCGAGGAGCTCGACGAAAAGGTACTGATCGCGAGGCTCGACTCGTTCGTGGCGCTCAACGAGGGACTGGAGACCAAGAAGGGAAAGGAGTTCATAGAGGTCTCGATACTGGGCTTCCTCGAGGGGCTCCTCGTGACCCTCAGGAACGAGTACCCGGGGGATGAAAGGGTCACGGAACTCCTCGAGAGGGTCAGGGGGAGGAGGGAGGAATTGGATCGACTCTTCAGGAAGCCGAGGATCCCCTATCTAGAGGACACCGAGTGAGGCATAGGTGAACAGCGGGGGGCTGATGTGAGCAGGAAACACCTATTGAAGGTTTTTCAACATTTTGAAGATTCACAAAAAGCTTATTATACCTTGAGAGCGTATTCTGGGACATGATACCGTAGTGTAAGGAGAGCCCAGGACTGCGGGCTCAAATAAGGTTTTTTTGTTCACGGGATCTTCGCGGCCCAGGCTCTTCTACAGCGGGGTGAAGAAGATGAGAAAGCGCACTCTGTTTTTGGTTTACATTCTCTTAATCTCCTACCTAACCGTGGGATTCAAGCTGGTGGTCTACCCGGACCACTTCGAGTTCTGGGAGGACGGAAAGCTGGTGACGACCATTGAAACGGACTGCATGAAGGACGCCGAAAGGATAAGGCTCACGATAGTTGGCTAGGACGTTTGCCCTTAGTTTCTCACGTCCCCCGAAGCCCAGATAGGGGAACTCCCCGTTGCTGCCGGAAGGGACGAGGCCGTCGAGGCCAGCCCTGATGGAGTGGACTTTCAGGAGTTAAACTTTGTGGGCATCGCCGTAGAACTCCCCGAACAGCTCAACCTCCTGAACGTAGCTCCGCCTCAGCTTCAACGCAGTCTTCGCCCTCTGCAGCTCCCTGCCAAGGTAGAAGGCGTGCCTCTGGCTTATCTCGAAGTGCTCCAAGATGGTGTCGATTATAGCGTTCGGCTCGTCCCCGGTTATCGTGAGGAGAAGCTCGGTTCCGCGGTGGGCGTTCACCCATATTTTCCCGCTCTCGACCCAGATGCGGAAGTAGACCGGTTCGAGCTCAACGGGCCTCTCCTCCGCCTCGACAATCTTCCCGGCGGGTTCAAACCTCCAGTCCGTGGCTCTCTTTTCCTTTAAGAGAAGCATGTCGAAGCCCAAATCCTTTGGCATCTCGAAGAGGTTCATGTCCACCGCCCTTCTCAGCTCCCTCACCGAACCCTTCGCCTTGGCGCTCGTCTCGGTCGTGAGGAGGAGGTCTATCGAGAGTTCCTTCGCGATTCCAGCCAGCAGGGCGTTCATCCCGACGCTGTCCGCGTCGTAGAGCTCAACGACGTTCCCAACGCCCGCCAGAAGGACGTCATCGGGGTTTCTCTCGCGGTAGAGCTGGAAGGCGGTTATGGAGCGCGCCAGGTGGGGCACGTGCTCGAGGATGAGGTCCGGGATAACCGTCCTGTACCCCAGATCGAGGGCCCTCTCCTTCAGCCTCTCAAGAAATTCAACGCGCTCGCTCGGCTTCGTGGGGAAAAAGCCCCTCTTCTGGTTGGTCGGTATTAAAACGACGGGCTTCTCAGTCACGAGCCCCTCAAGGTTGCCCTCATCAACGCTCAGGAAGAGGTCCGCATAGTCGAGGGCCCTCTCAATTTCCGCCGTGTTGAGGGAGTCAAAACTTATCGGAACCTCGAAGCCGTTCTCCTTCAGCCTCTCACGGATTTCGGGAATCAGCTCGATGAAATCGAGGTTCGTCTCGCTGGCAACCATGCCGATGTCGATTATATCGGCCCCCTCATGGAGGTAGTAGAGGGCCTTCTCGACGGTCTTTTCAACCCCGAGCCTCGGGGCATCAACCACTTCCCCCAGAATCCTCGCCGGAAAGTCCCTTCCCGCGGGGAGGTTGCCGATGAGGACGTTCCAGGGCTTCTTTAGGGCATCCTCGATGTAGCGCCTGTTCCGCGTTCTGTTCCGGATATCTTCAACCTTCTTGAGCGCATCGACCGAGAAGAGGTCGTCGGCGGGGATTTCCCTGCTCAGCTTGAAGCCCTCGCTTAATGCCTTGAGAACCTGCGGTATGTCCATCGCGTTCCTCGGCCCCTTGAATGCCGGGATTCCAAGCTCGTCCTCGATGATTTGAGCGGAACCGCGGACGAGACCAGGGATTAGAACCAGGTCGTAGTCCTCGCTCCGGATTCCTGCCTTTTTGAGGTAGTGAACAATAAGCTCGGGCGTGAGGAAGGCCGCGACGCTCACGGGGGCTATGAAGACGTCGCAACCTTTACCGTACTTCCTGACGAGCGGCTCGGCGAGCCTGCCGGTGACGAGGAGGATTCTTCCGGCGTTCTCCATGGAGGAACCTCTGCGGGATGGCTTTTAGGGGTTGCGGTTTCGGGCGAAAGGTTTTTGTTCCGCCGGGAGAAGTCAACTAAAGGTGGTAATATGGAGCGTGGTAACCCCGTTGGAATCGTGTTCGGTGAATCCACCACCGACCACTTCACGTTCATAGTGAACCCGAGGAACGACCTCCCCCGCTTCGGGGAGTTTCTCATAGCGAGAAACAGGGACGGCGACGAGGTTCTGGCACTCCTGAAGTCGATAAGGAACATCAACTGGTTGATGGACGCCGGGAGGGGAAGCTACGACTACGTGGAAAAAACGGTCAACGTTTTCTCAAAGGGCGTCCTTGACAAGAGCGAGGAGATACTCGCGACGGCCAAGGTTCTCGGCGTGCTGAGGACTGCCGATGGGGAGTTTCTAGCGAAGCCGGCCCCCAACCGCGTCCCGATAAAGCCGGGCGAGAAGGTCTATCTAGCACGCGATGAGGATTTGGAGAGGATTTTCTCGCAGGGACACATACGGCTGGGGAGGCTCATAGCGAGGGAGAAAGTCGAGGTAAACCTCGATGCAAACAGGCTGGTTTCGAGACACTTCGCTGTGTTAGCCGTCACCGGCGCCGGAAAGTCCAACACGATAGCGGTTCTCACGAAGGAGCTCGTCAGTAACGTCAACGCGACCGTCGTCATCCTCGACCCACACGGCGAGTATCAGAGACTGAGCTGGCCCGGTGCTCGCGTCAACCCGATAAAGGCCACGATAGATCCCGGCAGGATAAGGCTCAGCGAGTTCGCCACGCTGCTCGGCATAGCGGAGAACGCCAGTTTGCAGAGGCGCTTCCTCGGACTGGTCTACAGAACCGTTAGAGAGGAGATGCGCAGGAAGGGGCAGGTCATCGGCGGAATGGACTTCATCCACGCGATGGAGGACAAGATAGAGGAGTGGATACGCGTTTACGAGAACACCGATGAGAAGGTCATCTACTACTACGACGAAAAGGGGATAGAAACGCCGAGAAAGATACAGGCGAAGGACCTCGACTCCCTGATAAGGCTGAAGGACTACCTGAGCGAGCTTCGCGCCAACTTCGGCGAGTTCATAAGCCCGGTTAACGTCCTCAGCGAGATAAGGCCGGGGATGGTGAACGTCATAGACCTGAGCGGCATGGAAGAGGAGCAGATGATTACCTTAGCGAGCTTCGTCCTGCGCGGAATCCTCAAGAACCGCATCGAGTACATAAAGGCCCTCAGGACGAACGACAGGCTGACCGCGAGGGAGATAATAGAAAATTACCCCGCAGTTAGAAAGCCCCTGCTGGTCATCGTCGAGGAGGCCCACATATTCGCGCCGAGGGGCGAGAAAAACCCCGCAACCCTCTGGCTCGGCAAGATAGCGAGGGAAGGAAGAAAGTTCGGCGTTGGGTTGGGTATAGTCTCACAGAGGCCAAAGAAGCTCGACGACGACATACTGAGCCAGACGAACACGAAGATAATCCTCAAGCTCGTCGAGCCGAACGACCAGCGCTACGTCCAGCAGGCGAGCGAGCAGATAAGCGAGGACCTGCTTGGGGATATCGCCTCCCTCGGAGTCGGCGAAGCGGTGATAGTCGGCTACGCGATAACTATTCCCGCGATGGTGAAGATATACAGCTTCGAGAGGGACTTCAAGGGACACTACGGCGGTGGAGACATAGACATCGTTGCCGAGTGGCTCGAGGGGAAGGAGGAGACCGAGGAGATGACGGAAGAGGAGGCCATAGAGGCCCTCCCGCTGTGAGGTGTCGCTATGAAGTTCGCCCACATAGCTGACGTCCACCTCGGCAGGGAGCAGTTCAACCAGCCCTTCCGCTACGAGGATTACCTGAAGGCCTTCCGCGAGGCCATCGAGAAGTCGGTGAAAGCCAACGTCGACTTCATACTCATCGCCGGGGATCTCTTCCACGTGAGCAGACCTTCACCGAGGACGATAAGGGATGCCGTTGAGGTTCTCGAGTTGCCGAGGAGGAAGGGAATCCCCGTCTTCGCGATAGAGGGCAACCACGACAAAACCATAAGGGAAACCTCCGTCTTCGACCTCCTCGAGCACCTCGGGCTCATTTACACCGTCGGCCTCAAGCGGGAGCCGAGGGAGGGTGAGTTTCAGGGGAGCAAAAGGCTCTCCGAAAACCGCTACCTCATCTGGGGGCAGGTCGGGGACCTTGAAATCCACGGCCTGAGGCACCACACACGCTGGCAGCTCATAAGGAACGACGGGGCAATCAACGTCCTCAAGGCCCTCTTCAAGGGGAAAAAAGGTATTCTGATGCTCCACCAGGCAATTGACTACCTCGCCAAGGACACGCCCTACCAGGACGCCTTCGACCTCAAGCTGAGCGAGCTACCGGACGGTTTCTCCTACTACGCCCTCGGGCACATCCACGTGCGCAGGATAGCCGAGCCATCGCAAACTGGACTGAGCGGCCCTCTGGCTTACCCGGGCTCCCTGGAGAGGACCGAGGTCAGGGAGGCGAGCCACCTAATCCGCTACTCCTCGAGGGACAGGAAGCCGAAGATAATGGAGAACCGCGAGGGACCGAAGGGGTTCTACATCGTTGAGGACTTCCAGCCGAAGTTCGTGGAGGTCGACGCGAGGCCTTTCTATTCAGTCAGGGTTGAAGGAAACAGCAAATCCGAGCTCAAGAAGAAGGTTGAAGAAGTTTCTTCACTCATCCCGAAGGACGCGATAGCTGTGATAACGCTCGAGGGGACGGTTAAAGGCGGGATTGCTCTGGCGGAGTTCAACGACCTGCTCAAGGACTCCGGAATCAGGTACTACACCTTCAGGAGCCGGGTCGTCGGGGAGGCTGTTCTCTCCAAGGAGAGGCTGAGCGAGGAGGAGCTGTTCACGGAGTGGGAGCGGGAGCTCTTGATGCACCTCCGCGTTGAACCAAAGGAGTTCTCCGAGGGGCTCACGGAGTTCGTTTCCTGGCTGATGGAGAGGTACGAGAAGGGGACACCATCAAATGTCCCCGTTTCGAAGAAGACCGGGGCAACACCGGAGATGAAGGAGGAGAAAACTGCAGAAGCCAGGGAAGAAGCCCCCCAGAAAGCCAGAGTCCCAGAAAAACCGCCGGAGGAAAAGAAGCCCGCGAAAACGGGGAAGTCCGGAAAAGAAGAGAAAGACCATGAAGGGAAGCCCGTCCCCAAACCCAAGAATCCTGGGAGCCTCGACGCCTGGCTGAGGAGGGGTAAGCCGTGAGGATAAGGCGGATTAAAATCAAGAACTTCAGGGCGCACGAGAAGAGTGAGGTCGAGTTCAGCGACGGCATAAACCTGCTGATAGGCCAGAACGGTGCCGGGAAGAGCTCAATCCTCGAGGCGATTTTCGCGGCCCTCTACATGGGGCACCCGAGCTTCCCAAAGGGCTACCTTCAGGCAAACACACGCGTCAACGCGAAGGGCGGCATAGCGCTTGCTTTGGAGTTCGAGCACGGCGGGAAGGCCTACAAAATCGTGAGGGACACGAAGAAGAGCGAGCTACTCGAGGACGGCTCTTTGATAGCGGAGAAGAGCTCGGACATAGCCAAATGGGTGGAGAGGAACGTCTATCCGATACAGGTCTTCACCAACGCCCTCTACATAAGGCAGGGCGAGATAGAGGGCATAATCACGAACCGCGAGGTAATGGAGAAGGTTCTGAGGAAGGTTCTTGGCATAGAGGACTACGAGAACGCCGAGAGGAACGCGGCGGAGGTAATAAGGGAGCTCAAGAGGAAGAGGGACTATCTCAGAAAGCTCATCGAGAGGAAGGCCGAAGTTGAGGAGAGCCTCCGCGATGCCGAGAAGAGGTTTGCCGAAACACTGAGGAGAATAAGCGAGCTGAGGGAGAGGGTAAGGAAGCTCGAGAAGGACTTTGAAGAGGCGAAGAAAGAATACAACCGGCTCAAGGCCCTGAAAGAGGAACTCGACGGGCTGGAGAGGAGGAAGGCCGTTCTCGAGCAGAGGATAAAGGCCGAGAAGGAGAGAATAACGGACTACGAGGGCCAGATCTCCGAGGTGGAAAAGGGGATAGCCGAACTCGAGGAAAAACTGATCCGCCTGAAGGAGCTCGAGCCGCTGGAGAAGGAGTATCTGAAGCTGAATTCCCTCCTCTCACTTAAGAAAGAGCTCGCGAGGCTTGATGTCCTGGAGGCCAAGTTGGCGGAAAAGAAGAAGACGCTGGAGGAGAAGACCTCCAGAATAAACGAGGTCTCCGCGAAGATATCCGGGCTGGAGAGAGAGGAGAAGGCCCTCAGGGAAACCTATGAGGAGCTGAAGCGCAAGAACTCCCTCTACCAGCGCGTTCTCGGTCTGAAGGCGGAAGCGGAGAGGTACAGGAAAGAGCTCGAGAAGGCCGGAACCAGTCCGGAGAAGCTCGAAAAGGAGCTGAAGTCCATCGAGAAAGCGAAGGAAGAGCTGGAAAAGCTCCGCGAGGAAGTGGCAAGGATAAGGGAAGAGGTCGCGAGCCTCAACGGGCTGAAGGAGAGCCTCATCGAGAACCTCTCGAAACTCGAGGGGGCGAAGGTCTGCCCGCTGTGCAAGAGGCCCATCGAGGAGCACGATGAGGAGGAGATAAAAAGGGAATACGACGCCGAAATAGCTTCCATCGAGAGGAAGCTGAAGAAATCCTCAAAGGAGCTCGAAAAGCTCAGGAAGAAGGAGCTCAAGCTCAAGGAGACCGTCAAGAAGGAGCCGGGGCTCATAAGGCTGAAGAAGACCGCCGACCTGCTGAGGGAAGTCGAAGAGAAGCTTTCCAAGTACGATTTGGAGGAGCTTGAAAAGGCCGCAGAGGAGTTTGAGAAGGCGAAGGCGCGGCTAATCGAGATAAAGAAGGAACTAAGGCACCTCAGGGAGGAGCTTGAGGAGCTTGAGACTGCCGAGAAGGAGCTCGAGCAGATAGAAAAGCGGCTCGCCGAGATAGGGGCGAAGAAAGGGGAGATAGAAGGGAAGCTGAAGGGTGAGGGCTTCGGCTCCTTTGAAGAGGTCGAGGAACGCCTTAAAGAACTCGAGCCTGCCTACCGCGAGTACCTGTCCCTGAAGAGCGTTCCCGCGCAGCTTGAGAGGATCAGGAAGAAGCTCGAGGTGCTCAAGAAGAAACGTGAAGAGAGCGTCAAGGCCCTTGGAGAACTGCAGGAGGAGTCCAAAGAGCTGAAGGCGAAAATAGAGAAGCTATCGAAGGAGTTCTCCGAGGAGGCTTATAGGGAAGCCGAAAAGAGGTACATGGAGAGCGCGAGGGAGCTTGAAAAGGCGAGGGCTGAGCTTAAAGGGGCGGAAGAGCTGAGGAACGAGGTCATGAAGCTCTTGGAGGAGCTGAAGGCAAAGAAGAAGGAGATTGAGGATGCTGAGAAGGAGCTCGAGCTCGTCGAGAAGGCCATAGCGGACATGACCGCATTCAAGGAGAAGGTGGCGAGGCTCAAGGCCGAGGAGGAACTCCGCGGGTTGGAGGAGGTCCAGAAGCTCGCCGGCGAAACCTTCTCGGAGATGACCGAGGGCAAGTACCAGGGGATAAAGCTCAGGCGGGAGAGGAAGTACGGGAAGGAGAGGATAGAGCTGAAGGTGCTCTACGCCGGAAACGAGGTCGGCCTGGAGTTCCTCAGCGGCGGCGAGAGGATAGCGCTCGGTCTGGCGTTCCGCCTGGCGTTATCGCTGTACAAGGTGGGGAACCTTGAGCTTCTCATCCTGGACGAGCCGACACCCTTCCTCGACGAGGAAAGGAGGAAGAAGCTCGTGGAGATAATCTCGAGCCAGCTCAGGAAGATACCGCAGGTGATAATAGTTTCCCACGACGAGGAGCTGAAGGATGCCGCCGACTACGTGATAAGGGTGGAGAACGTCGGCGGAAAGAGCAGGGTGGAGGTCGAGAGCCTTGGAGCGTATTAGTGACGTTCACATCAGGGAGATCAGGGAGTTCCTCCTGAAGAGCCTGCGGGACGTTGAGAGGCTCAAGGACGCCGTCGGGAAGCACTTCGAATGGAAGCCCCTGCCAGAGCCGAGGGGGGCGAGCGTCTACGCCATAGATGGCAGCAGGATGATGAAGCGCCTCAGCGGGGCGATAATCTACGCCGTCTCAGCATCCGCCATCGGGGAAAAGCTCTACTACTGGAACGACATCGGCATGGTCTTTCCCTACAAGAGCGTTGACGAGAGGGTTAGAATCCACATGGATATCCTGGAGAAGAGGATGGGTGCGATGATGCTCGAGCTTGGAGCCGATCTGGTCCTCATGGACGGAACGATAAGCAGCGCTATAATCACGCCGCCCACTTACGTGACATCGACCACGAGGGAACTCTACGCCAGGCATGGAGAACAGCTCCTGAACGCCGCCATCGAGTTCCTCGACTTCCTCGACGAGCAGTGGGTCGAGTGGCGGGAGGAGCTGGAGGAAAGCGGCGTCCTGAACGGTTTTTCCCTCCCGTCGAGGGGATGGAATGGTGAGGAGATATTCTCGATCCTCATGAAGCGCGGGGCGAGGAGCATACGGGAGAGCTTTTGGTGGGTCAACGACAGGGAAGACCTCATCGTCCTCTTCGAGTACCTCGAGTACCTCCACGCCCTCGACAGGCTCCTCGGGGGCAGAATAGCGGCGATAGCAAAGACCTTCTACAAGGCCGACGTTGTGAAGGCCGTGAAGATGCGCGAGGGGGACAAGCTTAAGGGCACCCCCATGATAGTCGATACCCCCGTCGTCGCCTCACTCTCGGAGGATAGAGGTTACCTCGAGTTCAACTACCTAAAGGAGCCGAAGGGCGGCCTCCCAAAGCTGGTCACGGAGATAATGATGCGCGGAAAGCTCCAGAACCTCAGGGGGACCTTAATCATGGATGGTGGCAAAATCACAGGGGCAAGAATAAAGCCAGCCTACGTCCGCTTCGCCGATGGTGGGCTGATTTACCTCCTCGAGGTTCCCGAAAAGCAGGACTTCGAGGGGACGCTGGCGGAGATACTCTCCGTTGCCGAGGACGAGTACGTGCTCCCGCTCGAGTACGCCCACCACTCAGTCGTCATAAAGAAGAAGGAGTTCGACGCCTACGTCAACGCGGTGCTGAGCGCACTGGTCGGGGAGGATGAACGCTTCCTCGGCTTCCTGCGCTACGGGAGGGAGCCGCTGGAGTGAGAGAGATGATACGGGTCGGAACCTGCGGCTTCTGCGAGGGGCACGCGAAGTACTACCGCGACTTCGATGCCATAGAGGTGCAGCAGACATTCTACCGGATACTCCAGGAGAAGACGCTCGAACGCTGGCGAAAGGAAGCTCCGGAGGGCTTTACCTTTGCCATTAAGGCCTTTCAGGGCGTGACGCACCCGCCGAACAGCCCGACGTGGCGCAGGAGCAACGTAAAGCCGGGGAAGGATGTAGGCCTGTTAAGGCCGAACAGCGAGGTGCTCCACTTTTGGCGTTTAACGCTGAGGGAGGCCGAAATCTTAGGAGCGAGGTTCATACTCATCCAGCTGCCAAGGAGCTTTAAGGAGAGCGAGGAGAGCTTCGCCAACGCCGAGCGCTTCTTTGAGATGGCGGAGCGGGGAGACTTTGAGATAGCGGTCGAGCTGAGGGGCTGGAGCGAGGAGGGAATTAAGCGCTTCGTGAGGTCTTTCAACGTCATAGATGTCACCGACCCGCTCGTGAGGATTCCCCTCCACAAGGGTGATGTGAACTACTACAGACTTCACGGCCGCTACGAGAACGGGCGGATAATCTACAAGCATTCCTACAGCGACGAGGAGCTGAAGAAGGCAAAGGAGAGGATTCTCGGCTGGAACCGCGGGGAGAGCTTCGTCTTCTTTAACAACTCGGACATGTGCAGGGACGCGAAGAGGTTCAAGACGATGATAAAAGAGGTGTGAAGCTTCGATAAGGCTTTATACAACCTCACTGAATTTCCCTTTAGGTGGGAGCATGGGGGAGATAACGATAAAGGTTCCGACGGGAGTTGACCTTGAAAGGCTGAAAAAACTCCTCGAAGCTGATGCGGAGCTCCTCGCAAAAGCCATGAAAAAGAGAGTTCACCCGGGAATGCTTGGAAAGGCGAACGTTGAAGAACTCGAAGAATACGCTGAGGAGGCCGGTCGGTGATTTACATCGACTCAAACGTAATCTACAACTATCTTTTTAAGACATCCCTGACCAACAACGCTTCTTCAATCTTAGAGGAAAACCGCGGGAAGCTTGTGACCTCATTCTCAACAATCGAAGAGAGCGTGTACGTGGTGCTGAGAAAACTGCTATCTGAAAAGGCCGGAATACGGAACAGGTACGACGCAAAAAGATACTTGAAGACTCCAGAGGGCAAAGTCCTTATTGACGAGGCGTTTACTTCCGTTCTGGCCCTGATCTTTCAGTACGATGTTGAGTTGATTGAAGACGCCACAAGTCCGGGAATCGTTCAAAGCTATGCGGTTAGATACGGTTTAATGCCGAGAGATGCCCAGATTGTTGCCACATGCGTCATGAACGGAATAAAAAAGATAGCAACTTTCGATGAAGACTTTGACGACGTTACGGAAGTCTCCATCATCAGGTAGGCTCGGCCACGGGTCCAGCTCATCACGGGTCAGACGAAGGTGTCGTCATCACCGCCAAAAGGATGTGTTATTTCTCCCTTAATTCTCCTTTCATCCGCAGGTACTCCTCTCTGCTCAGCGGGAAATCCTTAGCCGAGGAGAGGAACGAGTTCACAAGCCTTACCTGCTGTTTGAAGACCTCATCCGGATTCTCCTTCAGCCTCTTCACGTAAAGCCTGATGAAAGCGAGCCTCTCTTCCAAATCGCGCCTAGAACGGAACTTCAACGCGGAGCCTCCTCGCGCAGTCATTGAGAGCCCTCCCGTCGATTCTCTCCTACTCCTTAATCGCAATGTCTATGATTCCTCCAATGAGCTTTAGAGGGCACGGTATTTAGTCCTTCCGGAACGTTCAGAGTCAGGAAAATATCACTTCATCCGGAACCTGGGGGACTTCGAGATGATGAACGCCTGAAAGGTGGGGGAAAGGTATTTGAGGGTGTTTTGTGATTTTCACATGGGAGGTCGCGGTATGGGAGAGGCTGTAGTGGCCGATGAGGAAGGGGAGAGTAAGGAAAGTCAAGAGGCTCATGGAGATTTTTCCAGAAGTCTTAGCTGTCAGAGGAAGACGGTAAAAAGCTGGCCGAGGAGCTGGCTGAGGCGGTAGCGAGGAGGAACGGCTTGCTCTAAGCTGTTCTCTACAAGACTTCCCGTTAGGGTTATATTCTCTGGGGTCAAATTTGTGTCGTGATTTCATCCCCTTGTGTTTATGCGTCTCAATTACTCCTAAGGGATTGAGGGTGAACTGAATGTACGGGCCGTATGAGCTGGATATTGGTGGAATAGAAAAAGGGCACATTCGTAGAAAAACGAAAGAGGAAAAAAATACCATGACGCACTTAGAGAGCACTTGATTCACTTTCACAACGATTACGAACTGTTCAGAAAGATCGTCAAGACACTATATCCCGAAGCCAAAGAAACGGACATCCAAAAATATGGTGTAAAAATCTCCGCGAGTGGGAGTCGTGGTAAGGGATTCGGAATATGGGTAGAAGGATACGGGAAGCACGCTAAACAAGTGCCGGCATGGGAATATCCAAAACTTTCGCTGTTCTACCGTCTACTGACCGCACTAACAGCAATGAAGCATAACCTTGACGTAGAAGATGCGTATAGAGCACTATCAGTTGAACTCCCAAAGAGATTATGGCACAGGGTCCCAAAACCTGAGGAAATACAAGAGGTCGAAAAAACAGTAAACGAACTCGTCCAGGATGGAATGCTCCCCGAAAGAGCAAAGGAGGATGTTATCAATCTGGCAAAGGAGCTCTCCCAGATCGTTTACGAAGTATTCCCAAATAAGGAATCGCTCCTAGAATACAAAGAAAAAATAAGAAAGCAGAATAGGAAAGATGAAAGTTGGGGAGTAAAAGGTAAGGGTCTCGGTGATTACTGGTACGAGGTTGTTCTCAAAAAAGTACTAAAGAAGCACAGCAAGAACGTTACAGAAATAATGAAGCGAGAGGTGATGCATCCGTCCACACCTCCACTGGCAGAAACCAAAATCATTACCATGAAGCAACCAGCCCTCGAGGACATCGCCATAGAATCACTGAAACGGATGGGCATTGACCTGAAGTTAGAAATCGGCAACATTCCTGAAAGAAAGTCGAAGACCTTCTCGTGGTTGGTGCAGAACGGGCTGATACGTGTGGGGGAAGAGAGTGGGAAGCCGGTAGTGAAGGCAACGGAGAAACTACACGCGCTCGTCGGGAAGCACGGGGGCAACGTGGCTGCGGCCATGATCAAGTGGGCCGCGGAGGAAGGAGTGGGGTTAGAACACGTGGAACCGGTGGCGAAGATACTGGCAGCCCTCGAAGAGTACAGGCAGATAGCCAAGAAGCAGGATCCAAAACTGGCGAAGGCATTAGAAAAGGCGATGAGGAGCAAACATACTGTGCGAGAGTTAGTCTATGTAGTCATCGGTATGCTCCCAATCGGAGAGCTCTCGGAGAAATGGCGGGAAAACTTCGGTCTTCCGTTGATGGAGCTGCTCAGGAAAAAGCCTGAGCTGACAAAGGCCTTCCTCGGCTCAATGGAGCACC
>Ga0256838_1000510_pt1 | contig 23485 bp, 26 predicted proteins | sample 4571419metaG_FD_185978 | JGI IMG/M metagenome (GOLD analysis project Ga0256838, IMG submission 185978) | Hydrothermal vent microbial communities from Guaymas Basin, Mexico - 4571-419 | ecosystem: Environmental > Aquatic > Marine > Hydrothermal vents | place: Mexico: Guaymas Basin | collected...
CTGGTAACTTTTCTAATATCTCTAGGGTCATCTCTATATCAATGAGTTCTTTTATTTCTATTTTCATAGCTTATTTTAAACATATTTATTCTTTGTTATTGCTTAGAATTGTATGAAAATGACCTAATGTAAGCATTGATAATAGTTCCCCACAATTTTTATATGGGTAGAAGCACAGGCAGTACAATATATTTTACTTAGCATCACATCTCATTTATTAGGGGCGTGTAGATGTCATACCTGCACTAAGCCAGTCTTGCATACCTCCACGGTACCATTTTAGCTTTTCTGGAGGATAGCCTATTTCCATGAGGGCAAATATCATATCTGGAGATTGCCTACACCATGGACCATTACAAAAAATGACGAGGGTTTTTACATTGTCAAAATCATAATCACCATCTTCATCTTTGACTGCACCTAAGTACTTTAATGCAAATTCAAATTCAAACTCATATTCATCTCTTTGCTTAAAATAATCAAAAGGCATATTGATGGCCCCTGGTATGGTACGGTAGGTAAACCATTGTTTTTTACGACTGTCTATGAGGAGCAGATTAGGATTGCTTTTCATCTCTTTGAGGGTAAAGAGTATTTCAAGCTCTCCATAGGTCTCTAGGTCAACATCAAGATGCATCGGTAATAGTTTTCCTTTGGTATGCACATAAGTAGATTTACATGCTTTTGGTACAGATTTATGTGCGAAGTCTCCTGTCCAAAATGTTGTATTATTAATCAAAACCTTTTTACACTCTTCTGGTATAACTCGTTTTACCGTTATTTTATATGCTTTTCCTTGTTTGTCTTTGAGTGTGACTAAAACCCCTCTTTGTTCAAATGAAAGGTTTTTAGCCATGAGAAAAGGTGTTAAGAATAGTAAAATTGGGCATATAAATTTAAACATTTTATTCCTTTAAGAAGAGAGAAGTATAGTAAAATATTCTAACCAACCTAAGCACAATAGTAGATAAAATCATTCAAAGAAGTGTATGTAAATCATCCAAATCAAATAAAAGTACATTTTTTTCATTGAGCTGTAAGAGTTCTTTGGAGAATCCACTTTTGGAAAATAGGGCGTAAGTATTTACTTTTATGCCTGATTCTAGGGCTTTTGCTTTTAGTTTACTGAGTTCATTTTTGCATACGATACGGTCTTTGTATTTACACTCACCCAAGATGATTTGTTTGTTTTGTGTGATAGCTAGGATGTCAAACTCACTGTGGATGTTCCAGTAGCTTCCGTGAGAGAGTATCTTTTGGCTTGTGTGGAAAGAGTCTAGGAGGAGGGCATTGCAGAGCTGTTCGTAGACTAGGGAGTGTAAGCGTTCGTGATGTTGTTGGAAATGGGCTAAAAACATTTCTCCTTTACCTAAGGCTAACTCTTTTTGATAGGGGGAGACAAACCCAAACCAAAAACGCATAAAGGGCTGTACAAATCGCAGTTTATCTTGGATACGGTAGCTACGTTGTTCTTTTTTTAGTTTGTGTTTAGGGTGGATACGTAGAGGAGATTCTCGTGAGTACTCTATCGTTAGAATACCCAAAGAGACAAGCTCTGTGATGAGGCTCTCTCCTAGTGCTTCTGAAAGTTTGGATTTTCGCAAGGCTGTATAGCGTTTACCATCACCATGGGCTACTGCCATAAGTAGCTCTTTATAAGGGGATTCTAGTAGATAAGAGGGAGAAACTAAAGTAGAAGCAGTATCAAAATTATCTACAAAAACCCTTTGTAGCATGGCAGATATATCTTCAAAGTAGTCTAGCTCTATACGCTCTTCTATACCACCTAAAATAGAAAAGTATGCAACTAAGGGTTCTATTTCAAGATAAGAAAATTGGTTATGAAATCTTTGAAATAGTGTTTTAATGCGATGCCTTTTGTACTAAAATGATAGAAAATCATAACAAATTTAAGCACAATAGTAGATAAAAAATAGAAGGATTAGAGATAGTTGGTATAGGATTCTAATAAAATTAGATAAAATGTCATAAAATAACAATGAGGATATACCGTGACAGATAGAGAAAAAAGTGTATTGGCGTATCATAAAGGTGGTAAAATTGGTATTACGATAACCAAACCATGTAATACGCAAGAAGATTTATCAAAGGCTTATACCCCAGGTGTGGCGATTCCTTGTTTGGCGATTGAAAAAGATGAGCAATTGGCGTATAACTATACAAATAAAGGCAATCTTGTTGCTGTAATTTCAGATGGTACGGCTGTACTTGGATTGGGTGATATTGGTGCATTGGCAGGGAAGCCTGTACTAGAAGGTAAGGTTGTCTTATTTAAAAAGTTTGCTGATGTTGATGCCTTTGATATTGAGCTAGATGAAAGAGATACAGATAAAATCATAGAGGTATGTAGAGCCATTGCCCCTACTTTTGGGGGCATTAACCTAGAAGACATCAAAGCACCAAAATGTTTTGAGATAGAGACAAGACTTCAAGAGATGCTAGATATTCCAGTGTTTCACGATGACCAACACGGTACGGCGATTATTACCACAGCAGGACTGATGAATGCACTTGAAATTACGGGTAAAAAGATAGAAGAGATTAAAATCGTAGTCAATGGGGCAGGGGCTGCTGGTATTTCATGTGCTAAAATGTATAAAAAACTAGGTGTACAAAATCTAATCATGTGTGACAGCAAAGGCGTTATCTCTACACGTAGAAATGATTTGAATAAATATAAACAAGCGTTTGCCATAGATACAGATGCTCTCACACTAGATGATGCTATCGATGGTGCTGATATGTTTTTAGGACTTAGTCGTGCTGGGGCATTAAAAAAATCAATGGTAGCAAAAATGGCAAAGAATCCAATTATCTTTGCCCTTGCCAATCCTACACCTGAAATACTCCCTGAAGAAGTGGCAGAAGTTAGAGATGATGTTATCATGGGTACAGGAAGAAGTGATTATCCAAATCAAGTCAATAATGTCTTGGGTTTCCCCTTTATCTTTAGAGGGGCATTGGATGTAAGAGCCACAAAAGTCACAGAAAACATGAAGATGGCAGCTGCTCATGCTTTGGCAGCACTTGCCAAAGAACCTATATCTGATAGTGTTAAAAAAGCTTACAATAACCATGATGTAGAATTTGGGAAAGACCATATTATCCCTACGCCATTTAATCAAGATGCTCTTGTATGGGTAGCTTCTGCTGTTGCCAAACAAGCTGTAGAAGATGGTGTAGCTAGGATTGAATCGTATAATCATGAGGCATACAAAGCCAAACTTCAAATGATGCTTGGGAGTAACTAACAGTAAAAATATGGTATGATTAATAATTAATCACATAAAAGAGCATCTATGGAAACATTTTTTACCACATCACAAAAGATACAACATATCATTAAGAGTTTTAATCTTACCAAAACGCTGTATGTCTCCTCTATCATCATAGGTGAATCCCATACAGGTAAGAAGTCATTGGCACGTTATCTATTTCCCAATGCTACTATAGTTTCGGGGGATAATAAAGAAGAATTAATATCAGCTTTAGAGCATAATGATGAATTGATTATCACAGATTTTGAAAAGATTAACAACCATAATATTTTGGACTTTTCTAATAAACGTATCATCGCAACGGCTAGTTATATGGGTAATGCTTCTATTATAGATGATATTTTTGCATTTATCTATATGATGCCACCTCTTAAAGAACGTCCTGAAGATGTAAATTATCTCAAAGAATATTTTATAAAAGAAGCCTGTAATACTTTGATGATAGAACCCAATACTATAGACATGAGCAAACTCTATCTTAATCTTAGTAAAAATAGTAAAAGTTTAAAAAAATCTATTTTTTCTTATATTAATAAACAGACGATGGATGATAAAGATATTCAAGAGATACTCTATCACTATTTATTGAAGCAACTAAAAGGCAATGATGGATATAAAGAATATTTGGGATTGTATGAAAAGCCTCTTATCGAAGCAGGTCTTGCAAAGTTTGGTTCTCAACTGCAACTTTCACAGATTTTGGGTATCAATAGAAATACACTAAGGAAAAAAATACATGAACACAACATCCATTAATTTTAAATCCTTTGTCGAGTGGGATAACAGTCCTTTTATACTGTTTTCTAATCAAGGTAAAATTATCTATCTAAATAATGCTTCAGAGATTTTGTTTGGGTATGTGTCCAAACAAGAGCTTTATGATATAGCACTCTCTTATGCCCCTAAATTTTTTGGATACAAGACTACGACTCTCTCTTTGGCGTATGATTCATTTCTTTTTTATGCGATTACGGTGGGATATGAAAATGAGACAGAAATTTCGCTTCGGTTGTACAATACACCACGTCTAAAGCCCAAACATAAGCTTGAAACGAAAAAGCTTATACTCACAGATATTAATATTTTACTAGAAGCAAATATCGCACTCTTTAGAACCAAAAATACCAATCCTCTCAAACTCTTAACTGACCAAGATTTACCACATCTAAAAATCGACCAAAATAACTTTTCCAAACTTTTAAGAAAGGCATTTAATGCATTTAAATCTTCTGACTCTATGGACGTTTCTTTAAAGTTTCTTATCGGAAAGCACGTCATTATAGAAGAAAAAAAGATTGCTATTGTACAACTAGTTATCCAAGCCAATGGTCGATACAATGATGCTGATGATGAGATACAAGTCCTCGCTACACAAAGTCAAATAAAGCTTATCCTAAAAGAAAATGCTATCTATTTAGAAATCCCTCTTCTTGTGTGAGTATGTGGTAAATAAACTTTAAACCTAATTTTAGATAAAATGATAAAACAAAAAGGCTTAAAGAAATTTTCTAAAACGAAAAATAAAATTAGCATAATGGAGAAAATAAATTGAAAGCAAATGAAAAAAAATTTACAAGGTTTTTAGAAGGTTCTGATAAGCATTTTATAATACCAGTTTATCAAAGAAATTATGATTGGAAAAAAGAACAATGTAAACAATTATTTGATGATTTGATAGATATTTCTAAAACAAATCGTACACATTTTCTAGGCTCAATTGTATCTATTTATCATGATGATGGTGAAGATTTAGAGTATCTAATAATTGATGGACAACAAAGGTTAACAACACTATCACTACTATTATTAGCAATATATAAAATAATAAATAATAATTTACTTCAAACAAATGTTAATAAAGAACAAATAAAAGATGAATATTTGATTAATAAATATTCTAAAGATGATAAAAAAATTAGACTAAAACCTGTTAAAAATGACAAGAATGCTTTTGCTTCACTTTTTAAAGAAGAAAATGATTATATACAAGATACAAATATTACAATAAATTTTCAATATTTTTATGAAAGAATATTAAAAAAAGAACTATCAATAGATAAATTATTTTTAGCAATAAAACAACTGATAATAGTTGATATTGAATTAAAAAATGGAGAAGATGACCCTCAATTAATTTTTGAAAGTTTAAATTCAACAGGTTTAGATTTAAAAGAAGCAGATAAAGTTAGAAATTTTATTTTAATGAAAGAAAATTCGTCAACACAAGAAAGATTTTATACTTTTTACTGGAATAAAATAGAAGAGAATACAAATTACAATGTTAGTGATTTTATTAGAGATTATTTAACCATAAAAGAAAGAACAATTCCAAATAAAAATAAAGTATATTTACATTTTAAAAGATATGTAACCAATAATATTGTAAATATAGAAGAATTACTAAAAGATTTATTAAAATTTTCTACATACTATAAAAAAATCATTAACTCAAAAGTAAATACTGATGAAATTAGTCTTATTTTAAACAAGATAAATAGATTAGAAAGTGTTGTAACCTATCCATTTATAATGGAGATATTTGAAGATAAAGACAATGGTATAATTTGTGAGGAAGATATAAAATCAATATTAAATATTATTGTAGTATTTGTATTTAGAAGATTAATCTGTGAAGTTCCTACCAATGCTTTAAATAAAATTTTTATGACTATGGCTAGAGAAATAAAAAAATATAATGATTTTAAAGAACACTATCTTGAAATATTTAAATACATTATTACTAGAAAAAAACTAACGGGAAGATTTCCAAATGATGAAGAGTTTGGATTAAAAATAGTTCAAAAAGATATATATAATTTTAAAAGTAAAAATAAACTTTTTTTATTGGAACAATTAGAAAATTATGATAATAAAGAACGAGTTGATATTGAAAATTTAATTAGTAATAATATATTAACTATTGAACATATTATGCCACAGAAGCTTACACCTATTTGGCGAGAATCATTGGGGTCTAACTATGAAGTGATACATGAAAAATATTTACATACATTAGGCAATATTACATTAACAGGGTACAACTCAAAACTAAGTAATAAATCCTTCCTAGAAAAAAGAGATATGCAAAAAGGATTTAAAGAAAGTAGATTATTTTTAAATAAAGCATTACATAGTTTAGAAGATTGGAATGAAGAAAAAATTATAAATCGTGCAAATGATTTAAAAGATAGAGCATTAATAATTTGGACTTTGCCACATAGTACATATCAATCAGAAGAGGATAATTTAAAAATATTTACATTAAATGATGATGATATAAGTTTTACTGGTGAAAAGATATTATCTTTTAAATTTATGGAAGAAAAAGAAAAGATACTTAATAGTTGGAAAGATTTCTATAGAATTATTTCATCAATGCTATATGAACTTGACCCTATTAAATTTAAACAAATTATAGTAGATAACAATTATAATTATGAAGGACTCGCAAAAGTAAGAGATAGTTATAAAATAAATGAATTTTATATTTATACAAACTTAAGTGCAGAAGCTATTTTATCACGATTAAGAGTATTGATAGAAGAAATAGGTTTAGATGTAAATGATTTAACTTTTACAATTGTATAAAAATATAAAAAGTTCTATGAGCGTTTAAATACTGTTGACAAGATAGAGATAAAAGAGGAGATTGAGAAATTGGAGATATTGATTCAAGAGAGTGTTGATGAGGTTGATAGGTTGGCTTATGAGGTTTATGGGTTGAGTGATAGGGAGATTGGGATTGTTGGGGGTGGGTGATGAGTTAGTTAAAGCAAAAGCCTTTATAAATTTAAATATAATAAAAGAAAACAAAAAAGGATAAGTATGACCATTACACTAAATATTCAAAATAAACAGCTTTTTGATAGGATAATGTGGCTTTTAAGTCGTTTTAAAAATGATGGTTTAGAGATTATTACAGATATTCAAAAAAATATATCACCTCCAACAGAACCAAAAAATAGATTTTCTGAATTTGCAGGGATTTGGAAAGATAGGGATATAACACAAGAATTTATACGGAAACAAGCTTGGAAATGATAGTTTTAGATACCAATGTATTGATTGAAATTTTAAAAGACAATCACTCAACCATTGAGAAAGTACAATCCTTTAATTGTCCGTTGGCTATCTCCTCTATTACCGTTATGGAACTTTTTTATGGAGCATTGAACAAAGTAGAAGTTAAAAAGCTTGAAAAGTTTGTTGCTCTTTTTGAAATTATTGATATAAATCAAACTATCTCTAAACAATCTACTACACTTATTAAGACTTATGCTAAAAGCCATAATTTAGATATTCCTGATGGGCTTATTGCTTCAACAGCTTTGGTTTTAGATGCTCCTCTTTTTACTTATAATCTTAAGGATTTTAGGTTTGTTGATGGTTTGGAGTTGATTTAACGATGGAAGACCCCTTTGCAGTAGGAGAATTAAAAGAGAGACTAGATAGCCTTATCGCAGAGCAAGGGTAGGATAAGCGAGGTCAAGAGTTGTAAAATCCACTTTTAGTTTTAATGTGATTAAAATTTAATCACACTATAGATGCAAAAAACAACTTTTAATGTTATGATTATGGTGTAAAATTAATTAAAAGGATATAGCATGAATTTAAAACTTTCAGCTCTTATGGCATTGTTCTTGCCCATCTTCGCTTTTGCAGAAGATAAACTAGACTCAGGAGACACGGCGTGGATGATGATTTCTACGGCATTGGTATTGTTGATGACACCTGCTGGTTTGGCACTATTTTATGGTGGGATGACGCGTTCTAAAAATGTTTTGAATACTTATGCCATGGTAATGGGTGCATTTGTTATGGCATTTGTTGTATGGATAATCGCAGGATATTCAATCGCTTTTGGTACATCAGCAGACCCAATGCTTCAAAATGTATTTGGTGGATTTAACCATATTATGCTTGATGGTATTAAATGGACTGATTTATCAGGGACTTATCCTACTTATGTATTTATTGCATTCCAAGGGACATTCGCAGCGATTACTGTAGCGATTGCTTCGGGTTCAGTAATCGGTAGAATGAAGTTTTCTACATGGATGGTAATCGTTGTATTATGGGGACTTCTTGTTTATGCTCCTATTACACACATGGTATGGGGTGGAGGTGTTCTAATGACTCATGGTGCTTTAGACTTCGCAGGTGGTACAGTTGTACACATGAATGGTGGTTTAGCAGGTCTTGTTCTTGCAATTCTTGTTGGAAAAAGAATGGATTACAACAAAGTGCCTATGAAACCTTATAGTATTCTATTTACAGCCGTTGGTGCATCTTTACTATGGTTTGGTTGGTATGGATTTAATGGTGGTTCTGCCTTTGGTGCAAATGCTATTGCAGGATTAGCCGTGATGACTACAACTGTTGCTACAGCAGTTGCAGGTATTACATGGATGTTATTAGAGTGGATTGTCTTTAAAAAGCCTACACTTCTAGGGATTGCTTCTGGTATTATCGCTGGACTTGTTGCTATTACTCCTGCTGCTGGATTTGTTTCTGTAGGTGGTGCGTTTATTCTAGGGATTGTTGGTGCTATCGTTGCATTCTTCGGTGTGATTAAACTCAAAAAAGTATTTGGTTATGACGATTCTCTTGATGCCTTTGGTATTCACTTCTTAGCAGGTCTATGGGGAGCGTTGGCTACAGCATTCTTGGCACTTGATGACAAAGACCTTTTATGGGATGGACCTCTCAAAGAATCTGGTGACAGAATGGGACAATTTATGGTACAAGTTGAATCTGTACTTATCGTTGGAGCATGGACACTTGTTGGTACAATCGTTGTATATTATATTGCCTCAGCACTTACAGGTGGAGCAAGAGTAGATGAAGAAACAGAACACAATGGACTAGATGAAACTATTCACGGTGAAACAGTGACAAATTCCTAAGGGGATTTGTTGTACTATACAAGTATAAAGGATTAAAATCATGAAAAAAATAGAAGCAATTATTAAACCCTTCAAACTAGAAGATGTCAAAGACGCTCTTGTAGAAGTAGGTATAGAAGGTATGACTGTATCAGAAGTCAAAGGTTACGGTAGACAACAAGGACATTCTGAACTCTATAGAGGGGCAGAATATGTGGTAGAGTTTATACCTAAAATCAAAATTGAACTCGTAGTATCCGATGATGCCTTTGCTCAAAAAGCTGTAGAAGCTATCGCAGCAGCAGCTAAAACAGGTAAAATCGGTGACGGTAAAATATTTGTAAGTACAATTGATTCTGTTCTTCGTATTAGAACCGATGAAATAGATACAGATGCTTTGTAGCTAAGTGTCACAGATAAAACGATAGATAAGGTCTTTCCTTATCTATCATCTACTTCATTCCCTATTCTTATCACTTATTCTTCTGATTAATAATTAATCAACTTTAAATTTCCTCTTTTCTCTTTTTTATTAAAATTGCCTATTAACTAAGCATAGAATGCTTGGATTATTTTTTATGAACAGTTATACTTATACTATTCAATTAAAAAGGTTAATTATATGGAAATGAATTACGTTATTGATACACTTTTTGCACTTTTTGCAATGACACTTATTATCTTTATGGTACCAGGTTTTGCTATGTTAGAAGCAGGGCTTGTCCGTACCAAAAATGTAACGGCTGTACTCACGGTCAATATCATGGTCTATGCTGTGGCTTCTATGGCATTTTTGCTCATAGGGTATAAAATGGCTTTTGGTTCTTGGGAGTTTCAAACGGGTATTAGTGCTTGGGCATTTTTTCTTTTTCAAATGGCATTTGTAGGTAAAACCGTTAATATTATGTCAGGAGGGGTAAGTGAAAGAACACGTATTATCCCTTTGGCTTTATTTACCATAGTGATGGCAGGATTGATTTATCCTTTGGTAGTCAATGTTACATGGGGAACAAACTTTTTAGAGGGTACACCTTTTGACATCTCTTCTATGCACGACTTAGCAGGGTGTACCGTGATACATTCTACAGGAGCATGGGCATTGTTAGCAGCGATACTCATCATAGGACCACGCCGTGGACGTTATACCAAAGATGGTAAGATACGTGTGATTCCTGCTTCTCATATACCTTTAGTTGTCTTAGGTGCTTTACTTCTATGGATAGGTTGGTTTGGATTTAATGGTGGGTCAGTAGGTGCAATATCGAGCAAAGAAAACGCAGACCTTGTGGCACTTACTATCATGAATACCAATACAGGGGGTTTAGCAGGAGCGATTACCGTAGGACTTGTTATGTATGTGCAATACAAAAGATTTGATATTACCATGATACTCAATGGTGCATTAGGTGGGCTAGTCTCGGTCACAGCTGGGGCAGATATGTTTGATATTTATACCCCTATTTATGTGGGTGCTATCGGAGGGGTTATCGTCGTTTATGGTGTAGCACTTTTTGATAAATTAAGATTAGATGACCCCGTAGGTGCATTGTCTGTACACTTGCTCAATGGTATTTGGGGGACTATCGCCGTAGCCATATTTGCAGATGTCTCACTTTGGTCTCAGGTCAAAGGGGTGTTGGTAGTGGGTGTCTTTTCTTTTAGTACATCTTTTATCGTGATGTACCTTATCAACAAAATCACACCTTTTAGAGCCTCTGACGACGAACAGTTACAAGGACTTGACATCGAAGAATGTGGGCTAGAAGCCTATCCTGAATTTAGACGCTCTATCTGATAGAATTACACTAGGCAAAGCATTGCTTTGCTCCAAACTAAATAATAGAGTTCTTGCAAAACTAGGAAACGATGGCTTTAGCCTCGTCTTGTTCGGGTGTAAACACTCCGATTCCAAAGAATTTCTTAAGAAGTCTAACAATTAAACAAAGGAATATACAATGAAAAAAATAGAAGCAATCATCAAACCATTTAAACTAGAAGAAGTGAAAGATGCCCTCGTAGAGATAGGCATAGAAGGCATGACCGTCTCAGAAGTCAAAGGATATGGAAGACAACAAGGACACTCAGAACTCTACCGTGGTGCAGAATATGTAGTAGAGTTTATCCCTAAAGTAAAGATAGAAATCATAGTATCAGATGAGGAATATGCACAAAAAGCAGTAGATGCTATCTCTCATGCTGCCAAAACAGGTAAAATAGGTGATGGTAAAATATTTGTAAGTTCGATAGATTCAGTCCTACGTATCAGAACCGATGAAGAAGATGAAGAAGCACTTTAACAAAGTACCAATCGGTTTAGCAATTTAGCTTCACCGTAGGCTCATTTTTTATAACGGCTTCTTTTGACCATATAATTAGCGTTACAAAGCCACTTACGCTATAATGGGATTGAATGAATAGTTGTATTCAAGATTTATAATATTAAGTTATTAAAATAAATTTTGTGTATGCCTATTTGTTAAATCAAATGGTAAATTTCAGATAAAAGGATTAATATGGCAGAAGAAACTTGTAAACCTAAATGTACGAAAGATGACGGTAGTCACAATCATCAATGTAATTCAGGCAAAGATAGAACACCAGCTCAAAAAGCAGGTGATAAAAAGAAAAGTGAAAGTTAGAAATAACTAGACTACAAATATTATAATAAATACTTGGAGAGAAATACAAACCCTAGTAGGATTTGTATTTCTTAAAACAAATGAATTACGAGGATAATAAAAGATGAAATTTTATCTAAAAAATTTAGTTGAAGTAAATGATAATATAGGAAGTAAAATATTTGATATATCTATTCAAGTTTTAATAATTCTATCAATTATTACATTTTCAATAGAAACAATACCTGATTTATCAGAGAAAACAATAGACATTTTAAATATTTTTGAAAAATTCACAGTTATTATATTTACTTTTGAATATATAGTTAGAATTTATACAGCAGATAAAAAATTAAAATATATTTTTAGTTTTTATGGAATAATAGATTTTCTAGCAATACTACCATTTTATTTAACATATTTTATTGATTTAAGAACAATAAAAGTCTTTAGACTATTTCGCTTATTTAGATTATTAAAATTAGTAAGATATAATAGAACTTTAGATAAATTTCAAAAAGCTATTATAAATGCAAAAGAAGAATTTATAATATTTTTTATACTTACTCTAATTATATTTTATCTTGCATCAGTTGGAATATATTATTTTGAAAATGAAGCACAACCTAAAAATTTTGGTAGTATTTTTGATGCTATGTGGTGGGCAGTTGCTACATTAACTACAGTAGGTTATGGTGATGTATACCCAATAACAATTGGTGGTAAAATATTTACTACTATAATGCTATTAATAGGTTTAGGTATTGTTGGTATTCCAGCAGGAATAGTAGCTTCTGCTTTAACTGAGGTTAATAAAGAAAAAAAGTAGGGGTCAAGTAACAATCACAACCCTAAAGTTTTAAGCTTTAGAGATTAAGTGATTTTTCCTTCTTAGTTGGAGTTTGATAGGCATTCTATAGCTAGTTAGAGCTGTAGAATGAGTAGAAGTACAAAAACGTACTTTGTTGAGTGTGTAAATTTTATATTTATTTACTTAGTTCTGTATAAAGATTTTCTTCTTCAAAGGCTATTCTTTTTGCTAGAACGCCAACTATTTCATTGAAAGTTTGAAAAAAAGTTTCATCTAGGACAGCATTGGGTTGTGTGTATTTTGTCAAAAAAGACATAAGTAGATGCTTTGTTCCTTTAAATGTTTGTGTAAATTCATGGACAAGTGCTTCGGTATCTCCATGTAGTCTTTTTTGATCTTTGAGTAATCTGTAGAACTCTATATCTTCATTCATGAGATGATCAACAGCAATAGAATTAAGTGCTCTTAACTCTTTTTTTGTAAGCTCATCATCATTTTTTGAATATGCTGCGATGACTTTGTGAGCCAGTACAACAATCTCCTCATGTTCTTTTTTCCATTTTATAACTAACTTTTTATTTTTTGACGCAAATAATGACCAAAACATCTTTTCCCTTTTGTAATACAAGATTATTTATATAAATAAATTATATATAGTATTATTTCAAATTATACATAAAAAAACTTAATTTGTCTATATTGAGGATATAAAAAAGGGATAAAATAGATTAGTTAATACCCCAAAAATCCAATACTTTAAACTTGGTATAGGTATAAAAAGGGTTCCATCTTTGTCTTAATAGTGCTGATGCTGATGTTTGTAAGACAGCATTTTCTCCATAAAGAGCCAAATGACCTAAGGCAATACCAGGGCTTTTGGGTGCATTACTATCGCCATAGAGGGGGTCATTTTGGCTGATGGGTAGGGCTAAGTGAGAGAGTGAGTAGATGCCTTTAGCCCATTTTAGGTCTAGTTTTTCTTTGCTTTTATTGTCGGTTATTTTTACAAGGTATGCATCACTGCTATTTAAATCAGTGATAAGTTCAAGGGTATACGGCGCTGCTGTGGCATTTTGACGTATCTGCTCTAAGGCTTTTTTTGTCTTTCTTGTGATGAGATGGTTGTTCATAAAGCTATGCCGAATATCAAACAGTACCAAGGTGTGATTCCCTTGTGGTAAGCGTTTATAGAGTTTTTCAATGGTATCAGAGACAGAGACCGTACTGTCTACAATAGAGGCAAAACTAAGGATAGGAGGGAATGCTTTAGAGGATGTGTTTTGTATATTACTGTCTAATTGTTCTTGTACTTTTTTACATATACGGTAGACTTGATCTCCAGCATTGACAGCAAAGGAAGCATATTTAAAAGGGTCATATTCAGCAGAAACGGAGTTCCATTGGAGCTTTTCTATCCCTAACAGTGAACCCAAACGGCTTTGCCAAATAGCCAAAGGAGCAGCAGGGCTTACCCCAATAGCAGGAGAATAAAAGACAAGACTACTAGGCAAGGGTAAAGTACTGCTCTGCTCTAGGGCTGTGAGTGTATAATGTAGAGCCAAGGGTGCACCTGTAGAGTATCCCATCATTTGTATGGGTTTGTCTTTTACTTTTTCTTTGAGATACTTCATCCCTATTTGGACAACAGAAGCCATATCTTGCCACTTGATGTTGATTAGCCCAGAAGGGATAGTCCCATGCCCTGGCATACGCAAAACCAGTACCCATACGCCTTTTTTTTGCAAATATGAGGCTTGTGTATGGAGGCTATATGGCGAGTCTGACATTCCATGTATGAGTATGGCACCCATTTTAGGATTTTTGACGGGTAGTTCGTAGCTTCGGTTGTAGGCTCTCTCCCATCGTTTGGGGTCGGAGATACTCCCTTTGCTATAACGGTTTACAAGGCTTGTAGCTTCTTTGGGGATTTTATCGAGTACCTCACGCTCTAAAGACGTAAAAAGCTTCTCTTCTAAGGCAAGATAGCCCTCAAAGTCTTTGACGGTTGATGCTGTTGTATATTCACCTTTAAGTATGGTGGTATGCCATACATTCAGTACGGGCAAAGATTTGATATAGAGTGAAAAAACAATCACACCTATAATGATGATACCTAAAAGAGCCAACCATAAAAATTGACCTATCTTACGAACAGACCACCATGGTATAACAATCCAATAACTTTGAAATCTTTTCATAAAAATCCTTAATAGAGACTATATCGTACATGAAAAATAATACGTGTCTTTTGATTGGGTAGAGGGTAGCCACTATAGGCTAGACGTATCACTTTGAGTGTATTTTTGTCTAGTGAAGCATATCCGATACGGTGTTTGAGTTTTAGCCCTGAGATGTCTCCATTGGGATGAAGATAAAATGAAACAATATTTGTGCCTTGTTGTTGGGTACGTACAGCTACTCTAGGATAGCCATTGCGATAAAGTGTGCGTTGTGTAATTTGCTGAATGATATTTAAATTATGACGTATATATTTCTTTTGGGTGTTGGTATAGCTATTGAACGCACTGCCATAGAGTCTTTTAATTTCTTTCTCACCATAATTGCCCGAACCATAATTTTTTTTGGATTTTCTTGTATTGCTAGAAGAGCCAAAATTCATTAGGTTGTCATATAAAGATGTATTGGATTGCCTCTTTGGTTTTTTTACGATTTTTTTCTTTTTATTTTTGACAGGCTTCTTTTTGATGGGCTTCTTTTTTACTACTTTTTTCTTGATAATTTTCTTTTTGGGTTTGGGTGTGGCTTTACTTACGTTGTTTTCTTCTGTGCTTTTGTGGGCAAAAACTTTTTTACTCTTATCTAAGATTTTTTTCTTTATTTTTTCTTTTTCAGGTTTTATTTCTTTTTTGATAATAGGTTTGACAATAGGTTTGACTATCGGTTTTGGTAGCTGTGCAACTTTTTTAGGTACAGGGATACTTTTTGGTTTGGGAGCAGGGGGAGGTGTGGTTATTTGTTGTATATTGAGCGTCATTCTCTGTTCTGTAGGTGGGGGAGGTATGACTATCTCTTTAAAATGCATACTCAAAAGACCTAAAATGAGTAAATGTATAATGAAAGAGGCTAATAATGCTTCAATAAATCTAATGACTTTCTCCTCTTTATGCTCTTTAGTGTATAATCCAAAGAAATTTAAAAGTATTATACATAAACGAGGATAATAACATGGCATATAACAAAAGTATCAAAGCATTTGATGAAGCATACGCAGTCATACCTGGAGGTGTTGATTCGCCTGTTCGTGCATTTTCTGGTGTGGTAGGTACACCACCTTTTATCTCTCATGGAGAGGGAGGCTATCTTTTTGATATTGATGGCAATCAATATATTGATTTTGTACAAAGCTGGGGACCACTTATTTTTGGTCATTGTGACAAAGATATAGAGTATTCTGTGATACAAGCAGTCAAAAGAGGGCTAAGTTTTGGAGCACCTACGACCATAGAAACAGACCTAGCCAATGAGATAGTCTCACTCTTTGATAGCATAGACAAAGTACGTTTTGTAAGCTCTGGTACAGAAGCCGTGATGTCTGCGATACGTTTGGCTCGTGGTGTGACAGGACGTGACAATATTGTAAAGTTTAAAGGATGTTATCATGGTCATTCTGATTCGCTATTGGTAGAAGCTGGGTCTGGATTGGCTACTTTTGGTACACCCTCTAGCCCAGGTGTCCCTGCAGATTTGACCAAGCATACACTCTTGGCTACCTACAATGATTTAGCTTCTGTAGAACAATGTTTTGCCGATGCCAAGGGCAATATCGCTTGTGTGATTATCGAGCCAATTGCTGGTAATATGGGACTTGTTCCTGCTGATGAAGCCTTTTTAGTAGGGATAAGAGCCTTATGTGATATACATGGGGCTTTACTTATCTTTGATGAGGTGATGTCTGGATTTAGAGCGTCTCTTAAAGGGGCACAGGGTATCTCCTCTGTCAAACCAGATATACTTACACTCGGTAAAGTCATCGGAGCAGGTATGCCAGTAGGGGCTTTTGGTGCAAGTGCTACTATCATGTCTCATCTCTCGCCTGAAGGTCCTGTCTATCAAGCAGGGACACTCTCAGGTAATCCTGTGGCGATGGCAGCAGGGCTTACGAGCCTCAAAAAACTCAAAGCCAATCCTTCACTCTATGTAGAGTTTGCATCCAAAGCCAAAAAGCTTGTAGATGGTTTCCAAAAAGCATCTCTTGCTGTCGGTGTACCCATGGTCACAGAAGTAAGAGGCTCTATGTTTGGTTTTTTCTTTTCTGATGTGGTGGTCAAAAATATGGAACAAGCCGATGCCAATGACACACAAATGTTTGCTCAATTTCATAAAGGTATGTTAGATAAAGGGGTCTATCTAGCGTGTTCATCGTATGAAACAGGCTTTATCTGTGCAAAAACAAGCGATAAAATGATAGATAATGCTATCAAAGCAGCCTACCAAACCATGCGAGAGATTACAGCCTAATGCAAAAAGAAGAACCCAAGATAAAACAATTGGTCGAAGCTGCTGATGGACTAAGCTTAGGTATCTCTATCGTTGTAGCTGTACTGCTAGGGATAGGGATAGGGATAGGGTTACAAAAACTAACAGATGCCCAATGGACATTATGGATAGGGGTATTTATAGGCGTAGGTGCAGCGATTTCTAATATCTATAAAGCCTATAGCAAACAAAAAAAGTCACTAGAAGAACTAGCATCTGACCCTAGATACAACTACAAAGCCAATCAAGAGCTACAAAAAAAGTATGACGCAGAAGATGATGACTAAGCCTATGAGAACATTAGTAATCAAGATTTTAAAAGTATTTTTGCTTGTAGATATCGTGGCAATGATGCTTATCGTGACTTTTTTTAAAACAGAGTATCTCTACGCCTTTGAGATAGGCTTTCTCTCTTCGTCTTTGGTGATGTTAGCGTCACTTATCGCCTATAGACGCATGGTAAATACACGTGTAGAACACAATATCATCACGATAGATGACTCCAAAGATGTGATAGACCTCTTAGAAGACCCTTATGACCTTTATAGTGAAGACGTAGCAGATACAGAAAAAGAAGAAGATTTAGTCAGTGTAGTAAAAGAAGAACGCCAAAAGCTCAAAGAGAATCATCGTTCACTATTTGAGACATTACGAGATACCAAAGCAGCACTTTCATTTTATCGTTTGGGTGCGTATGTACTATTGATATTAGGGTTTTTATACCTCAATAGGCATGGATTACTACATATCCCTAGCTATATTATCGCATTAGGGTTGGCACCGTTACTCACTGTATCGGTACTTTTACAACATCAACAAATAGAAAATACAGGAGATGAACATGCGTAAATTATACAAATACACACTGGTATTACTACTACTAACACTCTATATCCAAGCAGAACCCAAAATCAACCGTTTTGTCTGTAGCTCACAACCTTTACCTACGATAAAAATTATCGACAAACCTATCCACTTTGGGAAACAGCGTATCGCCATGACCAAAGCCTATATCAAACAGCATTATGGTAAAAAAGTGAATACTATCAAAATCACACCTAAGATTATCGTACTGCATTGGACTGCTGAAATGGGTTTCAACAAATCATTTCAACGCCTTAACCCAGAAAAACTATTGAGTGATAGAAAAGATATTGCCAAAGCATCACTGCTAAATGTATCAGCACACTTTTTGGTAGCACGAGATGGTACTATCTATAGACTTATGCCAGAAAATTGGATGGCTCGTCATGTCATAGGACTGAACTACTCTAGTATCGGTATCGAAAATGTAGGAGGCAGAGGCAACAAAAAAGACGACCTCACCAAAGCCCAACGCCAATCCAATATCAAACTGATTCGTTATCTGCGTGGTAAATTTCCTAGTATACAATACCTCATAGGACATCACGAATACAGACAAATGGAACGCACCTCACTATGGCTAGAAAAAGACAAAGGCTACAGAACAGTGAAGTCTGACCCTGGTGCTAAATTTATGCGTGAAATGAGAGAGTCTACCAAAGATTTACTACTTAAACAACCTCCTAGATAGGCTCATAGATGAACTCAGCTTTTACAAGTATAGATTGGGGCATCTTTGGGGTGTATTTTTTACTTTTGAGTGTGACTTCTTTTTACTTGTCTCGTGTCAAGGTAGAGAGTACACGTGATTATTTTGTAGGTAGCAATAGTATGCCTATGTTTGCTGTAGCCATTTCTATCTTGGCTACTTCACAGTCTGCGGCTACTTTTTTGGGAGGTCCTGAGTATTCTTATACCAAGGATTTGACTTTTCTAGGGTTTTATTTTTCTGCCTTTTTGGCTATTGTCTTTGTGGCATATATACTTATTCCTAGGTTTTATGCTATCCGTGCTATCACGGTGTATGAGCTACTAGAGCAACGCTATGGAGCATCTGCAAAGAAACAAGCAGGGATAATGTTCCTCATTGGGAGGCTTTTTGCTTCTGGGGCTAGGCTTTATATTGGGGCTTTGGCTATCTCGATGATACTCTTTTTGGATATTACGGCGATACATGTGGGTATCTCTATCCTTATCTTGATGTTGGGTGCGTTGGCGTATGCCTATTTTGGTGGGGTTAAATCGGTTATCTTTTCAGATATGATACAGGCTATTACCTATATTGGTGCAGGGGTGGCTGTACTTATTTATCTCTATATAAGTATCGATACTGATTTTATGACGGTGGTAGATACGCTTTATACAGATAAAAAACTACATCTATTGGATTGGTCTATGGGTGGTGGATTTTCTGTATGGGCATTGCTTGGAGGATGGTTTTTGCTCAATATCGCAGCGTATGGACTAGACCAAGATATGACCCAACGTGCGTTATCGTGCAAAAATGCCAAAGAGGCTCAAAAATCACTTATGATGAGTATATATCTTACTATTCCTGTGGCAATACTATTTTTGATGATAGGGTTACTTTTGTATCTCTTTTATCAGCATCCTGAACTCTCTGGTCTTCGTACGGAAGTACTTCAAGAGTTTGAAGGAGAGAAGATTACGATTTTTATGTACTATATATTGCATGAGATGCCAGAGGGTATGCGTGGACTTGTCACAGTAGGGGCAGTAGCTGCTGCATTGAGTAGTTCCAATTCGGTACTAGGGGCGATGTCTTCTGTGGCGATAGAAGACCTCTACAGACCATGGAAAGAGGCAAAAGAAAAAACTCCAAATCATAGTAAGAGCGATGAGCAACACTATCTCAAAGCAGGGCGATATGCTGTGGTATTTTTTGCTATTGCTTTAAGTATGATGGCGATGCTCTCTTACTACTGGCAACGCTATAGCGAATTGCCGTTACTTAGTTTTGCTTTGGGGGTCATGGCATTTGCTTATACGGGACTATTGGGGGTCTTTGGGGCTGCTATCTTTACCAATCGTGGCAGTGCGAAGAGTGTACCTTTTGCTTTGGTGGGTGGATTTGTGACTGTGCTGTTACTCCAACCATATATTTTGGAGGAACTCGTAAGCTTCAAATTGGGCTTTGCGTGGCAGATACTCGCAGGAACATCGGTAGCCTTTGCTATCATGATGGGTACAACAGATGTTAATAAGAGTTTCAAATAAATAGGGTATACTTCTTATTAAGAAAAAACACTAAGGTTATATTATGGGAAAATTAGAATTAATTACTAAAAAAGTAGATTTACTTTTAGGCAATCACGCAACACTATTGGCAGAAAAAAATGGGCTTAGCATTCAACTAGAAGAAGCAAACAATGAGATAGAAATACTCAAAGGTAAGCTACAAGACCTTCAAGAAAACTATGAAATGAAAGATTTAGAAGTAGATGACATCCTCTCTAAACTAGAAGCTATCGTAGTAGAAAGTAATCAATAATCCCTATCTCTTCTAAGGATGATAAAGAGTACTATATCGGTATCATGTCAGGCACATCACTCGATGGTGTCGATGTGGTACTTTGTGAGATAAACCCCTCTCAATGCACACTATTATACACGATTACCTACCCCCTACCTCTCTTACTTAAACAAGATATTTTAGAGATGATACAGCATCCTACGACTCTTAAAGACGTAGGAGAGATGGACTATCGTTTAGGGCTTTGCTTTGCTGAAGCTATTTTGGCATTGATAGAACATGCACAGATAGATACGCTAAAGATTAGAGCCATAGGCTCACATGGTCAGACACTATGGCATAGCCCTCAAAGTAGCCATCCTTTCTCTATGCAATTGGGCGATAGTAATATCATTAGTACCCATACCCATATTGCTGTGGTGAGTGATTTTAGGCGTAAAGATATGGCATTAGGTGGGCAAGGTGCTCCTTTTGCTCCTGCGTTTCATGCCTTTTTCTTTGGGCATACTTCACAAAAGCGTGGGGTAGTAAACATTGGAGGCATGGCAAACATTACGCTCTTAGATGAAAAACTATTGGGCTATGATACAGGCTGTGGCAATGTACTGTTAGATATATGGATACAAAAACATCACAATCTTCCTTATGACAAAGAAGGAAAATGGGCTAGAAGTGGGAGTGTAAATAAAGGTTTATTAGTACTTTTATTGGCTGACCCATTTTTCTCTTTGCCTACTCCCAAAAGTACAGGACGTGAAAAGTTCAATGAAGTATGGCTAAAAGAAAAACTCTCTATGATGAACCCTAGAGAGATAAAACAGCAAGATATACAACGAACCCTACTAGAACTGACGGCTCAGAGTATCGCTGATGAAGTATTGAAATTTCAAAGAGATGAGGTGTTACTTTGTGGAGGTGGAGCAAAAAATAGTTTTTTAGTTGAGCGTATTCAAGCACTTCTTCCAAAGGTACGCGTTACCATAGCTAAAAATGCAGATGAGATAGAAGCGATGACTTTTGCATGGTTGGCATACAAACGCATCCATGAAGAAAAAGTTAATCTCAAAGATGTCACAGGGGCTAGAGCCAATGCAATCTTGGGATGTATCTATCTCTAAAAGGACAAATATGAACAAAAAACTCATCAAATGGCTAGACAAGATAGGCTGTCATGGTACACTTGAAGCAGTGAGTGCCGATGCTAGTTTACGCAAGTATTATCGACTCAAAAGCAGTATGCACTCAGGTATCATCATGGATGCTTCTGAACAAAAAGAGAGTGTTGCACCGTTTGTAGAGATAGAACATCGCTTATACGAAGCAGGGGTAAGGGTAGCAAAGATTAATACCTACCATCTCAAAAAGGGCTTTGTCTTTATGGAAGATTTGGGCAATACCCATTTGGCAGATGTAGTAAAAGATGATATAGAACTCTATTATGGCAAAGCACTCGATAGCCTTATCAAAATGCAACATGCCGATACGGAGGGATTACCTTTATATGATGAAGCCTTTTTACGATTTGAGATGGAACTCATGCCAGAGTGGTATCTGCTCCAATACTTAGGAGTCACTCTCCAACCTAAAGAATTAGAAATACTCTCTACAGCGATGACCACCATCACAAACGAAGTCCTAGCCCAGCCACAAGAAGTATTTGTCCATAGAGACTATCACTCACGTAATCTTATGTTTGGCTGTACCGATGACTTGGTAGTGATAGACTATCAAGATGCACGTGTAGGGGCTGTGACCTATGATTTGGTCTCTTTGTTGCGTGATGTGTATATAGAGTTAGAGAGCCATGATGTAGAGCGTTTTGCCTTACATTTTAGAGATATGAAAGGCTTAGAAGTCGATGATGCGACCTTTATGCGTTGGTTTGATTTTATGGGCTTACAACGCCATATCAAGATATTGGGTATCTTTGCTAGACTTAGCATCAGAGACCACAAAGAGGGCTATCTCAAAAATATACCTTTGACTCTCAAATATATCATAGACATAGGTGCTAAATACCCAGAACTCTCAGCATTCATTAGCCTTTTAAAAAAGACAAAGATTCCCTCATGAAATGTATGATTTTATCAGCAGGACGAGGCTCACGCATGAGACCTCTGACCGACTCAACCCCTAAACCATTGCTCAAAGTAGGGGGTATCCCTCTTATTGTGTGGCATTTAGAAAAACTAGCCCATCAAGACTTTAAAGATATTGTCATCAACATCGCATATTTAGGAAAACAAATCCCTTTGGCATTGGGAGATGGTAGAGATTGGGGTGTAAATATCGTCTATTCTGATGAACAAAAAGAAGGGATGCTAGAGAGTGCAGGAGGTATCATCAAAGCCCTAAAACTCTTAGGAGATGAGACCTTTTTGGTAGTCAATGGAGATATATTTACCTCTTATGATTTCCAATACCATCGAAAACTAGCCAAAGGCATATTAGCCCATCTCATCTTAGTACCAAACCCACCCCATAACCCCAACGGCGACTTTGCCCTAGAAGGTCAAAAAGTCACAGAGCATCCACAATACACCTTTTCTGGCATAGGCTACTACGCCCCAGCACTCTTTGCAAACATCCCCTATGGCAAAAACAAACTAGCCCCACTACTAAGACAAGCCATAAAAGAAGGCAAAGTGACAGGCGAACTCTACCAAGGAGAATGGCTAGACATAGGCACAAAAGAACGCCTAGACCTCTTGAATGCAAATTTATTGAATAGGTATTAAGATGGGGGGGATGGAAAGTATTAAAAGCACACTTTTCTCGTTCCCATCGCTCCTGCGTGGGAATGCATATCAGAGTTTATTGAGTTAATCATATTCATTCCCACAAAGGACGGATGGGAACGAACAAAGTTATCTTATAGATTTTATCTCTACTACAGTTAATCCTGTTGTTTGAGATATAAACTCCATATCCATATTGGCATTTAATAAGTTTTTTGCAATTTTAATTTTTTCTTTTAATTTTCCCTCTTCTAGTCCTTGCTCTAAACCTTCTTCTCT
>Ga0256838_1000512_pt1 | contig 23401 bp, 32 predicted proteins | sample 4571419metaG_FD_185978 | JGI IMG/M metagenome (GOLD analysis project Ga0256838, IMG submission 185978) | Hydrothermal vent microbial communities from Guaymas Basin, Mexico - 4571-419 | ecosystem: Environmental > Aquatic > Marine > Hydrothermal vents | place: Mexico: Guaymas Basin | collected...
TAAATATCAACGATTTTTTCAAAATCGTCGATTTCATTAAGATCCCGACGTAGCTCGTCGGGATCGATTTCGATTATTTTACTCGGGGTACTCACAGTATCCCAAGAGTAACCCTCTTCGTCCCTGTGTATGTACACAGGGACGCCATAATCCAAACAATGTTTCAACGCTTCTTTTAATACTTTTCTTTCCATAGCCTACGCACCCCCCAATCGATTATTCTACTCGTAGTATATCATACATATCTATATTTGTCAATGGTTAAAAATTAATCATTGTGTTTGATTTTTGTACAACGATAGATATTGACAACGATGTGTTTGTTTGTTATGATATTTGTTTTTTACGATGGATGGAGTTGAAAGTGGAGGGTGGAGGATAGCAAAAAGCATACGAAAAACACAAACTCGATTTCGATATGCAACAAACAACGACCATCCTGCACCACGATTATATTTTCAACGACTGCATTTACTACCGATAACGTATATTATGTAAACTTTTTGAAACACTATGAAAAACATAGTTTTTTCAACGGTTATCGATGGTTTGTTATGGATACTAACTAAATATGCGATGATTATGATGACTAACGATTAGCATCGCAAACAGTTAGCTCCGTTAACCGATTTTGGGGCAGCGTCCTGTATCATTACCCCTCCCGTATTTCACACAAAAAACATATTTAAGTGATTTCTACTCATCATTTAACAACAAGAACAACAACAAACCGACGATGAAACAAGTAATGACAAAGACAACGAATAAAGATGTGGTATTATATGTAGAAACGGATAAAGTAGAAGACTTAACCAAAGGGATAAACCAAACGACTTCACCATTTTGAGGATTCAATCCCAAATTCACTGAATATCCCTCCGTTAACATTCACGATTTTTCAATTATTCAACCATTAATTAATCTCATTCCCCATTTTCGTAGTGATTGACCTATTATCTTGAGCAACGAAGTCCAAATTTTCACACTCACCGGAGAGCGTTTCCCAGTATATATATAATGAGAAGAAGCAAAATTCAACAATTCGATTATTGTTTCTTTATCACAACGAGATAATTTAGATTTAATTATTTTTTCTAATTGTTGTTTAATTTGATTATACAATTGACGTTGATATTTAAATAGAAAATTTAACCAGAGTATAATTTTATGATGATTATAATTGTAATATAATGGAGCTTTATTTACCTTTCGGATTGGTAATTCAATTTCTTGGGATATAAGACGATTTAATGCATATTTAACGACATATTGATTTAAATCAAGAGTATTAATTAATTGATTTTTATTCCTATTATTAAGTGTTTCGTTGTAAAAAGATATTATCTCTCCGTATATTTCAACGGGTTCGAGGTTCTTTTCACAAAGTAGAAAGAAAAGCTTTTTCCTAGTGCTTTTCTTTCCTTTAAAATCGTGAAGAGTATCAAGAGTAATCGCAATGAGATAATTCACAAGATGCAATTGATAAATAGCATTATGTTCGTTGATACCACGTATTAACCATACGGGAATTTTACCTTGTAATTTATACTTAGGATAAACTTCCTTGAGTACATCGGATACAAACTTCGTTGCACGTTTATTTTGAATTAAATCTTCGTAATATTTCCACAATCGTGGTTCCTTAACATTTTCGTAGTAATTCTTATCAACCATTTCTCTCATCATCCGTTTATTTATAATGAGGTTCATGTTATCACCTCTATATAATAAACGTAGGGCGGGGATTAAATCCCCGCCTTTTAAAATTCAACCACTTCTATTCGTATATTCCGAGGATACGAAGAAAAGTTATGATTAATCTTTAATATTGAATCGTGTATTTCAATATTAATTGAAGTATCATTAAGATTACAAAACTTCATATAACCTTTACCTGCGGTGATGAACTCTACGTAATCTACTTCAACGCCTTTATTAGTGGACAATTGATTAAAATGGAATACTACGTCCAAATAAGAATAATTGTTATCCGATGCATAATTTAATAAGTTGGAATGATACTTAATCGTATTATAAATCAAATCATTTATCTCAAGTCCATTATCTGGAGAAACTTCAATAATATTACCTGAATCGTTGACAATAACAATCTGATTTTCGTTGGTTTTCTTTCTCAATCTATATGACATTTTAATATCAGTAGCAGTTCCCAAATCAGATTCATTAATTAAATATACAACGATATTTTTAATCTGTTCAATAGAACTCAATGGTAATCCCGCAACGATAATTCCAACTCCTTCACCTTTGGTATAAGTTACAACGATTGGGGAATATAAAAATGTATCGTGATTATTATCTTCCCACGCTAAATAATCATCATAACTTGTTCCACTAAACGAAGCCACAGTAAATCCTGATGCAGGTTGAGAAGATTTAGAATATTGACAAGTTCCATTACACGATGTAGCCAACGTAGCATTACCCAAATAATTGGACAAAGTAGCTTCGACACCTGTGATAAAAACATTTTCGTACTTTATTTTTATCGAACCATCATTTGCATAATACAAACCACGTCCATCAACATTAGAAATCATAACATTTCTCAATATCAAGTTCAAATCATCTTTTGTTGTATAAGTACTCCCTGTCATACAATGAGAAGCAAATATTGGACTTTCGTATGCATTAGAAGAATTGTTTTTCATATTAATGAAATGAATTCGCATATTTTCAAACGTAGTAGGTATCTCTTCACCTGAAGAAGCCATCCCATCACCCACAGTTGTATAAAAAGGTACGAAACCATAGGTTCGTTTCGAAGTGTTATTTGTTCCAAATTCACCATCAACAACAACAAGAGTATCGTATCCCATACCAATAAAATATACTGGAGAATACAAAGGAATTAAACTTACTGAACCACTATCGGAAAATCCATAATTAACCATATCAGTGTAAGTAATTCGATGTGTCCCTGATAATAAGATTATCTTTTTATTAACAAATGCAGATGGATCTTTACTAATTATATAAAGTGCATAAGACAACGATTTCCACGCAGTATCAATACTTGTACCATCATTACTATCATTACCATTAACAGGATCAATATAATAATCTCCAGTAGGTATCGTTGTGGAAGTAGTTTTATTTGCGGACAAATAACCATCGTGTACTATCACATTTCCACTTAATTCGGTATTTCCTTCTAAAGGATCAAACTGATAAACAGAATCACCTAATGTAGAACCATCAATTATCTCTTTAACATTAACGAAAACAACTCCATTACCATATCGAGGTACATTAAAAGAGCCACTTGCAGTAAGTGATTGATCGTAATAATAAGCGTTTCCTCCTACTCCACCACCTGCTCCAGATTTTAATTTATTCAATGCTTCTCCCACATTATTAACGTCTAATTCGGTGTCATTGTAAGGTAAATCATAAGCATCCATATCGTCCATTCGTTCAATTACATCTTCTAAAGTAACTGCACCCTTTAATAAACCATCACGTTCAACTGAAGAAGGGATAAGTTCGTATTGCACATCAGAAGAAGGCTCATCGCGTTTTATATTATTCGCCATCAGTCATCACTCCTTATCATTATTGTTCTTTTCAATCGATATTTACCATTGAAAAACTTTACAACGATTTTAAACTCTTGAGTAGAAGGTTTGGGTAAATTAAACACTACCCAATTATCCTCTGAATAATTCTCTTTCGTAATAATAAAACGTCCTGTATGATAAGGTTTATTATCAACATAAATCGTAATAAACAATACGCCCTCGAGTTTAATTGATGAATGATGATTTGTAAATTCAATTTGTAATTCAATATCGTGTTCATAAATAGCATACCAAACGTGAAGTGAAGTTGCATAGATAATAAATGGAATGATTAATAATGGAACAATATAACGCATAATATCACCTCCTTTGGTGTATCATAAATAAACGACATCTAAATCTTTAAATTAACTGCGATTACACGGAATTTCTGTTTAAATTCATCTTCGCCTAATTCGAAATCGTATTCGATCATGGAACAATCATTCCCTAACTTTATTGTAATGGGAATATCGGGATTTAGTTTATTCGTAAAATGCAATCCTTTGTTCAAAACATTAACAACTTCACAATCGTGAGGAGGAAGTAAAGAAGGTTGTCTATATTCCATTACATCGTTTACTACGATAACTTCATCCTTTAACCAATCGAAGTAAGTAGTACCCATTTTCTTGGTAATATCGTAAAGTTGTTTAAGTGGTAATACACCAGAATTAACTTCCTTAATTACTTTGAAATTGTTATAAACATTATTAAAATCAGGAAAATTAATATAATGATTTAATTCGATATATTCGAAATTCGAACCTTCCATACGTATTCCATCTTCAAAGAGAAAAACATCTGCATCTTCAATTTGTTTAAGTTTTATGAGTAAATCAACAGTTTCGGGTAATATGTATATACGATAATTATCCTTTTTAAAAGTAGCTACTTCACCTCCAAGTTCAGAGGAACATTCAATCAATGCAATATTATCGGTAGCACGAAAATACAACTTTGCATCGTTTTTATCTACTGCAATTTCAATCAAGTGCAACTGATCACCCGTATTACTACTTACATAATCACGAACAATATTAAGTGCAGTCAAATCTTGATTAAGCTCAATTATTGATTCGCCCAAATTGTATATATCATCGTGTTTATATTGTCCCATTAAATCGTCGGTAACAGGAACAACTTGAAATGATATTTCCTGATTTACTCCTTTGCAATAGAGCTTATTTCGTTCCTCATCGAAGTAAAATAAAGGCTCGTCGATGATGTTCAATGCTTGCTTAAGGAGCTTCGTTGGAACGAGAAAAGGTTTAGTAGTCTCAACATTCGTTCGAACAACAAACTTCGATTGATTGGAAGGATTAATTGATACGATAGAATTCTTGTCAAATAACAACGAAACCATTTGTACATTACCCTTTTCGTTGTGTTTGACAAGAAGATTGAGTAATTCTTTCATTTACATCACCTCCAACTTCATTATAACATAGAAATAATCGATGTCAAGAGAACAATGTATGTTTTTCTTTTAAATCAACAAAATCATCATAATTACTAATTAATAACTCTGCTACGTATTTTTTATTTGAACCATAATAAAAAATTACATCGTTAATTATGAAATCTTTATACCATTCTTTTACTTGAGGATGATCGTTGTAAGACAAAAGCCATTTAATTCCAACGTTATCACATTCAATTAATAAATCACGAAGTCTCAAATGATCTTCATAAGTAAATTGAACTCTATACTCTCTTTCATTTGTAACATAAGGTGGATCGAGATAAATAAAGTATTTAGCATGTTTACTGTTTTTAATAAATCGCTTAATGAAAATTTCAAAATCTTCGGAATAAATTTCAACGCCCCATAAACGTTGTTGTATTTTGTGTAAAAGTGTTGTTGTTTGTGGACTATTAGGAATATTTTGTGTATATTCTGTTTGTAATGGATGATATTTAAACCTTTTGGCAGTATTGTTTGGTGATTGTTTAACCAAGTACCACCAAACTGCTGCTTGTGCATGATCAGGAATTCCATTTGTTATTGAGGATTTTCTATTTACAAGATGAGAATGTCTTCTTGCTTGTCCTGCTTGCGATACTCTTAACAAATACCACCAAGCCCCTCCCAAAGTGTAATCAGGTTTTTCTGTTTCCCTTGCCCATTCACAAAGTAATTCTTCTGGTGTCATTAATTCGAAATATTTGCGTAATTTTTCTGGAGCTTTTTCAACTAACTCTTTTATGGTTTTGTAAATTTCTTTATTCGATGGAGGAAGCATAAAAATATGTGCGAGGAGTTTGTCTGGATCATGTAAACAACATAAATAGAAGTTAATTATTAATCCATCTTTATCATTTATTTTTTCAATCTTATGTTTTGGTTTATTAAGAAAAAATCCTCCACCACCAACAAACGGTTCAATATAAATGCGTTTCTCGTGATCAGAAGGAAAGTATTGTAAGATTTTCTCAACATGTTTTGCCTTATTACCAAAGTATCCCAAAGTAAGTGATTTTTCTTTCATAATTACACCTCCTATGGCAACACTTTCCATTCTTCTCTACCATCTTCCCATATTAAATATTTTCGATTTTCTGTGTTCGATGTATCTTTAAATGGACGTTCACATGCAATTACATCGAAGGGATAAAGATAATTATACAATACACGCTTAACCGCTTCCGCAGGTGCGCCAGTTTGCCATGCTATTTTAATATCGGGTAAAGCGTTCTTTATCATCTTGCAAAACTCCAACCATTCGTCAAATTGAAACCAAAAATCTCCACCTTGTCCTACAATGGTTATCTCCTTTGGATCAACTCTTCTCTTATCCAAAGTGTCAACGATATCCTTTGGTGTTAATTCTTGTCCTCCTTCGAAAGTCCAGAGTTCTTTCGAATGACAACCTTTGCAATTCCATTTACAACCTTGTGCATACAGCACAAGTGCTATGCGATTGAAAAACACATCATCTTGAAGATTAAATTCATATTTGGCAACTTTAATCATAAAAACACCTCCTAAATTTTATTGATGTTTTAAACAACCATATTTAACAAGTAACTGTTCCAATTCATCTAACTTTTGTAAAAGATATTCCATATCATTTATGTCCATAGAATAATTAAACAACTCCGAATTATGTTCCTTTATAAAATTGCGAATTTCGTTTAATTTGAAATTAATCTCATTTTTATGTTTTTTGATATACTCTAATTTCATTTACTCAATCCCTCCCAAGACTTTGAAAAACTCCTCACGAAGCTTATCCTCATTTTCTTTTGCCATTTTTAATTTTTTCCATTCCATTGCAATCCATACGGGTAAATCTATTTCTTTTATACCATCCAACGATTTTATTTGTTGATATATTTGTTTCGCAATACTTCTTATTTCAAAATGTGCAGCAGGATTTAATCGTTGTTTAAGGAGATTAAACAGATTTCGTAAATCAAACAAGGTAAGCATTAAATAACGAGTAGCACGTGGTTCACAATAAGATAGTTCATCGTTTGTTAATTCCTCGGTAGTCTCAACTTGGATATATGCATTGAACACTTTGTCCTGCATTTCATCAGGAAGTAAATGTTTAAAATCCATTGTGTAAATAAAAATATCTTCTAATTTTTCTTTCTTCCAATATTCTTGTTTATAACGATGTGATGAACTTGCAAATTTACCTGTTCTGTGTCGCGTCAAATGTTGTGCAGCCACCGAAGAGATGTTTTCAATTTTAAATACAAAAATTCCGAATTCATACGGATTATCGTGTCCTCTTCGCCACAACAAATCGAATAAATCTTTGGCTCTTTTGACACCAATTCCACGATAAGTTTTAATTGCCTCAACCAAAGGTTCTACGTACGCGTACATCAATTTAACTTTAGGACGCATAACAAACACCTCCTATTTACCTAATCTTTTATCGATTTTATCGTTTATATGTTCCCAATATTGCAATTCCTCATCAATCTCTGGACATTCTTTTCTAATTTCGTATAGCCAATCAGAATAATCAGTTTCATCGTATCCCAAATCCTGCAACAAATCAGCGATTGCAGGTTCATTCGTTGCAATATAAAAATCATCATCAATTTCAAAGAAATAATCATAAGCGTATCCACTATCAATTGCATCTTCGAGATTTAGTATAACATACGGCTTATTGTCCATTCAAATCACCTCCGTTTATTTTATTGATTACAGGTGTATTATACCAAATGAAATACCATTTGTCAAGAGGTGTCTAATGTGAAAAAGTGGGTACAAAGCGTAGTAAAGAAAATGAAGAAAGGTGCATTTCACGAATGGGCAAAGAGACATGGGTTTAAAAAAGTCACCCCCAGAGCGATAGCGTTGGCACTAAAGATAGCAAAGAAAACAGGCAACGATACACTACGTCGCAGAGCTTTACTCGCCCGTACATTCCTCAAGATGCGTAAGGGCAAGTGAAGCGATAAATGCAATACTTGCATTTCTTTTTATCCTTTGTAGGAGAAAAATTTTCTATTGATAAATCGTAGAGAAGTTTCTTTGCTAAATTTTCTACTTTGTTCCAATGTGATATACCAATGAATGGTAATTCGAACCATCTGAACACACGACTTACTCCTTCGGGATCATAAAACACAAGAATAAATGTAGGTTTGGTTTTTAATGTTTCATAGATTATTCGTTGATAAATTATCTGTTGATAACTTTCGATATACCACTTTGGAAGTTTAGATGGTAGTGGTTTATTAAAGGGAACTTTAAAATCAAGGATAATCGAACCATTATTAATCAATACATCGTATTTACCGATATATTTAACACCATTTATTCTTAATCGCATAAATTGCTCTGTTTTAAAATCATGTCCTAAATCATTGAGAAATCGTAAAATCTGCATCTCCTGAAATGTGGGCTTAACTTCGCCCTTAACTACTTTTTCCAATCGATCATGTACTTCAATTCCACGAGTAATTCTCTCGGGAAGCTCTACCCATCTATGAGTTAAACGATGATACACTGCATATTTACATTTTTCATAAAGAGAAAGAAGGGAGGGGGAAACGGTAATTTCATTAGGTAATTCACGAATATTCAACCCCCTCCCTATGAGTTCAATCATTTTACACCCATCTCCTCAAATACAGTTTGAAGTGTAGTATCAGGAGCAAGTTCAAATGTAAGTTTCTTTGGTGTAATCATTCCTGTACGTGCTTTGGTTAATGCATAAGGAACAATGTCAAACGTGAGAACACGTTTAAATTGTCCATCGCTCATTTTTACTACCTGAACAAATCCAACGAAGTCCATAAGTGCAACAAGTTGTTTCTCAACTTTACTCATCAGTTCAGGAACAAAATATTGATAATCTTCAATTCCCCCTTCCTTTGCACGACAGGAGAGGAAAAAGTTTTTACTCAAATCACGAAGCTTCTGTATTTGCACAAACAATTCGTTAAATATTTCACCATAATCGTTTATACGAAGCATTGCACCACCCTTGTTCTCAATTTTCTCTGCCTTTAATAACACCTCGAGTTGGGTAAAACTGTCAATAACCAAGTTGGGATACTGTGATTTGAGTTCATTTTCATATAATCGTATGGCTTCTTCGAATTCAGAGTATGTGGTGATATGGACATAAGCACAGCTCTCATCCAAACCTCTTCCACCCGTTACACCTCCTTCGGTGTCAATATAAAATGCGTTTTTTACACTGGATAACAAGTACGTCTTTCCTGTTCCACTGTTTCCATATAATAAACACTTTATCCCAACTGTGGAAGGTTTAACTTCGCTTCCTTTCAATATTTTCAACGCCATTCTCTCCACCTCCATTCATTTAAAATGGTACATCGTTGTTATTTACTGGAGCTTCGTTCTCAATCAATTGAAGTGTCTTCCAATCAGCAGTAATTTTACCATATTGCTGATTGTAATTAAATTCCATCTTAAACTTTTTACCAATTATAACATTCGGATTATCTTTGAAACCATTAACGATGGAATTTATCCTTTCGATGTATCCTTTGAAACGAAGATTAAGATAAATATTTCCTTTATCCGTTATAATTTTAAGTAGCGGTTTATCATTAATCGTTACCAAATCAACATCTTCCACAGTAAAATAATTCACCCCCTCTCCAAAATCATTATCAGGTTTGTTTACAATCTTCTTCCACATTTCCAAATTGATACTCATAAACAACACCTCCCTATTGATTTTCTATTTTTATCATACCATTTGCCTTATGATTTGTCAAGCAGTCCTGTTGCCTAACTTCAAATTCTTTTTTCTTTCCCTCGTGCCAAGCAGATACAGGAGTAAACCAACCTGTAACGCGAGTAACATAATCTATATTCTTCGATTTACACAATGGACAAGTATCGGTTTTATAAGTAACCGCTTTACCACAATCGAGACAAAGAGTAAATGTTGGATTAAAGGTGTAATAATAAACTTTCTTTTGTCCCGCAAGTCTTATTACTTTCTCCACAACCTCTGGACGAGGTTTATTACCAACAGGAAGGAATGTAACCGTTCCACCATTACAATATTGATCAATCTCTCCTGCAAAATGTAAACGAGTAACTACATCAAAATCAAACCAGAAAGGTAAATATTGCGTTGAGAGTGGTAATTCTCTATCGGACAACACCCATCCTGCATTTTCTGCGGGGACAAGTTCTACATTGTACATTATCAATTCCTCTTCACTCCATTTATTCGTAAAATCACGAATAAACGATGCAATACGCTTTTCCCACTCAAGAATTTCGTCCACATTGCTACTCATTTGTTCCGCAGCTTCATAAAGCCCTATTAAACCAACAGTAGAGAAAAACATCGTATCCAAATCAAACCAACCACCTTTTTCCACCGTAGGATAACGTTTACATCTGAAGTAAGGTAATATTCCTGCGTCTATTTCTTCTTTCATTAATTGACGATGTGCCTTGAGAAGTTTATGTACATCATTAAGAACCATCTCAAGTAGTTTAAATCCACCTATTTCCATTATTTTGGGAAGATTAAGTGATATAACACGATGAGAACCTATCTGTGCATTGGCGGTACCGAGCGAACCGATTTTTTTGGTGTTGATTATATCACGAATGTATGATAAATCGTTCCTCAAGCGGCAACATGTGCTAATTGCTTTCGTGTCTCCGTAGTTGTGATAGATGTACCACAAATGAGCATTCGAAGAAGCCATCTTGACATATTCCTCATCTAAAGGTTCGCCTTCATCAGTAAACGAAAGTTGAATTGTAACCACAGGAAAACGATAGGGAGTACCACCATTATTTGATCTTTCAGTAAAGAATTCAATGAATATTCTCTGTATTCTGTCTATTTCGTTGAGAAGTTTCTCATCCTGTATGTTAAACAATCTCTTGAGTGCAGGACGATCAAATATATTTATGTTCACGAATGGAGAACCATCGACTTCACGAATGTCGTCGTTGATAATATGTACGAACATTTGCATGAGTTGTTTAAGTTTCTCATCGCTTGTTTTTTCCTCAAGAGTAAAATGAGCAAGTTGTATGAGAAAATCAATCGGAGTAACCGCTCCTGCGAATACTTGTGCTAGGTTATGGATAAGCATTGCTACGTGGTCAACGAATACAGAAGGATGTTTCGCAGGAGTTTTGGGTTCAGGAGAAATAGGAACACCATATTTTCTAACGTTTTCTGTTTCGAAAGCGAAACAATAAGGTTTGAATAATTTACCTGCGGCAGCATCGTGAATATAGATTAACTTCGATGTGATTAAATCATCATATTTTTCGGATAATTCTGCGAGTTCAAAAAGAAATCGTTGACTAAACTCTTTGAACTCCTTGCCGATTATAAAGTTTTTTAACATCGTTGGACGTGGAATACCATTGTTTGCATTGGCATCAACTCTATCGTTGATGTATTCACCTTTGAGATATTCATAATAACGTCCTTTCCAACTGTCATAGAGTTTTTTGTCCATTAAAATCCCTCCTTCTCTTCGTCGATTTTGTATGCATAGTATAAGATGCAATAACCGATTAAATCTTTGATGCTGTCCTCTTCCGCTTCGAAATTATGATTACCTGATAATGCGATATTTAAAAAACGATAAGCTTTATCAACGAGCCTTGAACCCAATCCTGCTTTACCTGTAAATGCGATTGAACTTCCATAATCTTGATTTTTCTTTTTCACGATTTCAAATACCTCTTCGATTTTCGATTTGGCTCTTTCCCAATCGGGTTTGGGTAACCACGAAAACATAAAACCACCTCCTAGATGAATTATAACATGAACCAGTTGCCTTTTCAAGTTGGCATACTTTTTGCTAAATATATATTAATATTTAATATCTTAATATAGTTAAATTTATAATACATAATTATACTATCGTACTGTATTATAATATAGTTATACTGAACTAATATATACACGAATTATACTATTGGATATGTACGTATCCAATATTAAAATTAGTTTATATATTGACATAATAATAAAACGATATTATAATTACTATGGAGGTGATTATATATGAAAAAATTACCTACTGAAATGACATTAGAAGAAAAAATATTATACGGATTTAAAATTATTAATACTAATCCTAAACTACGAACTATGGTTAATTATCTTCGTAAAGTAGCGTTATATGATGAAGGTGATATAAAAAGTTTAATTTATGATGCAATAGTTAAAACGGAGAAGAAAATGTTAGAGGTATATGTATGGTTTAAATTATTTCCGTTGATGTTATTAAATGTAATCGGAGATGAAATGAGAAGAGAAGCAAGATTTTATTTTAATACGGTACCGATGGAAGATATAAACGAATTCGAAATCGATTATTGGTTAGGACATGATAATAACTTCGTTGATAATTGGATAAAGGAGGAAGAAAATAAAGAAATTATCGAGAAAAATACACTATTTGGAATATCAGTATATAAAAATAATCGTAATTATCGAGACAAAAATAATAACTCCTAATATTTGCGTTATTTTGCCTTTTAATTTGCAAAATGACTTATGATATAGGTGGTGATGAGAAATCCGAAATTTGATAGGTTAGATTAGCTCTGAAGATGAAATTTAATTCCATTGAGGAGGTGTTTGGTCATGGATTGGATTTTGATTTTGAAGTATGTTGTTTCTGGTGTAGTAGGTTTTATTGTTGCGTGGTTTATTATGGGCGACAAATTCGATCCAGAAAAGGTGAAGAAAGCGTTAGAATTTCTTGATGATGTTGTTGATGTAGCGGTTAAAACGGTAGAACAATATTCGAAGAATGTAAAGGAAATCGAAGTTAATGGACAAAAAGTTCCATTCAAGGGAAGGGCAAAACTAGAGGAAGCGTTAAAAATCGTAGGATTTGCTCTGGGTAAGAAGGGAATAGCGAGACTAAAGAAGGTGATGGATAACGTAGAAGGCTTTATCGTTGCGAAGATTGAACAGAAGGTTCACGAGTTAAATCAGGGGAATAAAAAGGGGCAGGGTAAATAACCTGCCCCTTGACTTTTTGTATGGCGTGTGGTAAACTTATGATGAGGTGAGAGTATGATTGTTAAATTGCAGGGGATTGGTACGTTATATGTGGATTTATGGTGGAGAAAGGGTGATAAAGTATTCTTTAGAGGAGACAATTCGTTGGGTGAGTTTATGATAATAATGGTTGAGCCAAAAGTACACAAATGGGAAGAGAAGAATGGGACTTTATATCTTCGTGAATATCGAGTTTTGTATCGGGGGTGATTTGTATGAAGAGCGATTATTCTTACTTCTTGTGGAAACTTATGAGAGTAACGCAAAGAGCGTTGGAAGTGATACCCAGTAGTCAAAGATCAGAGTTTTTACACGAATTTATAATGAGACTTGCGGAAGTGCGGCAAGAGATGATTGGAGGTGAAAGAGATGGTGTTCAAAAAGTTTAAACGTGTATTCGATAAAAGTGTGATGATTGAATGGAAGGATATGAACAAGAGATTAAATTTGATTGAGGATTATTTGGTGCATGTTCGAAATTGGATGAGTTTATTGGAGGATGCTACGGATGCACGTGAAATACTGGTTGCGTTAGAAGAAGTAATCGATAAAATCGGGATAATTGATAACGATATTATGACATTGAATTTAGTACTTGACAGATTTAGAAGTTCGTTGTATGATTTAGGTGAAGCAGCGCAAATAGAAAAAGATAAAGTGGAGGGGTTGTTGGATGAAATTGATGAGCCATCTGGCGACAATAAAGGAAAATAGAGAGACTTGTATCGTTGAAAGGGATAAGAAAGTCTTTACTATAAATAAACCCTTTTGGGAGGTTGAAGGTAGAGTAGGTTGCAAAGTTAATAACAAAGCATTCGCATGGGCGATTGTGGTTGATATTGATTATAAAGATAAGTCAAATCGTAGTGAATGGATAAAGCAAAATATTTTACCCAAACTTGAGGAAAAGGTTAAAGATTTTGATTATAAAGTTGTAATGTCAAGAAATGGTGGGTATCATTTATGGATACCCATTTATCCGTTATCTTTGGACTTGGTTTTATATTTTGCGAAGGAAATAACGAAAGATTTAGAAAAAGGACAATATGATTTGTATCCTTCAGGAAGAAGGATTTTTCTTCCCGAAGATGATTTTGAAGTTAACTTGGAAAGAAACACAAAGGTACTTCTCTCGAAATTACCGATGAGAATAAAGCAAAAAGCGAGGTATCCGATATGTTTAGGTTTTGCATTGCACCCGCATTTTTATCGTAATGGAGTTCGTCATGATTATTGTCTTGGAATAGCAGGAGTATGCAAAAAGTATATGGGTTTGAGTGAGGACTTATCGTTGCGATATGTAAAGAGAATTGTTGAGTGGCACGAGGATGAGGAAATGAAAGATAGATGGGAGACAGTTAAAACGACGTTTAGAAAAAAGGATGAGAGTGAAGTGGGAGCTTGTTCATATATTCGTGATAAAGTTGGTGAGTTTGAAAATGGTATATGGTGTTCCTTTTGTAAATTTCAACAGATACCTGAAATTACAATACCAAGAGTAGAATTGCAGGAGGATGAAGAGAAGATAAATGTGAAACTGGATAAAGAGTTTTTTACCGAAGAGCCATTTAAGTATATCGTTGCTATGGATAGAAATAGTCCTCATATACCACTGGGTATTTTCTTTACTTTTATGAGTGGTGTATTGAGGGATTATAAATATAAACTACCATTAGGAGCGGAGAGTAAGTTTAATATTTATTCAATAGTTGTTCGTCCAACAGGAACGGGAAAGTCGATGTTAACTAAAACAATAAAGGAAGCGATACAATCGGTATTGGAAAAATATAGATTACAAGGAATGTGGTGGACTACTGCATCACCTGTAAGTGAGATGGGATTAGTTAAGAATGGATTGAATAATGGTGTGGCATTTACAATCTTTTATGATGAGTTTCGTAAATTAATGCGTATGGCAAGGAGTGAAAGCGAATGGGTTTCGTCTTTAATTGATATATACCTTGAGGCGTATAATTATCATAAAGAACATCGTATTTGGACTGCAAAGAGTGAGATTGTATTAAAGGATATTGCATTGTCTATGTTGGGTTTAACCACTCCAGAGGCAATGAGAGAAATGAATTCACAATATTTGTATGATGGATTTCTTAATCGTTTTCTAATTCTTTATACAACCAAAAATCCATCAAGAATAAGAGGAGATTTGTATGAACCATTGAAAGGTTGGTTGAATGAGTTTTTTAATTATGAATTAGTTAGAAGTGATAAGTTTATTGTATTTAATCCTGATGTAGAGGAGTATTTGGATAAGCTTCATTGGAAGGTGAATGATTTGATTGAACAAAGTACAAACGCTTTTGCACCGCTGTATCGCAGGAGCGTTGAGATAGTAAGACGATTGAGTGCATTGATAAGTGTGTTGCGTAGCGTAGGAAATGATAAAGTTTATGTTGATATGTCGGATTTGAAGTTGGCACTCAATTTTGTGAGATATTGTTTGATGTATCATCAAAATATGAGTATTGTAGGTGGTAGTGATACCAAAGGTAAGAGACAAATGCAGGTTTTGAAAGTAATGCGTGAGTTGAATAAGCCTGTAACGATTAAAGACATTGAATTGAAATTACTTGAAAGATATGCGACCAATCCCAATCCAAAGATGATATTTGATACTCTTAATGGATTAAAAAAAGCTTTATATGTTCGTCAAGATGGTGAGCTTTGGGTTCTTACCGAAATAGGTAAGATAGATGTTAGTTATGCTAACCTTTTTGTTAAAAACATAATCAGGTTATTTGAAACTTCGAATGGAGGTGATTTCGATGGAGAGGTTTTTGGAAGTGGCAACGGAACTTTTGGAGGAGATGAAGGAGGCAGTGAAGGTGTGGAAGAAGGCGAAGGAGATGGAGATAAGGGAGAAAGAGGAAATCTTATCTCAATTTCGAATGATGCAGAAGATGATGGAGCAGCAGGAGGGGAGCAAGGAACAGAGCGAAATAGTGATGCCGTTTCCACCTTTGGGGAAGGAGTAATGGAAATGGAATTGGGATATAAATTGGACGAAGGAGTAGTAGTTCTTGATATTGAAACTTACAGTGAGAATAAAAGTACGATAACGGGGGTCTCGCAGGACGATGCGGTAGATCCCCGTCGTGCTAAAGTAAGGCTTGTTCAGATAGGAATTGATGATAAAGTGATTATATTTGATATGTTTAAGGTGGATTGGGATTTGGTTGAAGTGATTTTAAATCAAGCGAAAGTATTGGTTGGACACAACATTGCATTTGATTTAGCGGTATTGAAACAAAATTATGGATGGGAAGGATATAGTGATAAGTTTATTTATGATACGATGATTGTTACTCAATTGTACAGGGCAGCGATAGAAGGAACTGTATTAAAGGCATCGTTGAAGGATGCAGCAAAGTTGTGGTTAGATAAGGATATAAGTAAAGAGATGCAAACAAGTTATTGGGGATTTGATAATTTGAGTAAAGAGCAGATTTATTATGCGGCTGATGATGTTCGTATAACAGGTGAAATTTATTTGGCTTCTCGTGAGTGGATTAAGATAGGAGTAACCGAAGTATTTAAAATCGAGATGGACTTTCTACGTGATGTTATGATAAATTTGAATTTACAAAGATTAAGAGTGAATAAAAAGTTGAGTGAAGATGTAAAGAAATTAGAAGATGAGTTTAAAAAGACTACTCAAGAATTTAATAAAAAATATTCAATACAGTGGACTTCTAATGCACAAGTTGATAAATGGTTAAAGGAGCATATCTCCAATTATATGGACGTTGTAAAAGATTATGAAGGAGATATAAAGATCGAAAGTAAAGGATTATGGGATAAAATGGTTGATGATAAGGTTAGAACTGATAAGGTATTTTTGTTGTACTTATTGAAGAGAGATGATATAAGTGATGAGGTTAAGGATTTTTGTAATAAGCTTTTGAAATTGAGACAATTGGACAAGAGAATTGATATATTAAAAACTAAATTCTTGAGTAAAGATTTCGTTGAGCCAAAGTTCAGACAATTGGAACATGGAGTAGGTAGAGTTGCAGTTAGCAAACCTAATACTCAAAATGTACCACGTGAATTTAAATCTAAATGGATGATGCCATCGTCAGAGGATAGAGCGATTGTTAAGTGCGATTGGGGTAAGCTTCACTTAATTATCGTTGCATCGTTAGCAAATGAAACGAACATAAAGAAATGGGAAGAACAGGGAGTGGATATACATAAGAAATTGGCATCAATTATTTATGGTGTTCCTGAAGATAAGGTAACCAAAGAACAACGTCAAGTTGCAAAAGGAGTAGCTTATGCGTTGTTGTATGGTTCGGGTGTCAAGACTTTAAAATCACAGTTAATTAAAGGTGGAATATATGTAACGGATGAAGAGGCACAGAAGTTTATCAATGCATTTTATAAATTATATCCACGAATAAAGAAGTGGCATGACAAAATGCGAAAAGAATTTTATGCAAGTTGTAAAATGCACGCAGAGTATTTGGGTGGAGACAAAGCTATCGTACAAACGATAAAGAAAAGAATGATACTTGCAGAGGATTTACCTGCGTATATGAACTTTAAGGTACAAGGTAGCGAAGCGGACTTGATGAAGTTAAGTGCAGTAAGAGTAAATCGTTTGTTAAAAGAGAAAGGGTATAATGCAGGGATTGTTAATATTGTTCACGATGAGTTAGTTGTTGAATGTGATAAAGATGATGTGGACGAAGTGAGGAAAATAGTTGAAGAGGTTATGATAAATACGGGAAAAGAATTGTTGAACAACTATCCTGTTACCGCAGAAAGCGAGGTGGTTTACTTTGAGTAAAGTGTATTTTAAACGAAAAGAGTTCGTATGTCATCATTGTGGAAAAGATGGATTTGAAGGATATTGGGTAGTTTTATTTTTAAACGGGCTACGTAATATGGTAGGACGTCCAGTTATTATAACTTCGGGATATCGTTGTGAGGAGCATAATAAGGCGATAGGTGGTAGTAAAAATTCGATGCACGTAAGAGGATTAGCTGTGGATTTTTATATAAAGGGAATGGATTGGAATGTTCAAAAAGCTATTGTATTAAATGCGTGGATTAAGTTTATAGTGGATTATGGAATAACATTGAGATTGGGAATTTATGAGGATAAGAAATTCTTTCACATAGATGAGAAGCCAGTGGAGATGTTAAGTAATGACAGTTTGTTATGGGTTAAGGACAGAAATGGTTATCATTATGGTAATTTTGATCGTGAGAGATTTGAAGAGGGTATAGATGCAATAAAAGGAGGATTGAGAGAATGAAGAAAACAACTATGCCAAAGGCAGTATGGAATATAGTACAGGGAGTTCTACGAAGTGAAGTAAAGAGAGGGCATATAAGGACTAAAAGAGGATTAGCAAGGGCAATTAAACGTGCTTTTCGTATAGGTGTGGCACAGGCACAAAAGCTTGGTTATGTGAAAAAAGGTACTTGGAAAAGTCTAACTCCGAAGGGAAGAGGTAAAGAAGCATCGATTAGGAAGTTAAAAATGACGTGGGAAGGATTAAAAAAGGGTGGATTGAGATATGTACGGAGGATAATTAAAAAGTATGGTGCGTAAGTTGATTGGTGTGTTGGTATTAAAACATGTTCCTTCGTGGAATGCGTTATATCGCTATGGTAAAGGTAGAATGTACAAAACAAGAGCGGGTAGAGATTTTGAAAGATTAGTTAAGTCAATTGTTCCTGTAATGAAACGAAGAAAAGTAATTCTTGAGGTTTATGCAGATAAGGGTAAACGTAAGTGGGATATTGACAATTTATTAAAATCAATACTTGATTCTTTGAAAGGTTTAGTGTATAATGATGATGAGAGTGTTATAGGTATCGTTGCATTTAAATACAAATTTCACAAGAGGAGGGTTGAGATTAGAATATGGGAAGTAAAAAGAAAGTCTGGTGTTTACCCCGTAAGGTGGTAGATGAGTTCGAAGTATTGTGCGAAGGTATAGTGAGATTACCTGAACCAACGGATTGTATAAACGATGGAATTATAAAGCTATTGCAAAATAAGGGTGCGAAGATACCTCGCAGAGATGCGGAAGGTAATAAGGAATGGGTACAATTGGTAGTAGGTGGAATAGTGGTGGTACCTGAAGGTAATGAGAAAAAGATATTGGTAATTGAAAGATTTGAAACGGAGAAACGATTAAAAGGATTATGGACTGCGTTTATAGGGGGACATCTTGAGGACTTGGATTTGATTGGGGAGTGTATTCGTGAAATGGAGGAAGAATTAGGTACTGATGATTTTATGTTGGTTGGAACTCCTTATGCAATATGGTATCCTGTTAATGATGTAAGTGAGGAACATTTGGGGATAATATATGTGATTTATACAACAAGAGAAGAGATAAAAAACAAACAGTTGAATTGGCGTTTAATAAATAAAGAAGAGTTGAAAGATATGGAGAAGGACAGTTGGACAGAAGCGATTGCGAATTTATTGGAGGTGCATTCCGATGTCATATAATATGCAACCCCCAGACAAAGAATTTAATGGGAGATTAAGAGAAGCGGAGAAAGATATTGTGGAGTTAAGAACGGAAATCAAGTATATTCGTGAACAGATGAGAGAAATAGATGAAAAAATGGATACTTTGATTTATCGTGTGGAACAAAATACGGCACAACAATATGGATTAATATTGCAATTAGCGGTAGGTGCATTAGGAGGAGTAATAATGTGGTTGGCACAAATAATAGGTAAGAAGATGGGGTTGATGTGAAGTGTTGGGATTTGTGTATGCAATGGAAAAGAAGAAGAAGAAAAAGGAGAAGGAAAAGAAAGTACCTATGGGAACGGGATTAACAATAGATGATGTTCGTTTTGAAGTTCGAAAAGAGGTTCGTGGTTTAGAAAAGAAATTGCATGATTTGACAATGGGAATGATGGATGAGAGAAGTTTTGATGAAAATTCGGAAGGTAAGATTTATGTTTGTGGAGTGTACGCTGGTCGTGGAAGAAGAAGTGGAGCAGCAGGAGTCAGTTATGATGATGCAAATACATCGATGGGTGTTTATGATGTACAGGGGGCGATAGAGAAGCTTTATAATATGACGGTAGAAGAAGTACCACAACATAATCACGATGATTTGTATTATCGTAAGGATTACATCGATGGTAATTTTGTTCATCAAGAAGGGGACGAGAATATTGGAGGAGTGAAGACTTTTCTTAATTCACCAATAGTTCCTATTCCTACTGCAAATAATGAGGCAGTGAATAAGGAATATGTGGATAATGCGGTGAACAATCTTGATGCATCGATGGTTCATATATCAGGAGAAGAAGAAATAGAAGGGAAGAAAACAATGGTAGGTGGTTGTGAAATTGTAGGAGAGGATTTAACACCAACGAAACCTAAAGGGTTTACAATGGTGGTGGATGAAGGAAATAATCAATTAGTTTTTCGTGTTTTATATTCTGATGGTAGTACTCTCAAGATAGGGAGTGTTTCTTTATCGTGATAGTGCCGTTGAGTTTATTTTATATTCCTTTTTATACGAGGCGTTCTACATTGGAGAGAAAGATAGACAAAGATAAAATCATTTATGAAGGAAAACAGAAGGATAGATATGTTGATATGGATTATATTCGTAAACTTGTATGCAATGATTTAAAGTGGCTGCCGCAGGAAGTATTTGATAGTTGGCTTCGTCGTTTATTAATGGAAGGATTAGTGTTAAAAGGACGTTATACAATAGGAGAAAAGAAAATAATTTTACACATTTTGAATGAGGAATTAACAAGGTGGTATGATAACAAAGTATCGTAAACCAACGTTATATGCAATTGCACATTGGTTTAAATTGTTTTTATTTTTCGAAGGTAGAAGAATTTATTTTTTATCTCAACAGGAACGAATAATATGGCTAATGCGTGCATTTGCACCGTTGATTTTGTGGTGTGAAGATATAGGATATGATCCGTTTAATTATTGGATGTTATGGGAGTTAACTCTTCGTGATTTTCCGAGATTAGCGACTACGCAGATAAGAATATGGGAAGGATTACCTGAAGTATTGAAAGATTATTTATTGTGTTTTTATATAATGAGAATTGAAAGACGAAATCGTTTGTATGTGGATTTGTGGTATTTAACCAATCCTGCGTTATTACAACAACGTCCGATGTTTGATATACGTCCCACAAATTATCGTAAAGTTGGTAATTCTGCGGATGATTATGTGTTTGAGGTATTGAGATTTTTAACGTATCCGTTTGTTTATATGAAGGAGAAGATTGATTTATTGGATTATTTATTTGTTTATGAATGGTTTGGTGAAGAAACGTTTAGTGAAATGTTAAGTAGAGGTGTATTGTTATGGGTAGGGAAAAAGTAAAAGATATGATTGGAAAATTGGTGAGAGAGAACAGTGTTCTTGAGGTAATGAAAGAGGCATTACCTCAAGTCATTGAAAAACTAATCGAAGATGCAATGGAGGGTAAGACAAAGGCAGCGGAATTGTTATTAAAATATGTTTTGAAAGAAGAAGCGGAGAAGAAAGAAAAAGCTACGGCAAATGAAGAAGCAATTGAGTTAATTTTAAAAAGAATAGAGGAAATTGATAAAAGAGAAAAAGAAGAAGCGGTGAAGAATGGATATGTTTATCCGTATTTTACACCGTTATATGAAGAAGAAGAGATAACGGAGGAGGATAACAATGGCTAAATACGTGATAAAACGAACAATAGATCCAAAAGCAGGTGCAGATGCATTTGTTCGTCCGCGAAGAAATGAAGGTATCGCTTTGCCTTTGGATGAGGCATTGGAGAAATTGGGTGTTTTAAATATAGATATTGATGCAGAAGGAGTACAGTATGATAATGAAAACAGTGGTATGGCTGCAGATAATGTACAGGAAGCAATAGATGAGTTGGATTCGCGATTGGATACATTAGAAAGTAATATAGGAACAGGACAAGCTAGCGATATATCGTATGATAATTCTACTTCGGGGTTAAGTGCGACGAATGTGCAGGACGCAATAGATGAAATTGTAACGGGAAGATTGAAATTTAAAACGTTTAACTTAACGATACCTGCGAATAGCTTTACTGAAGATACAGAAACTGGTAAATATTTTTATGAATTTGATAATCCTTCAACGCGTCCTGAAGTAGTAAGTGTTTATATGGATGATGGTAGTGGAAACTTTGAATATACTGATATGGAAATTGAATTTATTTATAATAACACTTCGTTGATTTATGATAAAATAAGATTATGGGCAGATGTTAATCCCGATGTAAATTTGGTAGTAACAATAAGGTATGTAGAGAGCGAAACAGCGAATAATTTTGTGGATATACAGGTGTCAGATTGGGTATTGAGTGATGATAGTAGTTATTATTATTATGATATAGCGAATGAAGATGGACAAATAAAGATGGTTCGTTGTTATGAATTGGATAGTGATAACAATTTTAATCGCGTAGAGTTGGGTGTTAAATTTTTGTATGATGCAGCTAATGCAAACTTTTCTACTTGTCGTTTAATAATAAAGGTAGATGATACAGCTAATCCATCTGCAAGTTTGCCGAGTGGTATAATTCGTTGTGTTATGGGGGCGTAATGTATGAGAAAGTTCTGGACAACGATTGAAAATGCAAAGAAAATTTTATATGATAATACCAATACGGGGATGAGTGCAACGAATTTACAAGATGCAATTGATGAATTGCACGGAATATTAAATTCGTTGGCTGCTTCGTCAATAGATTATGATAATTCATCATCGGGGTTGAGTGCTACTGATGTGCAATCAGCGATTGATGAGATTAATTCTAAAGTACACGATGAGAAAGTAAAGGTGAGTAGTAATGATACAACGGCGGATTTTTTGATTAATAAGATAGTGGGTGGAACGGCAATAACAGTATCAGAGATTAATAATGGAGGAAATGAACAATTAAGAATATCGTTTAGTGGGACAGCATCGGATATTCCTTACAACAACAGTTCATCGGGTTTGAGTGCAACGAATGTACAAGATGCGATTGATGAATTAGATAGTCGATTAGATGAGCTGGGGGTTTAGATATGAAATGGTATGATTGGATAAAAGAGGCTTTGAGAGTTTTTTATGAAGATAATGTAGAATTGGGTGTGAATAATACTCAAGAGGCGATAGATGAATTATATAATCAAGCAATGGGGATTAATGCGTCTGGAGTTTCGTATGATAATACTTCAAGTGGTTTATCGTCCACAAATGTGCAGGAAGCGATTAATGAAGTAAGTGGTAAAGTTAAGGAAGGAAGTGTAAAAGTAAGTTCTAATGATA
>Ga0256838_1000513_pt1 | contig 23359 bp, 18 predicted proteins | sample 4571419metaG_FD_185978 | JGI IMG/M metagenome (GOLD analysis project Ga0256838, IMG submission 185978) | Hydrothermal vent microbial communities from Guaymas Basin, Mexico - 4571-419 | ecosystem: Environmental > Aquatic > Marine > Hydrothermal vents | place: Mexico: Guaymas Basin | collected...
TCCCTAACGCTCTGTTACACACGCTCTTAGGCCTCTTGGGTATCGTTGTGGGGGCGAAGCTGTTCGTGCATTACGTCGCTACCCTCTCGGAGCTCCTTCACGTCGACCCGTTCATACTAAGCGTCTTCATCATGCCCATAGCCACGGAGCTTCCCGAAAAGACGAACTCTATAATACGGTACTTACGCTCTAAGGACGACTACGCTTTAGGGAACATCACGGGCGCGATGGTGTTCCAGGCGACGATCGTATTAGCTTTCGTAATGATCTACGCGCGGCGCGTGGATAGGCTCGTGGAGGAGCTAATCGTCATAAACCTCGTGGCCGCCATGTACTTAGCGATCATCGTACTTACGAGACACGCTAACGGAGCTACGCTCACGCTCTCGGGCGCCTTATATCTATTATATATGTATATCGCGCTATTACACCGATTTTATTTAGAGTAACTAAAGGAAGTTCCCCGTATCTGTAAAGAATAACTAAGAGAACAAGAGAGAAGCCATGAAAGAACTCCGTATCGCGGGCTTTCGCCTCATAGAAGTGGAACCTAACGTGTGGGAGATACCTAAGGGTTCTAGGCCCGGGATGCGCGTACCCGCCCGCATCTTCGCTTCCGAGATCCTTCTAGAGAAAATGGGTCGCGATAGGACGTTAGAGCAGGCTACGAACGTGGCTCGGTTACCTGGGATACAGAAGTACTCGATAGTAATGCCCGACGGGCATCAGGGTTACGGGTTCCCGATCGGGGGAGTAGCGGGAATCGACGCTGAAAACGGTGTAATAAGCCCCGGAGGGATCGGCTTCGATATCAACTGTGGCGTGCGCGTGATACGTACGGACCTAACGGAAAGGGAAGTGAGACCCAAGCTGAGGCAATTGCTCAAGAAGATATTCGAGTACGTCCCCGCGGGCGTCGGTCTAGAGGGAAGAATTAAGCTCTCTAAGAGGGACTTAGACGAGGTTTTAGAGCGCGGAGTGGATCGGGCTATAGAGCACGGATACGCTCGGGAAGAGGACAAGCGGAGGACCGAAGAGGGAGGACGCATGAAGGATGCCGATCCCACGAAGGTCTCCGAGAGAGCTAAACGTCGCGGCCGCGGTCAGCTAGGGACTCTCGGAGCCGGCAATCACTTCCTAGAGATTCAGATCGTGGATCAGGTGTATAACGAGGAGGTGGCGAAGAAGTTCGGGATCTTCGGATCAGAAGACGGATCACCTCAGGTGCTCGTGATGATACACACCGGATCCCGCGGGCTCGGTCATCAGGTGGCCTCCGATTATCTAAGGATCATGGAGCGCGAGATGAGGCGTTATAACTTAAGGCCCCCGGACCGCGAGCTAGCTTGTGTACCGTTTAACTCTCCCGTGGGTCAGGACTATCGGAAGGCCATGTCCGCGGCCGCGAACTTCGCGTTCACCAACCGCACGCTCATCATGTATCGGGTACGTAAGGCCTTCGAGGAGGTATTCGGAACCTCCGCTGAGGACTTAGGGATGCACCTCATATACGACGTGGCCCACAACATCGCGAAGCTCGAGGAGCACGAAGTAGACGGGAGGCGCATGAAGATCCTAGTGCATCGTAAGGGAGCGACTAGGGCGTTCCCGAAGGGTCATGAGGCTCTAAAGAACACGCCTTACTACGACGTGGGACAGCCGGTGCTCATACCCGGATCCATGGGAACCGCTAGCTACATCCTCGTAGGCACCGAGACGTCCATGAAGAAGACCTTCGGATCCTCCGCCCACGGAGCCGGACGCATGATGAGCCGCGCTGAGGCTATAAGGAAGTTCCGCGGTAGCCGGGTGAAGAGGGAGATGGAGCGTATGGGAATACTCGTGATGAGCGGATCGCTTAAGGGATTGGCGGAGGAGCGGGCCCCGGCTTATAAGAACGTCGACGAGGTAGTACGTGTTACGGATTCCGTAGGTATAGCGAAGAAAGTGGTGAGGATGAGACCTATAGGTGTAGTTAAGGGTTGAGTTTTTCGATGTTCTATTAAGTTATCTCGATCCTTAACGTTCATGAAGAACACGACGGATATTCTATTAGTAGGGGTAGGAGGTCAGGGTATACTTACTATGGCCTCGATCATCGCTACGGCCGCGATGTTGGACGGTAACGACGTACGCATGAGCGAGATACACGGGATGGCCCAGCGCGGAGGTACGGTGTTCACGGAGATAAGAATAGGCTCTAAGAGCTCGATCATACCCCCGGGACGGGCCGACATCATGATAGCGCTGGAGCCGGCTGAGGCCCTAAGATATCTACACAAGCTACGTCGCGGGGGATTAGTGGTGATCAACGACCAGCCCATACCTCCTCCTATAGTATATGTACAAGGACTCAAATATCCGGAGACCGAGGAGATCATATCGAAGATAAAGGAGGTCACCGATAACGTGTACCTTATACCGGCTACGAAAATAGCCGAGGAGAAACTCGGGGATCCTAGGCCCGCGAACGTGATACTCATTGGGTTCGGGCTCGCTAAAGGGTTCTTAGGTATATCCGAAGAGAGCGTGCGCGAGGCGATTAAGAGGGTCCTACGTAAGAAGTACGTAGATATAAACCTAAAGGCTCTGGAGATAGGAAAAGAACTAGCTCATAAAAACCAGGGCCGAACCGAGTGTTTTTCGAATATTCCCATTTGTATATGTTCACGCATGCGATCGATGGCCCTAATCATAGGGGGAACGAGTACGGGGAAGTCACGTTGTAACAATCTTGAGCTCCGGTAAGTATATAACGCGAGCGTGTAAGGCTTGTACTTATTCGTCCTAATGAAGCGGATACGCAGCGCTCTACAGTTGAACCCCGTCGTGACGAAACACTCATTTGGGGTGAAGAAGTACGCTCCTCTAGCTGGCTTCATGTCGGGCGTGATTATCCCTACCGGAGTCTTACGGTCTAAGTACATCACGGCCCCTTCGCGCCACGCTAGACCGCGGACTCCTTGAGAATATACTATCGCCTCTTTTTCCATTCTTTTTATTAACTCCTCTACGTCGTCGTACACGAACGCCTCCAAGAACCTCCCGTCTGCTGTGTATTTAGCCCCCGCTATAAGTCCGCTTATCTGGGTAATTCCATACACCGGCACGTTCTTATCGAAGAGTTTCGCGAGGTCGAGTCTATACGGCACGAGCCCTAGTTTCTTGTGTAGGTCTATAGCTAAAGCCGCGGAGCCGCATTTCTTACCACGCTTTAACGCCTCGTAGAACTCGATTAAAGAGCTCCTCTTGAACATATGTATAATCGCCTTGTGCCTCACTACGAGATTACGCGCTTTCCGATATGAGGAAGGGCTCTCCTGTAATAAGGCTATAAAGTATATGTTCCTAGGGGAAGGGTCGACGTCGTCTAAATCCCCTATGAGCTCTTCCTCTACGATCTCTACCCTCGTTCTCATTAGCCTCTCATATCCTAGCCGGGAGCCGTGCCCGAAGAAGAACATGCGCGAGAACTCTTTAAGCGTCTCCAGAAGCCTACGATCGTCGGAGAACACGTGCACCTTGGGCTTAATTCCTAATTCCTCTCCGCCTTCTAGAGCCCTACCCCGACCTTCCATGAAAGGTTTTACGGGATCGTCCGTGTACGCTAGGTCCTCCTTCTCGTTATATAACACGATCTTAGGCTCCGGCATAACCCCTCCGCGTATGTTCTTAAGGCATACCGGCGGCCCAAGATACACCCTCGAGCCTTTAACCTCTATAAACCCAACGCGTTCCTTAAACCGCTTTAGGATCCCCAGCGCTTTTATCGGATCCACGTCCCCTAAAGGAAACACCGCGAGGAGCCGCTTATCGTTGCTTAAAGTTACGTCATACACTAGCCTGATGCCACAGATTTCGATCTTCTTTTTCTCTACGAATCCCCCTAGCTCCCTAATCCTCTTAGCTACCGCATCGCGTAAAATAGCCCTATACGCGACCCTATGGGCCTTCTCATCAGGCTTTAGCAATACCTCGGCTATCGGATCGCCCACAGGAATCCCCGAAGACAAGGGTAGCGCTATGTCCTGAGCTAGTTTAACGTGAGGTCCTATTACCTTCCTATACAAGAAAGACCGAACGGGGGGCGGGTTAATGAGGTGGAGCGCAGTAACTATCGAATCGATCATGGACGATCGCGTGTCTAAAGTATTTGCACTTTAAATAGCCGCTCGACTCTTCTTTATTAATCCGACCACCGTATCCAGGAAGTCGGTTAGCTTATCCTTCGGTATAGTCGCTCCGGCCGCGTTTTCGTGCCCCCCTCCTTCCCCTCCCACGAGAGCCGCTGCCCTTTGGATCACGTATCCTAGATTTCCTCTACCCCTAGCGGAGATCTTTATCTTGTCTCCGTTGTATCCGACCACGATGAGCGGGCGTTTCCCTTTGTTCTTCCGTAATACGGAGGCTATCGTAGAAGCCTTTTTCCGATCCACGTCGTCGAGTATCACGACGTCTATTGTGTTCCTATACGTAAACCTCTTAGATCTAGCCGCGGCTATATGGGAGCCCAGTTCCCTGCGATACTCCTTATAGATGTTAATCGCCCTTACATACCCCTCGTCACGATCTCCTAGAGCTACGCTTAATCCCTCTTCGGGATGACCCATTTTACAACAGGCGTTAATTAGCGTGGAGAACTCGTGTACCGTTTTCAACATCGGGAGCGTCTCCCCTACGATGTAATATATCCTCTCTAGCTTGATGTTTAAATGGTCCTGTATGAGCATCTTCTCCTTCTCCGTAAGCTCGCTCAACGAGTCGGTCTTAATGTTCATGTCCTTCAAGAACTTCGCTACCTCCCTAGGGTTCCTATAGTACTTAGAATCCTCCGGGACTATAGACGAGAGTATCTCAGCTAGGGGCCTCGAATCGTCGTAGACGCGCCGCCCCAGTTCGGACCTGATGATTCCCTTAAACTCAGCCTCCCTAAGCACGGACTTCACTAACGGATCGGACGCGTCTTCCCTCAGCGCGTTATCTCCCCACGCTCCTACTAAGGGCAAATATGAGTATCTATACGCGCCAGGATCTATGTGCTTCGCGACGAAGTACGTAAGAACGGCCGTGGGTGTAGAGAGCCCCTTTTTTCTTGGATTAAACAGCAACACGTTCCCGGTACCCGTGATCTGGTGATGGTCTATTACGATCGCGTCCGGGAATATTCCGGATATTGCAGAGAGATTAGAACCCAGGTCTAAGAGTACCCGGGTGCCTCCAACGTCCTTCCGATCTTCATAAGCTTGAGCGAACAAAGAGGTCTCTATGGTAATTAAGGGGCGTATATCGAACTGAATGTCCGAGTTCATCAAAGCCTTTCCCAATATCGCGGCGGACGTTATCCCGTCAGCGTCAGCGTGGGCTAATATATGGACGCGTTCGGATTCTAGTAACCTCTCAACGATCTTCATCACGTGCTCTTTTATCCGCTCCATTGCGTCTCTTTTTACCCTCGAGTAAATTCTTAATCGACCGTACCCCAGGAGATAGCTCCCGTCCTTCTATACGATTAGAGTTCCTTATGAATATCTCCCGCTGTCTTCTCGCTGAGAGACTCAAGAGGTCGTAATTAAGCACGCGCCTGAAGAACCCACGAATCGCGTATGGATCGGCCCGTTCTTCCTTTCTTTTAGCCCCCGATCCGAAATATACGGGCACGTACTTTACCGTAAGCCGATGCCTAGCTCTTAGGAGGCCCCTAATGCCGTATAAGTCTCCCTCGAAACGTATTTCTAGCGCTTTCTTATTTATCCTCGCGAGGTGAACTATTCCCTTATCTATCATGTACGCCTTATCTAGGTCGAACGATATCGCGTCTATAAAGGGGCACTTCATTACCTCAACGATATCCCTGCGTCTCTCGGGCTCGAACGCTATGAGTATGTACTTATACCTTATTCTTTCGGCCTCCTTGCGCGCCTCTTCCGTGTTACCTCTGAGCGTGATTCTTGAGGGCGGTATCTCATACTCGGGCTCTTTCGTCGCCAAGAAAGCGTCCGGTACGCGCGACTCTATCCGCTCCACTTCTTCTAAGCTGAGCTCGGTCGTGAGATCTATGCGACGCGAGAGCATAAAGTTAGAACGGGAGGATGTTTTAATGCCGGTAACCGTGGTGGTCGGAGGATTCTTCGGAGATGAGGGCAAGGGCAAGATACTCTCGTATCTCGCTATACATGATAACCCCGATATCGTCGCCCGCGGAGGCGTAGGGCCGAACGCGGGACATACCGTAGTATATAACGGGAGGGAATACAAGTTACGCCAAATACCCAGCGGATTCATAAATCCTAAAGCGCGCCTCCTCATAGGTCCCGGCGTTTTGGTGAACCCGAAGGTACTATTTGAGGAGTTAGAAAGGACGAAGGAGTTTAACGTATCCTCCCGCTTAGGTATAGATTATCAAGTGGGCATCATAGAGGAGAGACACATAAAGATGGATCAGGAGCTAAAGAAGGAGATAGGTACTACGGGCACCGGTACGGGCCCCGCTAATGCGGAGCGCGCCCTTAGGAAGCTCAAGGTGGGACGCGATATCGAGGAATTAAAGCCTCGGCTCACGGACGTGCCCGGTGAGCTTCATAAGGCTGTGGAGGAGAACAAGAGTATACTAATAGAAGGAACTCAAGGTACGTTCCTTTCCTTATATCACGGTACTTATCCGTACGTCACCTCCAAAGACGTAACGGCCCCCTCGATATTAGCCGACGTAGGTCTCGGACCGAGGTTCGTAGACGACGTGGTGGTAGTGTTTAAGAGTTACGTTACTCGCGTCGGGCCCGGACCCCTAGATAACGAGATACTAGACGAGGAGGAGATCAAGAGGCGCGGGATGGAGGAGTATGGAACCGTTACCGGAAGACATAGGCGCGTAGCTCCGTTTAATAAGAGATTAGCGAGGCGCGCGGTGATGCTTAACGGGGCCACGATGGCCGCTATCACGAAGTTAGACGTGCTCTTCCCTAAGGCTAGAGGAGTAACTCGTTATGAAGACCTTCCTAAAGAGGCTAAAGAACGGCTTGAGGACATCGAGGACGCGATAGGAGTGCCGATAAAGTTAATAAGCACCGGCCCGGACGTTCATGAGATAATAGATTTAAGATAATAAGGTTTTTTATAAAGGTTTAAATATAAATCGAACCATAAGAATATGGGTTATGAGGACGAGCTTATAATACACGCGGACCTCATGGCGATACTCCCGGATAAAAAGCCCGGGTCTACTCCTCAACTAAAGCTCAAAGAGCGGAGTAAGCACCCTATAATCGAGCATACCTCTTCGTCTGCCCGGCTCGTTACTACGTTACCTTTCGTAGTGAGCTATAGGACGGGGAACGTACCGCCCCTAGGAATACTTCAGCTTAGTGGCTCTAAGGTATACGAAAAGTTCGACGTGAGGGAGTTCGGCTTCGACTTACCTTCGGCAAAAATAAGGCCTATTACGGCTCTACACTTGGGCGCTAGGGAAATATTAGGAGATCGCGAGAAGGACTTCTTCTTCTTCACGGAGTTCAAATACGGAGGAATAGTAAGGCTCTTACTGTTCCCGAGGACTAGGGAGGCGTTCGAGGAGATGGAGGACGTATTAGAGAGCATCGTAAGCGAGTTGGGACCGCGCTTTAGGGAGAAGGATATTACGATCACGCCCCTGGTCTCGCGGAAGGACAAAGAGCGCGCGTCGATCTCGGAAAGAACGGAGCGCATGATCTTAAGCTCCCTCTTAGGTGAAGGTATATCGGAATACGCCTACGACTCTTTCTTCCTACGGCCCCATTCCGGAGCTACTACGGGCGTAGACCTTCACTATAGGTTCATCATAGACAAAATAAAGGGTAGGGGTAGCATGCTGATAGGTAAGCTCAAGGGCGAGAGTCGTATAAGGATAGAGTTCGTGCCCGGAATAATAAGGAAGCTATCCCTCATCCTAAAGGCCGCTTACTTAATGAGGACGCGCGGGTACGTGATCTCTTTCGAGCCGAAGTCCTCATACCTAGTACTTAAGCCGGGCGTAGACCTTTCTAAAATAGACGAGGAGAACCCCGTTCCGATCACCAGCGATATATTGGGTACGTTTGAGGACATACTTTCGAGCGACGATAAGGAGAGACTAAGAGAGGACCCGAAGAGGTTCGCGGCAATCCTCAATAGCGAGCTCTCTAGCTCGTACACTAAAGCGAAGCACGCTTTCTATACGATAGACGGGCGGAAGATAAGGGAGGTGTTCGAGATATTCCCGAAGACTGAGACCTTCAAGCATTTACCCATGCGGAGGGCGCCTCGTAAGTATACCGCCTTCGACATGAGCGAGGCGATGAAGTCAGAGTTTCGGATGCTCGCTAGGATAGAGAAGAACGGGGTGAGCACGGTTAAACTCATACCCTTAAGGGCGATAACGCTAAAGCGGCGCGTAGAGGACGTTCACGGAGGATTCAAATACCTCTCTAAGCTAACTAAGGACGTCGTCGGTAGGATGAGGTTCTCTAAGGAGGCGCTTCACGAGATCGATAACGCTATACGCGCGGGGTTAAAGGATAAGACTAAGGGAATGACCATAACGTTCGGAAAGAACGCCCTATTATACTCTCCGAACACCGCATTCCATATAGTCTTCTCGGATTCTATCGTCGACGTATTTAGAAACGCCTTAAAGAGTTCCGACGTCACGGACGTATCCGGGCTCTTCCGCAAGAAGGTGTTATCCGTAAACGTAAAGTACGTAGCCGGAAACTTCGACGTTAAGATAAAGCCGGAGGACGTGGCGATGAACGTAAATAGGGTCCTTAAGGAAGTAATTAAGCACGGCCCTTATAAGCCGCTTGAGAAGCCTCGTAGGCTTATCGTAGTTCCTCTAATAATATACGTAGAGAATAAGCCCGACCGGGCCGGTGAGTATCTAGAGACCCTAATGAATGAGGTCCCCGAGGTGTTGAAGAAGCTTACGGGCGTGGAACGGAACGTAGAGCTTCGGAATAGAGAGAATCCGTTCTTAGAGGTGAAGCGGACGACTAAGACGGACGAGAAGGAGCTTTCTCCGTTCATAATAGACTCATTAAGGCGCATAAAGGAGCTCGTAGAGGGCCTCGCTAAGACCTTATCGCCCGACGACGTGGTATTGTTCCTGGCGTTCGAGGACGATAAGATAGCGAGCGTCGTAGAGGACGACATCACTAAGACCTCTATGTCCTTTATAGACTACAAGTACGTGATCCTCTATTACTTCTTCAGGTATTACGAGTCGGGAGTATCGAGGATACCGATAATACAGTTCTTAAGACCTAAGAAGGACCACCTGGAGAAGCTCAAGGAGAGCAAAGATATGGGGATCCTCAACGTTTCCCAGATTCGTTCGGCTTTGATACAGTTAGCTCGGAAAGCGGGAGCCTTTATCTTAGGTCCTACGGATAATCCCTCTTATTCGGCTCTTATCAGGGCTCTGATACTAGAAGACCCGGAGTTACTAGAGAAAAGTAAGCTCGAGGATTACTTAAGGAAGGTGTTCGAGACGTTTAGGTCGCTAGAAGGGAACGAGAACGATAGGGAAAAGATACTCTCGCTAGGGATGCTTAACCTATACATATTCGCCGGACTCATAAGCGCGCGCGATCTCATAGAGGGTCTAGAGGAGGAGAAGGAAGAGGAGGAGGAAGAGGAAGAATCGGTGGAGGATCTAATTAAGAGAAAGAACATCTCCGCGATATTCTTCGTCTCAGCGCTTCTGCCCGATGGGACGATATATACCGTAGCGGAGCCCGTAAAGAGCGAGGCGGAGAAGGATCCGGCGATGTCCGAAAGGATCATGAACTCACTACTCAACGCCCTCTTCGATAAGGTCATCGACAGGATGTCGAAGATGGGGTTCGTGATCAAGAGGCGCGCGAGGGGGCGCGACAAGTTCGATAACATATTCCTTTACATACTCGCCCCCGATATACTTCGTAAGACCGGCTTTAGGGTCATTCCGCGCGTGATCGTAGATTACGTAAAGAGCTACGACTCAGAGGACTCTTCAGCGATGTTCGCCTCGCTTACTAGAGTAATTACTTATGCGATACAACCGGAGACCGAGACGATCACCATGATACACTTCGGAAAGACCGGCATGACGCTCGACGTATCGAAGGGTATGCGCGCTAGCTCGATGTACATATTATCGCCCAGGAAGGTGATCGTGCAGAACTCCATCGGCCGCGAGGGGTTGCCCAGATGTATCGAGGTAGAGTTCCTCCCAGAATTCACGCGCTTAAGGGAGAACGACTTAAGCGTTCACCACGCGATATACCTTCGGAGCGCTCTAGGAGGATACTTAATGGTTCTCCTCTCCCGCTTCGCCCCACAGAACATCGCGGTATTAAAGCTTCCGATCCTCTATTATAACCGCAAGATCATCATGAGGACTCTAAAGAAGATATTCGCTAGGCGCAAATCGCTCTACTTCTACTTCAAGCGCATACGGAAAAAGTATAGCGATTTCCCGGGTATATCGGAGATACTCTTCCCTAACGCTACGTCGAAAGAGGACAAAGAGTTCTTCGATAACGAATTCGCTACGACGTTGATCAAGGCTATGAAGGGAATGTTCGAGGACGCTCGGAGGTGGGTGTGATGATACACGCGTTCTTACATATATTATATAGCACTTACGAGTACGGGCCCAGGCCCAGCGACGGCAAGCCCGCGATATTAAGGTTCGGAGCTCCGCACTTAAAGTATAGAGCGATCTCCCACGGTAGCCGCATCTATGCCCGGAACTCCCACGTAGGGATGGCCGTAAGTCCGACCGACGGGGATGAAGACCTCATACCGTTGGGTTATCTAGTTGCGATCCCATACGTATATCTAGTTCCGAGCGTGAAGAACAACATATTCGTCGCGCACGAACAAGCGGTAGCGCTCGTGGACGGAACACCTATGTACCTCACGTATAAGCGTGAGAAACGCAAGGGGGACATATATGTAATAGATGTGGATAGCGTCGTAACGGACGAGGACATAGAGAACGTTAAGAGCGTCATCATAGACTTCTACGAGGACTTCGTGAACTACGTAGTCGACGCGATTAAGAAGAAGAAGCGCGCGATATATGCGAACGCAATGGCCGCGATGATCGCTAGGGAGCGGTACAATAAGCTCAACGCGGCGATTTATAAGAAGTACCCGTTGCCCCCGGTGAAGAAAGGGACAAGAGTTGAAAATATGAGGCATAACGCTAAGATCGAGGGACATCTACTGGGCGGAGACCGGGGACACGCGCTCATAGAGACTCACGAGACCGTGTATTACGTCGGCCCTCACGGAATCATAAATACGGACATCAACGCTAAGACGTTGAGGGAAAAGAAGTATATCCTAAACTTCTCTAAGGACTCCGTACTCGTAGCTTTCTCACCTAGGGGCAACGACGTTAGCATATACGACGCGATACACGGTGAGAACCTATTACCCGAACTCGAGGAGGAAGAAGGAATAAGGAGCGTATCTCAAGTGGTACACTTCGGATATCAGGACGGCATACTCACGGCCGTGTTCGCCACTAGGGAGGGATATATGTACATCGTGCGCGACATAGAGAACGAAGAGCTCATCGCGAAGGCCGAAGGTATTAGGCGTTATATACCGATATCGATCGCGATCAAGGACGGTAACGATATCATCTTATATTACTTGGACGACGACGAGGTGAAAAGAATAGAGGCGGAAGAGATCGAGGATGAGTTCCTGTTCCTCTCCGAGGACGTGCCGTCCGAAGCTATGTTCTCATACGCCTCATTATATCCACCGATAGACGTGGAAACGATAGACACTAATAAGCGCGTTAGGGCGATAGTCTCGACGGATGGAAGGATATACGCGATACCCGAAGAGGGGAGCGTGTTGAGGTATACCGGAGACGACGACTTCACGAATCCGAAACCCGTGACGATAGTAGGTAAGAAAGGAATACTCTTGCCCAGCACTAGCTCGTTATCGGTAGCGGTGTTCATAGAGGACGAGGATAAATTCTTAGATAAGATGAAAGAGTTTACGAAGAAACATATTAGCGTAGCGAAGAGCTAAAAATAACTCGATTTTTTCAGGGCGTGAGGGAAGGATCGATCTTGAAGTTTGCGGAATCGTTTATTAATAAGCTCGGAAAATTGCGCGAACATTTAGAGAATAACGGTTATAAACCGAAGCACGACGGCTCGAATTACGAGACGTTTGAGAAGCGGCTCAAGAAGAAGTATAACATAGATTTAGAGGACGAGATCGAGTTGGACCTCGGGGTCTTAAAGGATAGCGTAATAGACAATCTCTTCAAGCGGAAGGAACTAAAAGAGGCTCAGAAGTATGCGTTCGAAAGCGTGTCTAAAATCACGAAGTCGAACGGTGATACGAGAACCATCGAAGGCCTCGATAAGGTCATGTTCTTTAACTTACCCACAGGAAGCGGGAAGACCTTAATCTACACGCTTATAGGTTATTATTACATCCTACGCGGGCTGCTCGAGAAGGGTAAAGCGCCCAAGTTCGTGATAGCTACCCGGACGAACCTAGAGGGAGGTCAAGTGTTGAGCACGATATACTCCGTAAAGCTCGCCCTAAAGCTCTTCGACGTGGTCTTAAACGATCCTATAAGAATAGACGATAAGCCCGTGAAGAGGGACGTGATCGATAAGATCATTATTACTAATTATTGGGGAGCATCCAACGTCCCGTGTATAGCGAAGGCGCGCGATACGGGATACACACACGCTGTTTCTTCGCGTAAGAAATGCTCTCGCTATAGGAACGAGAGGAAGTGCCCGTACGTGGACGAGATACAGAAGACGAAACTCTATAATGTGCTTTCGTTAGGGAGTGACGAGGAGCCTCGTGAGGTGGTGAAGGAGCTATTAAAGAACATGTGTCCTTTATACTCTACAGCCTTAGCTTCGGCTTTAGCTCATTTCGTGGTGACGAACCACGCGACCATTAGTAGGATCGCGGCCGGGATTCAAGGGGCCCCCATATTCGTATTAATATCTCAGGAGACGTACGTGGGTAACGAGATAGACGATCTCGTATCGTTCCTCACGTCCGGTTTAGGGGAACAAAAGGTGAGGAGGGCGTATCAAGATAACTTAAGAAGGCGGATAGAGGAGCACTTACCGTACGATACGGTGCTCGTAATAGACGAGGCGGACAACTTCCTCGGAGGTATACATAAGGTTGAGGAGAAGAGCGTATCCTTCCCTCTACCGCTATCGAAAGTATATAAAGACTACTCAAACCCGAATAAGACGAACGTGGTGGAATGCTCCTCGCGTATATTTACGGAGTTATACAAGAAAGAAAAGTTATTAAAAAACATCGTCGGTATACTCAAAAATAATATAAACGAAGATCGGATAGGCGAATTCCTAAAGAAAGTAAAGATAGACGAGAAGGAGGAGCGTAAGAGGGGTAGTAAAGTCAAGAAAGACGATACGTTCTCTCCGAAAGTCTTCAACGCCCTGTTTCACCTACGGGTCACTGCGCTCCTAGATAGGAACGTCTCACTTTCTCCCGGGCTCTCGCGCTTGTTGATACCGAAGATCATAAGGATGAAATCCCGGAAGTCGGGTTATAACGGGGATTCGATGGAAGTAGCGATATTCGGTACGACGGACGCGGAGTTCATAAAGTACGTAGCCCACTATATCTTCGCCCCTTATGATAGTCCGAATAACTACGATCTACTCATAAAGGTCCTCAACGAGCTAGAGAGCCTTAATAGCGAAAACGAAGAGATCGTTAGAAACGCTGAAAAGCTAGAGAGAGTAGCTAAGGACCAGATCTTAGAGGGAGATCGGTACTATAAGGCCGCGAACCTTATAAATAACGTACAATCGCCCGATATCACGGAGGACGACGCGTTATACGTGAAGATAAACATGAGATCGTCTAGGGTATCCGTAAGCCTAGTGAGGTACCAGGACGTAATCGAAGCGTTAGAGAACTTATTAAGGCGGAGGCTGATGTTCTTTTCGGCCACGAACGACTTCCTCTACATATATACGCTCATGGTACCACTTAGAGAACTACGGCTTAAGCTTGAGGACGATAACCCGAGAAGCTATCGGTCGATTATTATATACAACGGAGAACGGAAGAAGACCTTCGACGTCATGGTATACTACGAAAATATAAGTAAGGATAAGCTCGAGCGGGTTTTCCCTCAGGCATTAAAGGAATTCGGGATAGGTAGCAAGATACCGAGGCCGTTTATGCTCGTACTAGTACCCGCGAACGATGATATAAGTAAAGTAGAAAAGGCGATGAAGCAGATATACTCCCACCGCGGAGTGAGAATAATAAATTTAGCCTCGAATAGGGACTTGGACGAGAACCTCCTTAGGACCGTAGAAGACATCATAAAGAAGATGCGTAGCGCGATCAAGGAGGCGGAGGAATCTAATAAGAATTCCGTATATCTCAAACGGCTAAAGAGTAGGTATTCGAAGGACATAGAAACGGCCGAGAAGGGGATAGAGGCCATTAGGAAGGACATTCACAAGGAGTTCTACGATAGCTTCATAAAGCCCATGTTAGAGAAGCGGAACGGAAAGATCATCGAGAGACTCAACGCCCAGGGGTATCCTAAAGATCGGATAGAGTTCCTTTCGAGGATTTATAGTATCGTACACGAGGCGACGTTGATCAAGTACGTACTCGAGGAGCATAAGCGCTTCGTTAGTAGGGGGCATCTCCAGAGGAGCGTGAAAGAGAATATACCGTTCGTGGCCGTGGGGACTGGGGCGTTCTCGAGAGGGTTCGACTTTCCGAGGTTAAACTCCGTAGTAGTAGCCCGCTTAACGTTTATACCTCCCGACCTCCAGACTAAAAACGATATACGTAGGATGCGGAGGACCGAGTCGTGGCAGACGAAACAGATCGTAGAAGAAGTTCTAGATGATCGCATAAAGACGTCTATAAGCTATCTCACAGGAAAAAACAAGAAGAAGGAGGGGAGGAAGGAGGAAGAAAGCACGGAAAATTATCTCGAGAGATACGCATCCGTCTCTTACGCGGCTATATCAGGGATACAGGCGATGGGTAGGCTCACGAGAGGGGAAGGGAAAAAGATCGCGTTCATCGCGGACGGGCGCTTTAAGAAGAAACGTACTAACGTCTTAGGGGCCTTAGACGTACTAGCGGAAGTAAATAAGAAGATGATCAAGAGAATGAGGAGGGAGGGAGTAAAGATATTCATGTACACGCGGGATAATAATATCGTGGACGAATATTCCGACTACGATTTGAGGCACGTGCTCAAGATCACGAGAGTAATGGATAGGCGGAAAAGGAGACGATCTCTTTTGTTCTTAAATGTTTAAATAATATAAGAAGATCTGAGGTTCATGAGTTATTCTCTTCCTATAAAAATAGACTTGAGGAAGGTCTTTAGATATTCGCCCGCGCTTTCCGTAAGAGTCGATAAAGACTTCGAGGAGCTTGGAGATACAGCTAAAGATGTGCTTTATAGGCTCTTCAACGCGAGGGTCTTGGAGACCTTATTCTCGAACGGTATACTTCCGGCCGTATATGATGAGGGGGAATCGCGGAAAGTGCTCTTCATTTCTCCTCCTTCGATAAGATATAACGTTTCTAAAGAGCCGATCGCGCGTTATCCTCATAGTAATTATATCTTCAGCGTCCTAAGAAGCGCGGGGTTAATAGAAGTTAAGGTATATAGGGACGAAGAGGGGATCCACGAGGACCTCTATTTCGCCCCCTTAGGTACGAACATAACGAAGGAGGACATATTCTCCGAGGACGTGGATAATCTCTCCATGGACTTTATTGAGGCTTACTTATACGTGGTCTTATCGCTCTCTTCCTTCCGGTTTGAGGGGGAGGACCGGGACGAACGGATCTTCCGGCAGAGTACATTAGAATATAAAGATGGGCCGTACGTGAAGGTCTCTTATTATAAAAGAGGAGGAGTCGAAAACATACCCGTGCGTGTCGTATACATAAAGATCTCAGACGATATGCTTCCTCACGTATATCATAAGGAGGACGGAACGCTTAGGGTCGGATACCTCCATAAGATATGCCGTAAGAACGAGGACGAGGGATACATAGACGTGAATAAGGTAATCGGAGAGGTAGAGGGGGAGAGGATAGTGGACGATCGGTTCCGCGAGGTGCGCGTGAAGTCCGTCGATAGTAAGATCATAAAAGGAGTCTATAGCCATTTAACGAAGAGAAGGTTCGCACGGAGGTTCTATAAGAAGAAGTTGTATTCGGCTAAGGGGAGCGATCGGCTAGCTAAAATAGAGCGGACGCGTTCGCCCGAGCAGTACTTACTTAGGGATAAGCGGGCGATCGCGATCCCCAAAGCTCCGCTCGTCGTTCCCGCGAGCTTAGTACACAAGTTCGAGGTCAGGCAAGGGTGAAATCATCATCCTTTCAGACTGCCCATCGCTCATCATCCCGTTCATTTTTGCTTTTCGCGTTAATAAAAACTCAAGCGAGGCGTCTAGCGAGGCTTAAGAATATTTCTTTAATCTCCTTGTTTACCTTCATCGGCTTCCCCGCGTCTATAGCCTTCATGGTCTCTACGTCTAGAGGTATCTCGGCTAGTATGTCGAACTCCTCTACCCGACTAAGGTCGAGTTCGAGGCCGTACTCCTTAAGCCTCCTCTCTATTTCCTTCACGTCCGATAGCATGGAGAGCTCGCGCGCTATTTTCTCGACGTCCTTACGCATCTCGCGCCTGATTTTATCTAGCTCTTTTTTAGCTTCCTTCGGGTCCTTAGCGCTCACCTTTACTTTCTTCATCCTGTGGTCTAGGAGCTTCCTCTCTATCTCATTGTATAACATCGCGCGCTTTAGTTCCTCGAGCATCCTTTCTTTATCTATCGTGGCTAGCGAGATCTTATTACCGCAGAAGGGGCACCTTATGTAGGACATGTTTAACACGACGCCCGCGGGTATCACGTCTAGGCGCCTTAAGGCCCCAACGGCGCGCTCTACGTCGGCCATAGCGATGCGTTGGGGCGTAGATACGACGACTCCTAAATCCACTAATACGTTCTCTATCGTGCTCAATAACTCGTCCCCCGTACCCGGAGGGGAATCTATGACGAGGTAATCTAGCTCGCCCCGGTTCGTCTTGTTTACCATGTCCGATATGAGCTTCGACTTGAGGACGCCGCGCCGTATTAGGGGGACGCCCTGCTCTAGAAGATACCGCACGCTCATCACCTTTATCCCGTTCACGTCTATGGGAATCATCATGCCCCTCTCGTCCGCGTATATCGCGCCATCGGTCGCCCCAAGGAGTATAGGGACGTTCGGACCGTGAACGTCTACGTCCAATATACCCACGCGATAACCTAGTTCCCTTAAGGCTAACGCTAGGTTTACAGCGACGAAAGACTTACCGACGCCGCCCTTACCCGAGAGAACCATAATGTGCTTCTTAGCTACCCTAGTCTTACGAGGGAGCTTAAACTGAAGGGACATGAAACACTTATTGAGAGGCTTTTCACGTTTTATCTAGTGATGATGAAGAGCCATTCCTCTGATCGGATGATGAGCATGCCGCAGACTGATACTCAAATAATAATAAAAAGGATCTCTCTTCCTTATGGCGGTCGCTCGGCAAGAGGTGTTTAAAAGATTATTGAAGATCGCCCGCTATCAACCCGCAGGAAACCATTCGGCCGTAAAGCCTTGTCACCGGTGCGTAGAAGCCCTAAAGAATAGGCGCTTCTGTTATAAGTATCGCTTCTATGGAATACCCTCCCATAGATGTATCCAGATGAGCCCAGTACCTATTCGGTGTACCCATAGATGCGTCTTTTGTCGGCGCGCTCACCCGGAGGAACTAGGTACAAAAGGAGAGCCTCCCGTTCCCGAGAAGCGGGACGATCCCGAGTATATCGTGGAGGAGAGTATTAAGGCGCATAGGCAGGCGTTAAGCGGATACAATCCGAAAGCCCACCCCAAGGTTCTCCCCGAGATGCGGGAGGAGGCCATGAATCCGACACACGCGGCTATATCCTTAGCTGGGGAACCTCTCCTTTATCCTTATATCGACGATCTCGTGTACGAATACCGCAAGCGCGGTTTCACGACGTTTATAGTATCTAACGGAACGCTACCGCGCGTCTTAGAGAGAATGCACACGTATCCTCATCAGATGTACGTAAGCGTCACCGCCCCCAACGAGCGCCTCTATAAGATCATCAATCAGCCGATCATAAAGGACGGGCGGAAGAGGTATCTAGAGTTCTTAGAGATCATGCACGACATACCGACGCTTACTGTGATGCGCTTTACGCTTATAAAGGGACTTAACGACGCTCCTGGATACATAAAGGAATACGTGAAGCTCATAGAGATCGCGGAGCCGACGTATGTAGAGGTGAAGGGGTACTCTTACGTGGGCTATTCCCAATACCGTATGAAACCCGAAAACCAACCTAAGATGGATGAGATACGCGAGTTCGCGAGGATGCTCGAGGCCGAGCTTGGAGGGTATCATATAGCGGACGAGCACGAACCCAGCCGCATAGTGTTACTCACGAGACTGCCGTATCCGATAAAGCTCCAGGCGAACCTAAAGCGGGATAAGATGGAAGAACGGAAGAGGTTCCTCGAGGATCGATAAAATATCCTTATTTTTGTATGATTAAAATGAGGGTAATAGTGCACGTAAAGCCTAATTCTAAGGAGTTCCGCGTGGAAAAGATAACGGAGACGGAGCGGATCGTATACGTTCGTTCCCCTCCTAAGAAGGGTCAAGCGAACGAAGAGCTCGTAAAAGGACTCAAGAAAATGCTTAAGCGTAACGTGAAGATAATCTCCGGGTTCACGTCGAGGACTAAAGTGATCGAAATCTCACGAGAATGATACTTGAGCTCGAAATATGCGTGAGGTCCGAGACGATCATTGAGGGTAAAGGGAGCGTGCGCGTTCTTCTTTTTACTTATCCCATAATCCGCGCTTATACCGATCTTCTAACCTGTAGAAGAGACCGTTGTGATTATCGTTTCGCGATACACGGGTACAGATCGCGGCACGAGATAGCGTTCGAAGTAATCACGGATAACGTGTTCGTGGGCTTAAAAGAACCTATATTAACCGGGGGACACGACTCGCGGACGTTCAACGCGAGCCTTATCGAGGTGTCTAAGAGGATGAGCGATGATCCTATAGAATATATTAAGGAAGCCGTAGAGTTCGTGAGGGAATCGATCGATTATCAGGCGCTTAAGAAGCGTATAGGTACCCACGAAGCTCTTCAATTAGGGCTCGGGGATTGTGAAGAATATACGGATACGCTCGCCTCCTTATTAGCGGCTAGGGGGTTCAAGATAAGACGCATTATAGGAGCAACTACGGGAGGTCTTCACGCATGGCTAGAATATAAGGCTAAGGACGGTTCTTGGGTTCCTATCGATCCCACTCGGAACGAAGTCGGACGGCTTAGTAAGAATCATATACCGATCTTCGTGGGTAACAAGCGGCCCATTAAGATTCCGAGGAAGGCTAGATTAACGAGATTCTCCGTAAGGGCTTATGGATGATGAGACCGTCCCAGTCTGAAAAATGATGAGCCCGAGACGATCTGATCGTAAATTATTGAACACCCGAAACTCGTCCTCCATTACCTTCAACCCTTTAGGTAGCTCCTCGTTTAATATCGGCCGCACTCCCTCGTATTCTATCGGCATCCCTCCTTTGATCATATGCCGGAGCGCTTCTCTAGGATCGGGATATTTCAAAGTGCCGGAGGCCGAAACGAAGAACTCGCTCGCGACGCTTTCCTTCGATCTCACTAGCTCCTTCCGTATTTCACCTAAAGAGGCCTTCATGATAGCTTCCTTAAGATGCTTCGGGGGCCTTAAGTAGAATCTCGTTTGATCTCTCGGTTCTATAGGTCCTGAAAGCCGCGTTTCTTTATAGCGTTCTATGAAGCGTTTAGCGTTCCTTCCTGCCGTTACTTTGGGACCCCTAAACTTCCCTTCATCACCGTGTACGTTTATCGTCTCCACACGTACGTACCGCCGATCATTATATGTTCCGGGATACACGCGCTTGATCTTATACCTTAAGTTATCATCCTCCGCCACGCGCTTCTCTATGATCCTCACAAGGCGCCGTAGTTTACCCCGAATCACGTCCTCGCTAGCCCCTCCTATTTTACCATATATGATCATATCCCTATCTCTACTTAACGAGGCCTCAGGAACTTCAGGGGGGAAGAAGAACTTCTCCGTAGGGTCATTAAAGAACATTTCTATAGCTAGGCGCATCTTCGCGTAGGTCCTCCGAGAAAGAGCTGCCGCTACGTTACGTTTAGGATCTACCGGGTCCACTATGACCATCACAGCGTTCTCGAGGACGTTTCTTAACCCCTTATTTAGGGCCTCCTCAAAGCTCTCCTTAAAGCTATACCGGCCGCCCGGATCCACGAACTTTAAGCGTCTTATAGCCTCTAACGCCCTCTCGAACGACCCTTCAGAGATTATAAGAAGCTCGCACGCGTAGCCGGAGAGGCCTTGAACCTTGATCTCGGCCCCATACGCGCGAATTCCCTTAAGAAACTGCTTCAATAGGCGCACCTCGTCCTTCTGCTTATCGCTTAGGCGCTCCTTTACGAACTTAGCGTGATAGGGGGATCTATCCACGGGAGATATTATATGAGAAGGATCCTCGACTAAGAATCCCGGCACAACATCAGCCTGAACGCGGTCAACGAAGACGCGTATATAAGGATGATTCGCATAACGCAGCTCATACTTCCGAGGGATCTTTTCTATGAGGTCGCGTACGAGTCTCTCAAACATCGGGATGTAATTCTTGCGTGTTATCCCGGGCTTGGGCGGTACTAATATGAATACGTCGAGCTCCTTTTTGCCCCTGATCCGTGTACCTTTAGCGAACGATCCTAAGATCTCTACAGTAGCTTCGTAGCCGAGATCATCGAGTATCTCTTTTAGCACGCCCGTGATCTCTTCTCCTTTCTTACGTAACTCCGTCTCCTCCTCCTTCGTGGGCTTAATCCTTTCTAAAACTCTCTCCTTAACTTCCTCAATATCCTTCCTTAAGCGCTTCACGAATCTTTCTCCTCCGCGTTTCTAGATCTTTTTTAGGCACTCCCTTCTTTTCCCCTTCCCTCACAGCTAAGAGCGCGAGCTCCGCGTTTCCTATTCTTAGAGCCGTATCTATCGCGCGCGATAGCGTCATCGTGACGCGTTCTACGTTCACGTCTACGCGGGCCATAAGGATCCTAGCTAGGATCGACGTGATCGGATCGGACCTCTTCGATATATCTCCTAAGACTCTCATCCCCTCCTCCCGATTCTCGAGTACTTTCCTATACACGTTAACGAGCGTGAGTACCGGGGTAGGAGGCATCATGATCTCCTTTAAGTCCTCCTCTATCGCCTCGTAAATCCTCTCATCTCCCGTGTATAAGTATAAGAACGAAAGCATGTTAATGATCGGAGCGGGCTTCTTCGGATACGCCTCTTCGATGCTCTCTATGAGCTTATCTATGATCTTACGCGCCTCCTCTTCTTTATCCATAAGCCGATAAGCCCTAACGAGCCTCTCGTACAGAACTATCTCAACTTTAATCGCGTTCGCCCTTCCTGCAGCATCAAGGCCGCGTTTAATGAGGCTCAACGCCCTCCTTAAGGACCCTGTCTTGATCTCCATGTCCGCCCGCATCGCGTACAACTTCGCTAAGGACTTATAGTAACCCTCCGAGCCGTCCTCTAAGCTCTTTAATAAATCAAAAGCCTCGCGGAAGAGGGACTCGGCTACGGGCTTTCCCCTTATGTTGGAGTTCAATAGAGCCTTATGCATAGCCGCCTCGGCTAGGAATATCGCGACTATATCGCCGCACCTCTCATAAGCCGAGCGAAGTACCGAATACGTGCGCTCGATCACATCCTTTATAGCCTGTAAGGGGACGCGATAAGCGAGCACGTGAGCCACGGCTATGGCCGTAACGACGGACCTCTCGAGATTCGTATCGTATAAGGCGTTCCTAATTATGGGGAGTAATTGAACGGAAGCGAAGGTAAGAACGGAGGGCGGTAGGGGCGAGCTAGAGAACATCGTTATAATTAAGGGCTCAACGTACTTCGTCACGGCCTCCTCTTCCCCGGAGAGGAAGTCCTCTAAGAATTCGCACAGCCCCATCAAGACCTTACTATACTGAGCGCTATGAACGTTTTGAAAAATCAAGCACATCTATCGGGAGCTCCTTTACACGGTATTATGCATAAGAACTTCCGCACGGTAGACCCCGTGTTCTTGTACCGATGAGGTATGTTCTCGGGTATGAAGAGAACGTATCCGGGCTTTACGAGTACTTCCTCGTCACCGGCACCGATGATCCCTTCGCCTTCTAACACGTATATCTCGTGCTCCCGAGGGTGGCTGTGCTTAGGTATCTCGGCTCCCGGCTCTAGTTCGAACATCCTCATCACGTAGTTCTTCGCTCCGGCTTTCTTGTCGATTAGCCGTCTTATATAGACTCCTTCGTGGGAGGTCTTTTCCTTCTCTATCTCGGTATAGTGTTTAGCGTACATGAATCTTAGCGAGAGCAATAAACAAAATATTATCGCGATTACATACGTGTAAGTAAGCTCTCTATAGCCGGGGTGGCCGAGCCAGGAAAGGCGCGGGACTCGAGATCCCGTGGGGCTTCGCCCCGCCCGGGTTCAAATCCCGGCCCCGGCGCCACCTAATGATCGATTAAATTAATATTCATGATTAATAGAAGTATGAAGATAGAGCCGGGAGATTATGGTATATTTAAGTTATACGATGATGGTCGCTTGGAAGCCTTCGGCCTACGTGTAGTATTCTTTAGGATAGAGACGCGGGCGAGCATACGCGCTACTATTCTGGATCTTCTAGGAAAGGAAGGAGGATCCGTAGTCCTCCGTTTAGTAGGGGAACGTATCGGAAAGAATTCGGGAGAGTTTGCGAAGAAGAATTTTGGGAGCGCGCTCTCTAAGGAACTATTCGATTATATCTCGAATATATACCTTCAGAGCGGCCGGGGAAAGCGGGAATTTACTATTAAGGATAATGAGGTAATCGTAAAGGTTTACAACTCGTTCGAAGCGGACGCTCATTTAATATCCCTAGGACGTGCGGACGAGCCTTCGTGTTTCTTCATACAAGGATATCTTAAGGGCCTCTTCAGTATCTTTACGGGGAAAGAGGTGGATGTAGAGGAGGTTATGTGCAAAGCTAAAGGAGACCCGTATTGCGAGTTCCACGTGAAGTTCCGATTTTTAATAGATTCCTCTTCAAGTAGGGATGCGCGGTAAGATATACAAGTTCATAGCTTTTTCCCTTATCATCATATTCGTCCTCGCGGTAA